>WNGK01000343.1_pt1 | contig 48891 bp, 44 predicted proteins | sample 5400601 | NCBI WGS metagenome assembly WNGK01 (sample SAMN13153376, study PRJNA577476) | soil metagenome | isolation source: 60 cm soil or saprolite under Garry oak tree replicate 1 | place: USA:California | collected 2016-06-15 | reverse complement strand
CGTCGGAGGGAATCTGGAAGCGGCGCAGCATGGCGTGCTTGCGCTGACGCAAGCGAGCGGCGGCTTCGCCTTTGGCATCATACCATTTCATCTGGGCGTAATAATACACCCAGACTTACTTCCCATTTCAACCTGAAACGTGCTGGGGAATTTGCGCAACTTGATTCCCCCAAGATCTTCAGTATCTACACAGGGTTACAAGCCTGGAGCGGAAGTCCTGCGGCCCACTAAGGCCGCGTTTTTCTTTCGGACAAGACGAGCTTATCTGGGCAGGCTAGGCAGCCTTGGTTGTTACCCCAGCGGGCCGGTAACCCGACTCGCCCGCTTTTTTCATTGCTTGCACAGCCTCTTCTGTAGAGAGCAAGGGTGTGGTCTGCACCGATTTGCAAGCGCCCCCTCCAGCGAACGCAATGGAGATGGCGGCTGCACTGACGTTGTCCGGCATCTCCGTGATCAAGATAACGTCGTGATCGCCAAAGGCGAACCAGGCATTCTTGATCTTGCCACCCAACCTTTCGATGGCGGGGCGAACAGCTTCAATTCGATCCTGCGGATGGGAGAGCAGGGCCTGCCAGCCTTCCCGCGAGTACGCGACCTGGTGAAGAAAACTTGGCATACGACCTCCTTGAGGAATTCCTTGCCTTTTCCGAGGCATTCTACACCCGCTCGCGGATTCAGGACGCTGCTAAGGGCATTTTTCATCGGTGGCGGTGGAATACGTAGACGCGGGGGCAGGCGAGCGCATGAAGGCCTTGACTATTTCTCCGCTCTTCCCAAACATCCGGCGCGGAACGAGCGGTCGTCCAGGCGATGCAGGCGTTTCGCCATGATCGGCTTCAACAGCGGGAAGTGGCGGATGGTGAATAGATATTCGGCGACGAACCAGAGCGGCTGGTCGGTGGTCATCCAATCAAGCTGATCGAAGCGCGCCAAATTCACTGGGTGCGAGAAAGTTCGCAGCGAGCGCTCTCGCCGCTGGTTGAAATAGACCTCGAAATAGCTCATCGCCAGTTCGCGCAGGGTCCGATACACGGGTTCGCGGTACCGACATCCGGTGTAGTTGGATTTGGCAATTGCGCCCCAGTGGCCGTGATGTTTATACACGGCAACCACGTGATCGGTGTCGCGCTCGGCTTCGAGATCAATCACCAGCGGTGGATATCCATTAACTCGCAGCGCCGACGCAGCAAACGTCGCACCCTCGAAGCAGTGCGAAGAGTTTTCGCGCAGAACGCGCTGCGGTGACCATGCAGTATCGGCAAGATGGTATGGCTGGTCGTCGAGAAAACGCTGGATTCCATGCGGGTCTTTGAGGCTGCGCAGTTTGCGCAATTCCGCCGATGTAAAGCCAGAGTGCGAGTTGTTCATCTGGATCGAGTTTAATGGAAGGCGAGCGCGAAAGGCGTTAACCACGGAGGGCCCGCAGCTGCGGGCAAAAATCTTGAACCACCCTTCGGCTTCGCTCAGGGCAGGCTGCGGACACTAAGGTTCACGAAGAAAGCCCGAAGCCTTCATCCGAACAACTCTACCAATTCCCCAGGACTCTCAATCACCACGTCTGGCGGGGCTTCACACAAGGTGTGCGGGGCAAAGCCATACGTCACCCCGCAGGTCGCGATTCCCGAGTTGCGTCCGGTCAAGACGTCGATCGACGAATCTCCCACGATGATAGCTTGGTCTGGCGCAGTCTTTGTTTCCCTCAAGAGAGTATTCACACCCAGCGGGTCAGGTTTTTTCGTCTCGAAGCTGTTGCCGCCGTAAACTCGCACAAAAAAATCGGCTAGCCCCAGTGCGTCCATAATTGCGCGCGAAGGGTGCACGGGCTTGTTGGAAAGGACCGCCATTTTTCGTTCTGTCCCATTCGACTGGATCAGCCGCAAGGCTTCCGGTATGCCCTCATACACGACCGTGTGGTCGAGCTTGTGCTGCCTATAGTAGGCAAGGAAATACTCCAGGGCCTGTTTGAAGAAATGTTCATCGTCAGGAGAGTTACATCCAGGTAAAAGATCACCAGCTTCAGCGAGCGAGGATCAAACTGGCGGTGAAACCGGGGCATAAGAAAAGAATAGCACTCGGCACTCAGTCATCAGCGAAAACAAGATCTGAGACCTGTGGCCTTGTCGAATCCCGAAGTATGGAGCCTGAATCCAAATATCTGTCGTCGTGAACTGGCGATTGACGACTGATGGCTGACGGCTGGTTTACAATATCCTCGGCGCCACGGGAACAGCACCGGCCGGCCTGGAAAGTAATGCCTAACCGAACGCACTCAAAATCCGGCGGAGTTGCTGAGGCCAGCAAGTCAGGCAAGACCTACGAAGGCCTCTCCCGGCAGCAACTCATCGAAGCTTACCGGCTGATGTACACCTCCCGCCGGCTCGACGACCGCGAGATCATGCTGAAGCGCCAGCAGAAAATCTTCTTCCAGATTTCCGGCGCGGGACATGAGGCGGTCACGGTCGCGGCGGGTTTAGCAATGAAGCCCGGGTACGACTGGTTTTTCCCCTACTATCGCGACCGCGCGCTTTGCCTCGCATTGGGTGCGACCCCGTACGAGATGTTGCTGCAGGCTGTCGGCGCCGCTGACGACCCCAGTTCCGGCGGACGCCAGATGCCGTCGCATTGGGGATACAAGCGGCTGAATGTGGTCACGCAATCTTCCTGCACCGGCACGCAGATTCTCCATGCTGTGGGTTGCGCCGAAGCCAGCCGGTATTTGATGTTGCATCCCGATGCAGCCCAGAAAGCCAGCGGGGACTATCGCGAATTCAAAGATGTTGAGTTTCATGGCGATGAAGTGACCTATGTGTCGATGGGAGACGGCACCACCAGCGAGGGCGAGTTCTGGGAGGCGATGAATTCGGCCTCGAACCTGCGGCTGCCAATTGTTTTCCTGGTGGAAGACAACGGGTACGCGATTTCTGTGCCCGTCGAAGTGCAGACTGCGGGCGGAAATATCTCGCGCTTGGTCTCTGGATTCCCCAATTTTCATTTCGAAGAGATTGACGGGACCGATCCGGTCGTCAGCTACGGTGCTTTGTCGCGCGCGGTGGCGCACTGCCGGGCAGGAGTGGGGCCTTCGTTTATTCATGCCCACGTGATCCGGCCCTATTCGCACTCGCTTTCGGACGACGAAAAACTCTATCGTCCTGACATCGAACGCCAACGCGATGCGGCGCGCGACCCCATTTCGCGCATGCAAATGTTCCTGATCCGCGAGGGCATTCTCGACGAGAAGGGAATCAACCGGCTGGAGAAGGAAGTTGATGACGGCTTGCAGGCTGCCGTGGATCAGGCGCTGACAGCTCCGGTCGCGCCGCCTGAGTCCATAAAACAATATCTATACTCGCCGGACCTCGATCCGACCTCTCCGGCTTTCGATACGCAAGCAGCGCAAAGCAATAGTGCAGCAAATACGGGCGAGGCCCGTACCTCCACGGAACAGGCCGCGCATGAGAAAAAACATGCGCCAAAAACCATGGCCGACCTGATCAATGCCACCTTGCGCGATGAGATGAAGCGAGACGAGCGCATTGTGATGTTTGGCGAAGACGTGGCCGACTGCAGCCGCGAAGAATACTTGCGCCAGAAAATGGTCAAAGGCAAGGGCGGCGTTTTCAAGCTGACGTTTGGCCTGCAATGCGAATTTGGCTCGGACCGCGTCTTCAATTCTCCGATTGCAGAGGCAACCATTGTGGGACGCGCGGTTGGAATGGGCGTGCGCGGCCTCAAGCCGGTGGTTGAGATCCAGTTCTTCGACTACATCTGGCCGGCGATGATGCAACTCCGCAACGAGCTGCCGGTAATGCGGTGGCGCTCGAACGGCGCCTTTTCTGCGCCCTGTGTAGTACGAGTGGCAATTGGCGGATATTTGACCGGAGGCGCCATTTATCACTCGCAGTGTGGCGAGAGCATATTCACCCATACGCCGGGGATGCGTGTCATGTTTCCATCGAATGCGTTGGACGCGGCCGGGCTGCTGCGAACTGCAATTCGATGTGACGATCCGGTGATGTTCCTCGAGCACAAGCGGCTCTATCGAGAAACCTACGGCCGCGCTGCGTATCCCGGACCGGATTACATGATTCCGTTTGGCAAAGCCAGAATCGTGAACCCAGGAACGAATCTGACAGTGATCACTTATGGTGCTGTGGTGCCGCGGGCATTGCAGGCTGTCCAGCGGCTGGATCGTGAGCATGGCGTCAAAATCGAACTGATCGATCTGCGCTCGCTGAATCCTTATGACTGGGAGACAATCGCGACTTCGGTCGAGAAGACCAACCGTGTCATCGTCGCCTACGAAGACACATTGAGCTGGGGTTATGGGGCCGAGATCGCGGCGCGAATCGCCGACGAATTATTCGAGCACCTGGATGCGCCAGTGAAGCGGGTTGCGGCGAAGGACACGTTTATCGCGTACCAGCCAGTGCTCGAGAGTGCGATCCTGCCGCAGGTGCAGGATTTGTATCTGGCGATGAAGGAACTGGCGGAATACTAAGATCTGGGCCAGGCTCGAAGGAGAGAGTCTCCGATTCCGCAGGCTCACGCGGCTTTTGTCTTTCGCTCTACGGGCAGCTTTGCCTTCTTCCATGCATCGAACCCACCTTGAAGCGCCCAGGCGTTCCTGTACCCGCGTTCTCGAAGTTTTTGCGCCAAACTGGCGCTGGAACCTTCGTTCGGTCAAGTGCAGTAGGCTACGATCGGTTTGTTCTTAGGGATACTGGAAATATTTTCGTCCAGATTGTCTAGTGGGACTCGAATCGCTTCCGGCACCATTTCATCAGACTGCGCCCACACCTGCGGGTTGCGCGTGTCGATGACCGCGAAGTCTTCCCCTGCTTCCATCCGTTTTTTCAGTTCAGCAACCGTGATTCTGAGATCATCAGGCATGGAGTCCTCCCTTGCAGTTCTCGCAAGAACCATCATCATGGATGCGGCCAAGTGAAGTGAAGCTGCCCGTCTTTGTGCTTAAAAGTCAGGTCATGGAAAGCTGATTCTAGGCAAAACCCTGAGCGATCGACTAAGGGAAAACCCGCTGCAGCTCTGCCAGAACCAACCTTAAGACCCGCTTTGGTAGTCATAAATTCTCGAAAATAAGCGACTAATTCTAGTTGCCGACGGAGGGCTTATGAAAAGGCTAATTGGAACTTTCGCGCTGCTGCTTGCGATCGGCATTTCTGCCATAGCACAAATGCAGCGCATGTCGCCAGACGACCAGGATCGGTTTAACAGCTATTACAGCCGCTGGTTGCAATACAAGCAAACCAACGATCGCGACGACATGATCAGCATGGAACAGCGGATGCAGGATCTCATGGCCAAATATGGGGTGCCCTCGAATACTCCGTATGACGAGGTCGCAAGCCAGGCGGGATATCCTGGACCTGACCGGAACTATGATCGCGGCTATGCCGGATCGTGGCAGGGCAGGATGTCCCCCGACGACCAGCACCATTTCAATAAGGAATACCAAAAATGGCAGGAGTCGATGGCTAAGAACGATCGCGACGATATTGAAAAGCACGCCCGCAAGATGGAAGAAATCATGGCGCGATATAACATTCCCCCGAATACGCCATTCGACACTGTCGCGACTTCAAACGGATATTCAGCGCACTATCGCGAGTTTCGCGGAAGACTGGCACCTGAAGACCAAAACAAATTTGATAAGGAGTATGAGCACTGGCTAAACGACCGGCGCAAGGGTGAGCGCGATGAAGCTGCGAAACACGAAGGCAAAATGCAAGAGATCATGGCTCGCTACAACATTCCACGCGATGTGCCTTATGACAATATCGCGTCGGGTGGGCGTGGGTACTGACGTCCGCGGGATAAGCTCCCCTCCCCATCCTTTGAGAACCGCAGAGGGTGGGGAGGAAGGCATGCTTAATTCAGGCGCATATTTCGTCCGCTAATGGAAAGGCCGAAGTTAGTCCAGGAACGCGGGTTCCCGCCAAATACCAACAATATGGCGGCAATTGCAGAACTAAGTAGTCAGTACGCCGAAGTTCTCGGGCATTACCGAAGCTGGCAGGTTGATAGTTCTGCGTTCTCGCTTCTAATCTCTGCGTTCTCCCTGCGTTCCCCTGTACACCAACCTTAGTACCGTCTGTTGTACTTCGGTTATGTGCCTCCTCGGGCCTCCGCATCCGAGACACGAGCACTACTATTTATAGGCGCGTTGAGAGGCAGAACCACAATATGTTGACGACTAGTGCAACTGCGCTAGAAGTGGTTTCCAGAAAACGGGCATAAAAGCCCGAAAAACACGGAAACCCGGCTTGACCTCGTGTCTTTCGAGGTTGAGATATGCTCAGTCCACTTAAATTCACTCGAAGCCGGTTTTCGAGTGGGTTCTTCTCCCAAACGAAACGTCCTGCAAGGTGAGCAACGCAGGGCAGCAATTCTGTGGAAAGGGATTAGATATGGCTGATTCGCGCGAAGTCATGAATATTCGCCAAGCGTCGCAGTATCTGGGCGTAAGCCCGGACACGCTTTACAAATACGTAGGCGAACAGAAGATTCCAGCGTTCAAGCTCGGGAACCGATGGCGCTTTAAGAAGTCGAGACTGGACCAGTGGATGGAAGAGAAGTCGAGCCAGATGGAAGCAAGGAAGATCAAGAAACCAAAGGCGGCCGGGCAGGCTGCCGGACAACCGTAAAGGCGGGGCACATGTTTGGATTCGGATCGAAGTCAATCGTTGGCTTGGATGTAGGTTCTTCGAGCATCAAGGCCGTGGAGCTAAAGAAGAGCCGCGGCGTGATTGAGGTCGTGCACCTGGGGCTGGAAGCGCTGGCGCCAGATATCGTTGTGGACTCCATGATCGTGGATTCCGGTACGGTGTCGACCGCGATCTCAAAGCTGTTCTCGGAGAATTCCATCAAGTCCAAGAATGTCGCTACCGCGGTGAGCGGGCATTCGGTGATCGTGAAAAAGATCTCGCTGCCCTCGATGAGCGACCAGGAGCTGGCGGAGACGATTCAGAAGGAAGCGGCGCAGCATATCCCCTTCGACCTGGATGACGTGAACCTCGACTATCAGATCCTTTCCGCGGACGAAGGCCAGCCCCACATGGACGTGCTGCTGGTGGCAGTCAAGAAGGACAAGATCCTGAACTACACCAACGTACTCTCGATGGCCGGCAAGACTCCGGCTATTGTGGACATTGACGCGTTGGCGCTGCAGAACTGCTACGAGTTTAACTACGAGCCTTCACCAAACCAGGTAGTGGCTCTGTTGAATCTGGGCGCGAGCGTGATGAACATCAACATCGTCAAGGGAACGACACCGTTGTTCCCCCGTGACGTCAGCGTAGGCGGACATCAGTACACCGATTCGCTGCAGAAGGAACTTGACTTGAGCTTTGAGGATGCAGAGGCGCTGAAGCTGGGCAGAAAAGTCGGTACGGTGAGCGAAGACGCGAAAACGCCGATCCTGCAGCAAGTGACCGAGATCATTGTGTTGGAGATCCAGAAGACGTTCGACTTCTTCCGCGCCAGCGCTGCGGGAGAACATATCGAGAAGATTTTGGTGGCTGGCGGGTCATCGAAAGTGCCGGGGCTGCTGGAGGCGTTGCGCCAGGAGTTCTCATTACCGGTGGAGATTCTGAATCCGTTCCAGAAAATTGCGCCACCTGCTGAAGGTTTGGGAATGGAATTGATCGAAGGCAATGCCGGCCAGTTGGCAGTAGCGGTCGGGTTGGCCCTGAGGAGCTTTGAAGACCTATGATCCGAATCAATCTGCTGGGAACGGCCAAACCGAAGGGTAAACGCGGATCGGCAGCAGTGACCGCGCCGACGATTGAGTTCGGCGAAGTCGGTTCGCCGAAGGTCAAGGTCCTGGTCGCAATTATGATCGCCGTGGCCTTCAACGCCGGCTACTGGTATCGACTGGACCACCAAGCGCAGGACATCGCTACCAAGATGAAGGTCGCTGAGCAACAGAACCGCGAGCTTTCTGGGGTGAAGGCGAAGTATCTGGAGCGCCAGAAACAAGCCGACAACTACAAACGGCGCGTGGATGTGATCGACCAGTTACGGGCTAGCCAGTCCGGCCCCGTGAACCTGCTGAACACCATCGGGGACACCATAAACGGGACCGAAGCAGTCTGGCTCAGCAGCATGAAGGACCAGGGCTCAAACATTTCTATCCAAGGAATGGCGCTCAGCACTGATGCTGTGGCCAACCTGATTCAGAACCTCCAGAAGACCGGATTCTTCAAGAACATCGAGATTAAAGAGACGTATCAGGACGAATCAGTGAAAGATATGCAGGCGTTTCAGTTCGAGCTGACTTGCGAAAAGGGGAAGTCGTAAGGGCGATTATGGCGAATTTCAGCGACATCTCGGGAATCAAGCAGTGGGCTTTGGTGCTGGGCGGAGCAGTTCTGCTGAACAGCGCACTCTACTTTACCTATTTCAAGACCCAGCGGGAAGCAAACGCCAATGCACAGCAGGCACTGCAGGCCAAGCTGCAGGAGAACAGGGAACTCGAACCCTATCGGACCAAGCTGGCTGAGATTGACCGCCAACTTGCCAGTTTGCAACAGCAGCTTGAAATTGAGCGGCGTATTGTTCCCGATGAAAAAGAAGTCGATAACTTCATCAGAATGCTGGACGCCGAGGCGATGAAAGCCGGAGTAGAGCTGCGCCGCTACACTGCCGCCCCACCCTCTGACAAGGAGTTCTATACGGAAGTGCCGTTCGAGGTAGAACTCGATGGGCCGTACTACTCCATGTTGAATTTCTTTGACCACGTGGCCAAGCTGGAGCGGATTGTGAATGTCTCAAAGCTGCTGGTCTCGAACGTGAAAAAGCCATCCGAAGCGAAAGCCAAGCACACATATCAGTACGCACCGAATGAGAGTGTAGTAGCGACATGCGTGGCAACCACATTTTTCAGCCATGACACTCAGCCGGCCGTGATTCCAGTAGCGGCCAAAGGCAGGATGCAATGAAGCCGATTCTGGTGTTTTTAATCACGGTGACGGCTACCGCGTTTGCGCAGACTCCCACAGTAGTGGTGCAGCCGGCGACAAAGACGGTCAGCGTGAAGGCGACGCCGCAGAGCGCGAAGCCTTCCCCGAGCACAGTTAAGGTAAGTTCGATTCCGGCGCAGAAGCCAGTCACGGTTTCTGTCCAGCCCGCAGCAGGGAAAGGCAAGGCGCTTCCCGCAGCGAAGGCAAACGCGACTGCAACGGTAAAGCCGGTTGTGGCAACGACGACATCGGCCAAGCCAGCGTTAAGTGCGGCTCCAAAGGTCAGTCCTGTGCCGGCGGTGGCAGTCTCGGTTAAGCCTGCGAGTAATCAGGCAAAAGTCGCGGTGCCGGCAAAAGCAAGCCCATCGAAGGCGTCCGCGATTGTGGCGGCTCCGGCCAAAACTCAAGTCAAAGCTGCGGCAGCAAAGCCCGCGGTAGCACAGCCTGCAGCTGTGAAAAAAGATGTCTCGAAATCTCAGACGACTGTGGCTGTCGAGGACAGCAAGTCAGGAGCCAACGACAAGAAACCGGCTCCCAAGGCGATCAACACGGTTGGACGCCGGGATCCGTTCATTAGCCCGGTCGTCAACATGGGTGCGATTGGTTCGGGATGCAGCTCGGGCAAACGCTGCCTCGCCATCGACCAGATTGCACTGAAAGGTGTGGTGAAGGCGGACGTGGGGATGATTGCCGTAGTTGTGAATGCGATGGATAAGGCTTATTTCCTCCGCGAAAACGATCCAGTATTCAACGGATATGTGGTGAAGATCACGGGAGATTCCATCGTTTTCAAGGAAACGTTCCATGACAAGCTGGGTAAGCCGCTGACCCGGGACGTCACTAAGACCATCAGCAGGCCGGCAGTCTAGGATTTTATGCAGAAAATTTCGGAACGAAATCGCGGTTTGAGCAGATCAGAGGCGGGGAGACGGGAAATGCGAAAGCAACTGCTGGGAACAATTTCGGCGCTACTGGCCATCGTGCTGGTGGCAGGAGCGCAGACTCCGGGCACGGGCATTGAAGCAGCCCATGCTGCTCTGGCGAAAGTCAGTGTGGTGCGCGGGGAAAATGGCGTCAGCATTGAAATGACAGCCAAAGGCACAATCTCGCCACGAGTGGAGACGCTGTCCTCTCCGGCGCGGATCGTTGTCGATCTGCCCAACACGGTACTGGCCACTTCGGTCAGCCGCATTCATGTCGGGAACAACGGCGTGACCGGTGTGCGGATCGGCACTGACGCCACGGCCACTACTCGCGTTGTAGTGGATCTGGAGCGGCCTTGCAAATACGAACTGGTTCCGGGCCCTGGCGAAAAACTGACGCTGAAGCTCTGCGCCGGCTCGATTGCCACGCAGACCGCTACGGCGGAGCCGAAGGCGGCAGTGACCACCGCTGCATTGGCAGCTCCGGCTGCGCGCGATTCCGAGGTGAGGAAGACTGAAGCTAAGGATTTTGCGTTCATCGAACCTTCGTATACGCCGAAGAAAGATGCAATCTCTCTGGATCCGCCTGTGCGCGCAGTGGAAGCAGCCTCGAAGTTTGTGGAAAGGCCGGAAGGCAATCTGTTGCCTGCAGCGAATGCTGCAATGCAGGCGCAGGCCCAGTCTTCTGCTCCTGCCGCAAACCAGCCTGCAACTCCGGCAATCCAGCCGGCAGTGAACCTGGCGGCTGAGCAGAAAACGCACCAGCAGGCCACGACGGGTCCAAAATACACCGGGGAGCCGATCTCGGTAAATCTCAAAGACGTAGACCTCAAAGATTTCTTCCGGCTGATTCATGAAATCAGCGGCCTCAATGTGGTATTGGATCCTGATGTAAAAGGTACCTTAACCATCGTGCTTGACGACGTACCGTGGGACCAGGCGTTGGACATCGTTTTGAAGAACAATTCCATGGAGCGCAAGCTCGACGGAAATGTTCTGCGCATTGCCACCATGGAGACGCTGCGCAAGGAAGCGGAGTCCCGCCGTGCGGAGCAGGAAGCAGAAGCGATGGCGGTAGAAAAAGTTACAGTGACGCGTTTCTTGAGCTACGCACATTCCAAAGACGTCACGGTGACGATTAAGAAATTTCTGAGCCAGCGGGGTGACATCGTGTCCGATGACCGGACGAACGCGGTGATCATTTCCGACATTCCGTCGGTGATTCCGCCGATTGACCGGCTTCTGGCGCAGCTGGACCGCAAGACCCAGGAAGTAGAAATCGAGGCCCGTGTGGTGGCTGCGACTCGCAGCTTTGCCCGCGACATCGGTACCCAGCTTGGCTTCGGTTTTGGCAACCAGGCGAGCCATCTCGGTGGTACGAGTGCGGTGGGAGACTCGCCAGCATCGGTCTTTAATACTTCGAACGCGCTGTACCCGATCTCCGGCACCTCAGCGCCCACACCAGGCAAGGGTCTTCAGATTCCATTGTTTTCTAACCTTGCGGCTACTGGCCCCACCAGCGGCCTCAGCTTCGTCAATGCCAGCAATGCTGTCCGGCTGGATGCAATTCTCACTATGGCTGAATCGCGCGGCTTGTTGAAGATTCTGTCCCGCCCCCGGGTGGTGACACAGAACAACATTCAGGCTGTCGTAAGACAAGGCGTCAGGATTCCGATTACGACTTTGGCCCAGCTAGGTGGTCCACCTACCGTGAGTTATGTCGACGCTTTCCTGCGGTTGACCGTGATTCCACAGATCACGTCAGAGGGTACAATCTTCCTGAACGTGGATGTCGAGAACACCACTCCTGACTTCGGAAACGCGATAAACGGCAACCCGACGCTGATCACGCAGCAGGCGACCACACAGGTGCTGGTGACCGATGGCGGAACCGTCGTGATCGGTGGCGTGATTCAGACCAGCAACTCTATCAATACGGCGCAAGTTCCTCTGCTCGGAAGCATTCCGTGGCTGGGCAACTTGTTTAAGCACCAGTCGGTAAAGAGCTCAAACCAGGAGTTGATATTCTTCATCACTCCTCGGGTCATAGAAACATAGCGCGCTGTTCCTGTCGGCGAAAAATGTGCTGACAGGACCTGCGCAACAGTTAGTAGAAAGCAGCCGCCGGATTCCTGAAAGTTTCGGAACCGGCGGATTGTTTTTTGGATCCGCGAAGATAGGCCGCCCCTTGAAGAGGGTGCTGCTGCCGTGTATTGGCTCGCACCTGGAAGCCGAGTCAGGGCGTGACTGGCGACAAGAGAATCCCGCTAACGAAGGCGCCGATCCTCTCCTTTGAAGGATCGGCGCCTTTGTCATAAGAAAGCAATTCGCAAAGCAGTTAGGCAATTCGTTTCTGAGAGGCCATTTGCAATATGGAAAGCGGAAGTTTCATCGTTCGTGAAACCGACTCGTTTCGACTAACGACTTCGACCGCGATTCCACCTTCCTTAGGGAATGGATCCGAGACCAGTTGAACTTCCTGGCCGTAAAGCCGCACTCTGTTGGATCGGGCATAGCCAAGGCTGATTAACTTCCGGCACGTATCTGTATCTTGGGAGCCTTCAACCTGACTTGTCATTGTCCACCTGGGTGCCGCTGTAGCGGCAATTCAGCATACAGTCTAAATGAAAAGTGCTGGGAAGTGGCGGTGGAACCTTGCACCAAATAAACCGTCTAATCTTAATGACTTACCCCGGACAGCGCTTTGCTCTCCGCGATGCTTCGCACTGGTTGTGACTTGCCTGGCTCATGCTTGCGCTGGCCGCAGAATGCTTGTGCACTCGTGCGATAGACTCTCTTCATGGATCACAAAGGCCGGTTAGCCAGTGTGCGGCTGACGCTCGACAAGAGCCACGTGGATGCACTCGTGATCACCCATCTTCCTAATGTTCATTATCTGTGCGGATTCACCGGCAGCGCGGGCGCGCTTGTAATCGGTAAACGAGACAGCGTTCTCTTCACCGACGGGCGCTATACCCAGCAGGCGCCAGCGGAAGTAAAGAGCGCGAGGGTCAAGATCATTCGCAAGCCGGTTCTCACCGCCGCAGGCGATTGGCTGGCAAGCCAGGCTTCGCTGCGCAGGATTGGCTTTGAGCCGGCGCATGTGACTGTCGCTGAGCGCAACGTTTTGTCAAAGGCCGTGCGACGTGGATCGAAGTTGGTAGAAGCTCCGCCGATTGTGGAGCAGATGCGCATGATCAAAGATGCGGATGAGATTGGAAGAATCCGCGCAGCCTGCAAGTTGGGAAACGACCTCTTTGGTGTTCTGCTGGAAGCGATCCGTCCCGGCGTGCGGGAATTGCAAGTTGCCGGCGAGCTTGAATTCGCCGCGCGCAAGGCAGGAGCAGAGCAAATGGCCTTCCCGACCATCGTGGCAGGCGGCCTGAGGTCGGCGCTGCCGCATGGAAGGGCATCGACGGCGGCGATTCCGGCCAGGGGATTCGTGGTCTGCGATTTCGGTGTTATACTCGCGGGCTACTGTTCCGATATGACTCGGACGCTGCACATCGGTCGTCCGCCGACAGAGGCGCGCCGGGTGTATCAGGCGGTGGACGAGGCCCAGCAAGCTGCACTTGAAGCGGTGAAGCCTGGGACTACCGCTGGTGAACTTGATCGAACTGGTCGTAAGTTGTTACATAAGCTACACTTAGATAGATTTTTCACACATTCCACCGGCCACGGAGTAGGTCTTGAAATTCACGAGGCTCCGCGGATTGCGGCTGGTCAACACGAGCCGCTGCGACCGGGAATGGTGATCACGATTGAGCCCGGCGTCTATCTGCCCGGCAAAGGAGGGGTGCGCATCGAAGACACGGTTGTGGTCACAGAGACAGGGTGTGAAATTCTGACCTCATGTCCCAAAGATCTAATCGTGCTTTGAGTTAGCCCCGCACCTTTTTTAGCGTCCGAGAATTGCCGTTTGATCGCGGAACGTTGACCTGCCGGAAACGCATGAACCAAAAAGAGCTCAAGGAACTCATAGAATTTCTAATCGAGAAAGACATCACCGAGTTCGAACTCGAGCGCGGCGACGTCAAGGTGCGGATCAAGCGGGGGACACCGGAAGCGGCAACTCCTGCGCCGACGGAAAGAATCATCACTGTTCACCCGACGCCTCCGTCGCCGATCCACATTCAGACAGGTCCGGGCGCCGCCGCGCCAGCGGCTCCTACTGAACCGGCCCCGGTGCAGGAAGAACTTCACATAGTTCGGTCACCGATCGTGGGCACCTATTATGAGTCGCCTTCTCCCGGGTCGCCTCCATTTGTGAAGCCGGGAGACATGGTCGAAGCTGGACAGGTGTTATGCATCGTTGAGGCGATGAAATTGATGAACGAGATCGAAGCGGACGTCTCCGGTGAGATTGTCAAAATGCTGGTGAGCAATGGCCAGCCGATTGAGTACGGACAGGAGTTGTTCGCAATAAGGCCGAAGAAGTGATGGAGTTGAGCACGGGCGGGGACGCCCACGCCTCCAGAACTCAAGTTTGTGGAGACACGGGCGTCTCCGCCCGTGCTGTCGCCTAACGTCAACTTACATGTTCAAAAAGATCCTGATTGCTAACCGCGGTGAAATCGCCTTGCGGGTAATTTGCGCCTGCAAGGAGTTGGGCATCCGCACGGTTGCGATCTATAGCGAGGCCGACCGCAATTCTCTCCACGTGCGCTTTGCAGATGAGGCTATTTGCGTCGGCCCTCCTCAACTCTCGCAAAGCTATCTCAATATCCCTGCGGTCATCAGCGCGGCGGAAATCGCAAATGTGGATGCAATCCATCCCGGCTACGGGCTGCTTTCCGAAAACGCAAACTTTGCCGAAGTGTGCGAAACCTGCAATGTGAAATTTATTGGGCCGCCTCCGGAAATCACTCGCCTCATGGGCGAAAAAGAGAAGGCGCGGGGGGCGATGAAGAAGGCTGGTGTCCCGATTCTTCCTGGCTCTGACGGTGTTCTCGGCAGCGACGGCGAGGCCCTGGAATGGGCCCGTACCGTGGGTTTTCCGGTAATCATTAAGGCTTCGGCGGGAGGCGGCGGACGCGGTATGCGAATTGTTCGCTCCGAAGAAGAGATGCCGGCTTTGTTCAATGCAGCCCAGTCGGAAGCTGCAGCCGCCTTTGGAAACGGGGACCTCTACATGGAAAAGTATGTGGAGCACCCGCACCACATCGAGTTCCAGATTCTTGCCGACCAGTTCGGCACGGTCGCCAGCCTGGGAGAGCGCGAGTGCAGCATCCAGCGCCGGCATCAGAAGCTCTTAGAGGAGTCGCCTTCGACCCATGTGACCCCCGAGCTGCGCGAACAGATCGGGCAGACATTGTGCAGAACGCTTTCTGATATCGGCTACGTCAATGCCGGCACCATCGAGTTCCTCATGGACCAGGACCGCAAACTTTATTTCATCGAAATGAATACCCGCATTCAGGTGGAGCATCCGGTGACGGAGATGGTGACTGACGTTGACCTGGTGAAGAGCCAGATCTTGTTGGCCGCCGGCGAGAGTCTCGAGAACGTCCTGCACGGCCCCATCCTGAATCGGGGCCATGCCATAGAGTGCCGCATCAACGCCGAGCATCCAGAGAAATTCACGCCGTCAGCAGGCAAGATCACCACCTTTCATCCGCCCGGCGGAACCGGCGTGCGCGTCGACACGGCAGCTTATGCCGAAGGCACAATTCCCCCGTACTACGATTCCTTGATTGCGAAGCTGATCGTGCGCGGCAAGGACCGTGAAGAGGCCATCTCCCGCATGTCACGCGCGCTGGAGATGTTCATCGTAGAAGGCGTGTACACGACAATTCCTCTGCATCGAAAAATTCTCGCTGATCCCGAATTTCGCGCCGGTCACACAGATACCAGCTTCATCGAGCGGTTTTTGGCGAGGGATCGGAAAGAGAAGGTCCCGGCTTAATTTTCTTCGCAGTCGACTTTCCAATGATCTCCCTTCCGCGCTTGTACGCGATTCTTGATGTCTCGTGTTTCTCTGACTCCGAGGCCTTGTTTCGTGCTGCTGAGGATCTCTTCGCGGCGGGAGTTACGATGATCCAATACCGCAACAAATCCGGCGACGCGCAAGTCATGTTGGCCCAGGCTCGGGAATTGCGCAGGCGTTCGCGGACGGGGGCGTCCGCGCCACACGTGCCGAGGCTCATCATGAATGATCATGCCGACCTTTGCCTAGCTGCGGAATTCCACGGGGTGCATGTTGGCCAGGATGATCTCTCCCCCGCGAGTGTGCGGAAGATCATCGGGCTGGACCGCTGGCTAGGTCTTTCCACACACAACGCACAGCACGTGGTCGAGGCCGATAGGACCTCAGCCGACTACATTGCCATAGGACCAGTTTTTGCAACAGCCAGCAAAACGAACCCTGACCCGGTGCTTGGCCTAGCTGGAGTGCGGCAGGCACGCGAGCTTACCGGGAAGCCCTTGGTTGCAATTGGCGGAATAACCACGGAAAACTGCCGGGCCGTGATCGAGGCGGGCGCAGACTCGGTAGCCGTGATATCTGACTTGATACGAGAGCCACGTAAATCAGCAGAGGAATTTTTGCGCATTCTAGGTTAAAGTCTTGTGGGCGAGAATCATGTAGGGGCAGGTGCCCTCACCTGCCCACCCCAGACGAGGGCGTCTGGGGCTACACGAATCGGGTGGGAGGATATTTGAGCGTTGAAGTAAAGCCAGCAATCGTAGATGCCGCAAGCGCCTCAGAGGGCCGCGAGTTCGTGAAAGCACTGGGCCTGACCAGCGCAACCATGCTGGTCATGGGCTCGATGATTGGGTCGGGCATCTTTCTCGTTTCCGCCGAGATCGCCCGAGAAGTGAACTCGCCGGCGCTCTTGATCGGCGCCTGGGTGGTGACCGGTTTCCTGACCATAGTGGCCGCGCTCAGCTATGGCGAGTTGGCCGCGATGATGCCGCAAGCCGGCGGCCAATATGTTTATCTGCGCGAAGCACTCGGACCGCTCTGGGGCTTCCTCTACGGATGGACCCTCTTTCTGGTAATCCAAACGGGTACGATTGCCGCGGTCGGCATGGCATTCGGCAGGTTCCTCGGCGTTTTCTTCCCCTCGATTTCCTCCTCTCACTGGATCGGTCATCTGCACTGGACGGCCCCAAGTTACGAGATAGGGCCCATGAAGCTTGGCGGCATGGATGTTGGGTTGAACACGCAGAACCTGATGGCGATTCTCATGGTCGTGGTTCTTTCGGTCATTAATATTTTTGGGGTCAGGACCGGCGCCATGATCCAGAATGTTTTCACGTTCGCGAAAGTTTCGGCGCTGCTGGGACTGGTCGTAGTGGGACTGTTTATTGGACGCAATGCGGCGGCCCTCGCTGCGAATTTTGGCCCAAACTTCTGGCGCAATGCTGGCTTGAGCGTATTACACCCAGTTTCAGTGGGGGCGCACGGAGCTATCGCCATGGTGGGGACATTGACCATCCTCGCCGTGGCGCAAGTGGGATCATTATTTTCAGCTGATGCATGGAACAACGTGACCTTCACCGCCGGCGAGGTACAAAATCCGAAACGAAATTTGCCCCTGTCGCTGGCACTCGGCACGGGAGTCGTGATCGCGCTCTACATCGCGTGCAACGTGATTTACCTGAACGTCCTGCCACTCGTGGGCGATCCGAATGGGGCCACAATCCTTGCGCGTGGGATCCAGCATGCGACTGAAGATCGGGTCGCGACCGCGGCGCTGTCCCAAATGTTTGGAGGTCTCGGTGGATATTTGATGGCTGCCGCTATCATGGTTTCCAGTTTCGGCTGCAACAATGGATTGATCCTCTCAGGGGCGCGCGTGTATTACGCTATGGCCAAAGACGGCTTATTCTTCCGCAGCGCCGCGAAACTGCATCCGATATATAAGACCCCGGCGGTCTCGCTGATGGTTCAGATGGTCTGGATTTGCATCCTGTGCGTTTCCGGCAGCTATAGCCAACTGCTCGACTACGTGGTTTTCGCCGTACTGGTGTTCTATATTTTGACGATTGCTGGGCTGTTTATTCTGCGCCGCAACCGGCCGGACGCTGAGCGCCCGTACCGGGCATTTGGATATCCCGTGTTGCCGGCGATCTACATCGTGATGGCGATCTTCATCGATGTCGTACTGTTGCGCTACAAGCCGCAGTTTACCTGGCCGGGGCTGATCATCGTGCTGCTGGGAATCCCGGTCTACTACGCATGGCATTTACGACGGACGGCAAACCAAGCGCCCGCCGTTTGAGGAGAGCTTAACTAATATGGCGAACTTAATGGCGAGAAAGCCTCTCTACTTGCTCATGTCAGAGGCGCAGGAATCAGGCACCCACAGCTTGAAGCGCACGTTAGGTCCGTTTCAGCTCACTGCGCTGGGCGTTGGAGCGATCATCGGAGCTGGCATCTTCGTACTGTCTGGGCTTGGGGCGCACTACGCCGGTCCGGGATTGATGCTTTCATTTGTGCTCTCCGGATTCGGTTGTGCCTTTGCTGGATTGTGCTACGCCGAATTTGCCGCCATGATTCCGCTGGCCGGAAGCGCATACACATACGCCTACGCCACCATGGGCGAAATTTTTGCGTGGATCATTGGCTGGGACCTCACGCTCGAATACGCCATGGGCGCGAGCACGGTTTCATCGGGATGGTCGAACCATTTCATCGAGCTACTGAATATTTTTCATATCAAGATGCCGCTCTGGCTTGCGTACGACCACTGGACCGGGCTGCGGCAAGCAGAAACTATTGTGGCCCGCCAGATGGCGCAGGCTGCCGATCCTTCGCTGATGCCCGGTACGCAAGCTTTTCTAGCCAAAGTTACTGCCATCATGGGCGCCCAATCTCCGGAGTTACTGCAGAGAGGGCACGACTTGCTTGCCGCTCCCAGGATTTTCGGTTCGGAAATCGGAGTGAACGTGCCCGCCTTCATCATCGCGATGATCATCACCGCAATTCTCGTGATCGGAATTAAAGAGAGCGCCCGCTTCAACGCCACAATCGTTGCGATCAAGGTTTCCGTCGTGCTGTTTGTAATCGGCTTGGGCTTCCAATACGTCAGCAAGGCAAACTGGGGAATGAGCTGGTCTTCATTTGCTCCTTACGGAATTTCAGGCATTGGGACCGGGGCGGCTTACATTTTCTTCGCCTACATTGGTTTCGACGCAGTCTCAACTACGGCGCAGGAAGCAAAGAATCCGCAGCGTGACTTGCCGATAGGAATTATCGCCTCGCTGCTCGTTTGCACGGTCCTGTACATCCTAGTCGCCGCAGTTCTGACCGGAATGGTGCCGTGGCGTGAGGTGAACATCGAAGCCCCGATCGCGCGCGCTTTTATGGACCGCGGACTGACTACAGCTTCACACATCATCACTCTGGGCGCACTAGCAGGGTTGACCAGCGTTATGCTGGTAATGCTTCTCGGCCAAACTCGCGTACTCTACGCGATGGCGAATGATGGGCTGCTCCCAAAGAAATTCTTCGCGGCCGTGCATCCGAAATTCCGCACGCCCTGGAAGAACACGATCCTCGTTGGCTTGCTGGCGGCGACTGTCGGCAGCCTGACTCCGATTGACGACATCGGCAGGATGGTGAATATCGGAACGCTGTTGGCGTTTGTAATTGTTTCAATATCGGTGCTGGTACTGCGAAAGACGAATCCGAGCCAGCCGCGTCCATTCCGCACTCCTTGGGTGCCGGTGATTCCAATCCTCGGAATCGTCACCAATGGATACATGATGTACAAGCTGGGGTGGATCAACTGGGCACGGCTGTTCATCTGGCTCGGCATCGGATTGGTCGTGTATTTCACTTACAGCCGCTATCACAGCCGGGTGCAGGAGTTGGAGAGCGAGCCAAAGCCCGCGCCAACGATGGCCGATTAGAAGGCATTGCAGGTTTAATCGAGGTCTTCCGCAATACGCGGAAGGCCTTTTTGTTTTATAGTCGTGCGGTTAGTCGGAGGAACGGCTAACAGCCAACGACTGCCATGAGAGCGTTCCGCCATCTACGCATGATTGCAATCGCACTGGCCATTCTCGTGTTGATTGGTTCAGCAGGGTTTCACTACATCGAAGGCTGGGCCTGGTTCGATGGCCTGTACATGGTTGTGACCACCTTTACGACCATTGGCTATCAGGAAGTCCATCCGCTTTCACATGCTGGGCGCGTGTTCAATCTTGCACTGATCGTTTGTGGAGTTTCGCTGGTTTTTCTTGGCATCGGGTCGCTGACACAGGCTTTGCTAGAATTCTCACTGCGAAGCTTCTTCGGTAGGCGGAAAATGGAACGTGAAATCGGCCGCCTTAGCGACCATTACATCATTTGCGGCGCAGGGCGCGTAGGCCGCAGCGCCGCGCGGGAACTCGCACGCCGTCCGGCACCATTTGTCATTGTCGAGCAGAACGAAGCTAAAGCCGCGCGTTACAGTAGCGAGTATCTGGTGTTTGTCGGAGATGCGACCCAAGAGCACACGTTACGTGCTGCTCGCATCGAGAGCGCGCGGGGGCTGGTTGCGGCCACTACCACGGACGCGACAAATCTCTACATCGTTCTCACTGCCCGCGGGCTCAACCCGAGGTTGAAGATCATTGCCCGCGCCAGTGAAGAAGACGCCGAAAAGCATTTGCTAACCGCGGGAGCAGATTCCGTAGTGTCGCCCTATCATTTTGCCGGCCAGCGCATCGCGCAATCGTTTCTCCGTCCGCACGTGGTGAGCTTTCTGGACACTGCGACCACTCATCTGGGAATGGACCTGGAAATTGGCGAGATAAGCGTCGCGCCGGATTCGTCCTTTGCTGGCAAAACGATTGAGACCTCGCGAATTCGCCAGGAGCGGGGCGTGATTGTGCTCGCCATCAAGCGTCCACAAGGCATGAGATTTAATCCTGCCCCAGAGGACCGCATTGATCCTGGTGACTTTCTGATTGCCATGGGAGAGCCAGCCCAACTCCGGCAACTGCAGCAGATGGCGAATTCGCGCGCATGAAGCCCTCTTTATGAAAATCGTAACTGCTGCAGAGATGCGGGAGATTGATCGCATCACCGGCGAGCGGTTTGGTGTGCCGTCACTCACGCTGATGGAGAATGCTGGATCTGCGGTGGCAGAATTCGCGTTGTCTACCTACCCGTCCGCGAAAACTTTTGGGGTCATCTGCGGTAAAGGAAACAACGGCGGCGACGGTTTTGTGGCCGGGCGCAAGCTACATGAAGCGGGAAGGGAAGTGGAGTTGCTCTTGCTGGCCGAGCCGGCCGAGTTGCGCGGCGATGCGGCATCGAATTATGAGAAGTTGCCACTCAAGGCTGTGATCGCGAATTCCAGCGACGATTTAAAGTCCGGTTCGGCGCGGGCAGTCTTCCGCTGTGACGTCCTCATTGATGCGATTCTCGGTACCGGGTTTCGACCTCCTGTAACTGGTCTGTACGCAGAAGCGATTGCAAAAATAAACGCCACGAGTCCGCCCACGATCGCTGTAGACATTCCTTCCGGCGCAGATGCTGACGTAATGGGCCAGCAAACCGGTGCCGTGGCCCGCGCAGACGCGATTGTGACTTTCACCGCTCCCCGTCCGGCACACATTTTCGGCTATCCGACTCCGGGGCCAACGGTGATCGCGCCGATCGGATCTCCCGAGGAGGCAATTCAGTCGTCGCTGAACCTGAATTTGATTACGCCCAAAGAGATCGCTCCCCTGATTGGTCTTCGTCCTCGCGATTCCAATAAAGGCATGTACGGTCACGTGCTAGTTGTCGGAGGGTCTCTGGGAAAGAGTGGAGCGGCGGCTATGGCCGGATTTTCCGCGTTACGTGCAGGGGCCGGATTGGTGACAGTTGCTACACCGAACTCCGTGCTACCGACGGTCGCAGGGTTTCATCCCGAGTTAATGACGGAGCCGCTGGAAGAGACGGGTGACGGAACGATCTCAGTCCATGCGCTTGAATGGCTCGAACAGCTTGCTGAAAAGAAGACTGTGCTGGCGATCGGGCCGGGTATCTCGAGAAACGAAGAGACTGCGGAAGTCGTTCGCAAAATCGTGATGGATTCCAATATACCGATCGTTCTCGATGCGGATGGGCTGAATGCGTTTGAAGGACGGGCGAAAAATTTTAATCGCAAAGATCGCAAAGGTGGCGCAAAGGTCGCAGAGAAAAGCCGGACCCTGGTGCTCACTCCACATCCCGGAGAGATGGCGAGGCTCACCGGCTTGAGCACGTCGGCGATTCAGCGCGACCGGCTAAACCTTGCGCGATCTTTTGCACGGGAGCACCAGCTGATTTTAGTCCTCAAAGGCGATCGCACCATCGTCGCAAAGCCGGACGGAGAAGCCTGGGTGAATACGACCGGCAATCCCGGAATGTCGACTGGCGGGACGGGAGACATTCTCACCGGAATCATTGCGGGCATGCTGGCGCAAAATCCGCAGCGTGAGTTCGAGGCCGTCCTGGCCGCGGTCTATCTGCATGGCTTGGCCGGCGACGTGGCGCGGGAAAGTCTGGGTGAACACTCGATGGTGGCCACGGACTTGGTGAAAGCGCTTCCGGAAGCGTTTCGGCGGGTGCGGGCGAAAGCGGCAGAAAAGTGGGTAAAAATCGAAGATTAAGCACGAAAGGTCCATGAATCCGTACACTGTGCTTCGGTAATCTCGCCCCGGCCGTGACCCGGTGCCATAGTGGGGACGGCATGACACACTATCCCCAAACCAACGCCGTTCATCGTGCTACTCGCATTCAACTCGCAACCGCACCGGCTCTCATCAAACTGACTGACGGAAAGCGCGCCAAGGCCAGAATCCAGATAATCTCAGTAACCGGAGGCCTGTTACAACTGGCAAGCGCTTTGTCAGAGGGGGACTTCGTCGAAGTCGCCTTTCAGACACAATCCGGCGATGTGCACGGTATGGCAGAGATGCTGAATCCGGTGCGATCAACGCCCGGCAGCGTGTTTCAACCCTTCAGGTTTGTGGCTCTGGGAGATGATGACCATCACACTCTTCAGATGATTGTGGAGTCAGTTGGCGATAAGAGTTTCCTCGGTCTGCGTTCCAGCCAGTTCTCCTCGCCGAAGTTCTAGAATGGGTGGAGTAGGCCTTCAAGGCCTGCATAAAAGACTAAGACAACACTTCGGGCTTTGAGCCCCTGAGGTACGTTTGCTGTGCCGAGAACGAACATCTCAGCGGCTGAAGCCTACAACTCACAGTCCCCGACTATAATGCAGGGCTTGGAAGCCCTGCTCCACCCTCGGTGTGGCCACGCCCATGGACAGGCAAGCTAACGACACGCTGAGAGCCGTGCCACCCTTAAATCTGCGCGGTCACCGAATATTCGTTCCAACCTGCCAGCCGGAAATGTCCAGCTATACTTGCATGCAGCCGGATGACGCGGGAATTCACCACAAATTCTGCTGAAGAAACAATTGCCCTGGGGCGGGAGCTTGCGTCGATGCTCACGGCGCCGAAGCTGGTGCTTTTGCGCGGCGACCTTGGCGCTGGCAAAACGACGCTGGTAAAGGGAATCGCACAAGGCTTCCAGGCTGCGTCAGAAGAGGACGTCACCAGTCCCACGTTTACTCTGGTTCACGAATATCGTGGCCCTTCGGCTACGCTCTACCACATTGATCTATACCGCGTTGATACTCCGCGTGAGTTGGAGACGCTCGGGATCGACGATTTGATGACTGACAACGGCGTGCTTCTGATCGAGTGGGGCGAAAAATTTGCGCGCTTTGAACGCGAGCGGGATGTGGAGATCGCGTTGGAGCGAATCAGCGAGAGCGAGAGAAGGATCAGGGTGACCGAATGATTGCAGATTGGAGATTGCAGATTTTAGATTGATCGTCGGTTTCAATCTGCAATCTGAAATCTGCAATCTGAAATCTGCAATCCTCAGAACCCCATAATGTTGTAGCCGCAATCCACGTAAATCACTTCGCCGGTGATTCCCGAACTCGCATCTGATGCCAGGAACACTCCGGTTGAGCCGACTTCATTCACATCCACGTTGCGTTTGAGCGGCGCGCGTTCGGAGTGCGCTTTCAGCATCTCTCCCAGGCCGGAGATCCCCCGCGCAGCCAGCGTCTTGATCGGCCCGGCTGAAATGGCGTTCACGCGGATCTTTTTTGGGCCGAGGTCATGGGCAAGATAGCGCACGGTGCACTCAAGCGCGGCCTTGGCTACGGCCATAACGTTGTAGTGCGGTACAACTTTATCTGCCGCGTAGTAAGTCATGGTCAGGATGCTGCCGCCGTCTTCCATCAGCGGAGCAGCGGCGCGGGAAACGGCAATTAGCGAATACACGCTGACATCATGCGCCACCCGAAAGCCTTCACGCGTGGTATTCACGAAGTCGCCCTTGAGTTCCTCCGCGGGCGCAAACGCCACGCTGTGCACTAGCACATGCAACTTGCCGTAACGTTCTTTCAACTGCGAGAAGACCCGCGCAATGTCCTCGTCTCTGCAGACATCGCACATGAAGGCATCAGCACCGGGAAGGGACAAGATTAAGTCTTTAGCCTCCTGCTCCAAACGCTCGTTCTGGTAGGTAATCGCCAGTTTGGCTCCAGCCTGATGGAGTCCCTTTGCAATTGACCAGGCAATGCTACGTTTATTGGCAACTCCAAACACCACGGCCACGCGGCCTTCGAGGCTGAAAGACATGGATCCTCCCGAGGAATGGAAAAGGATATCAGCGGCACGGGAGGATGCGCCAGTTCGAGGAACAGCCCGTGCCGGCCGCGCTGCTTGGGGCGTGCTCGGGTCGGCGGCCGGCGGGCATGTTTTCGTTCTGGAAAGGAAGAACCCGGCGGCCCATCAGGAGTTTCGGAAAAACTCACAAAAAACCTGAACTTTCCAGTGTAGAGACGTTGCTTGCAACGTCTCCTCTGCTCATCTGGAAAGACGTAGCAAGCTGCGTCTCGACGGCATGTTATTCCGGAATGGCCGGTGGCTTGGCTTTCATCAAGTCCGCGAACCGGGCATCTTTGCGCAACTCGGCAAATTCAGGGTCCGTGTATACCTCATTCACGCCTTTGTATCCGTCTTCCATTGCCTTGCGCAGATACTGCAGCGAGCGGTCTCGATCGCCCATTTTGGCGTACAGCTTAGCGATAACGTAATCGTAGTGCGCCCGGTCCTCCGGGGAAGCCATCTGTGCGGCAATTCCGGTATGCGAAGTGTGCTCGAAAATTTCAGGATCAAGCCGCACCGCCTCGGCATAGGACTGGCTGGCGTGTTCAAATTCTTTGCGCGCGAAATAAGCTGCTCCCAGGTTGGAATGAAATGAAGCAGAGTCGGGTTCGATTGCTAATGCCTTCTTGTATTGTTTGATAGCAGCCCCGTATTTACGCCGCTCGTAGTCAACTACGCCAAGGTTGTTGTAAGCCTCGGCAAGCTTACGGTCTTTCTTGATTGCTTGCTCGAATTCCTTGCCAGCTTCTTTGTAGCGCTGGAGCATCAATTCGCAAATCCCCATTTTGTTCGCTACGGAAGCGCTTTCCGGGGCCTTCGCCTGCGCTGCCTTGTAATAGTCAATCGCATCCAGATATTCTTTTTTACTGCGAAGTTCATCCCCTTGTTTCTCCAGTTCTGCTGCGGAGGCGTCCTTGGGAGGAGACTGCATCTGCCGCATGGGAGGCGCGATCTGAATTTGATCGGTCGTGGAGGCTTGTGCGATGCCAACCGGTGCAGGGATGAGACTGAGGAGCACCAGCATCGGCACACTACGTAAACGTCGGGGAAACATGGCAGGCCTCCTGAGCAGGACTCCCCAAACTACAGACACCGCCGAAACCGGGCAAGTTCCCTCAATGCGGGTTGCTGGTTGCGTCCGGCGGTTTGGGAGGAGGGTTCGACTGCTTATCGTCCTTAAAAATACCAGCAATCTTGCCGAATAATCCCTTTTTCTTTTGCCCGGGTTGCCCAAGTAGGCCATTTTGCGGCGGATCGGGCTGCTGGTTCCCCAGGCCAAAAATCTTCGAAAGTACTCCTCGGACGCCCGTGCCCTGGTCGCAGGTGTTGGTGGGTTCGGTGCCAATAATAAATGCGGCCGTGTAAGTCTGCGGGCAGGACGGCGTGGCCAGAAGGTTGGTGAGTTTATCGAGCTGGACGTCAACCACCCCCGAAGGCTGCGAAAAGGACCTCATGTCCGAATAGCGTGGGAGTGCGGCGGCCTTCTTCATGAACTCGGTCCAGATGGGGGCCGCAGTTTGTGCGCCGCTCAAGTGCAAGTCGCTGTAATCGTCAAAGCCGACCCATACAATGCAAAGGAGGTTGCTGGTATAACCTGCGAACCAGCCATCATGCGAACTGCCGGTCTTTCCGGCAGCCGGCTGCTGGAAGCCACGGCCGCGCACCGCTGAGAAACCGAGTCCGTTGTTGATGACTCCTTGCATCATGTCGGTCATGACATACGAGACGCGAGAGTCGAGAACCTGGCGCGTTTCGGCGGTAAGATTCATTACTGGATCACCCGTAGCAGTGCGCACAGATTTCACCATAATCGGCGAGACACGCAGGCCATTGTTGGCGAACACCGTATAGGCGGCGGCCATGTCTAACGGAGTTGCATCATAGGCGCCAAGGGCCATCGCGGGAGTGGCTTTTACCGACGTTATTCCAGCGGACTTCGCCAGATCGGCAACCTTGTCGTAGCCAACTTCCTCGGCGAGTTTGACCGTAGCGTTGTTCAGAGACATCGCCAGCGCGTAACGGGCAGTCACGTCGCCGTGGTACTCCTCTTTGTAGTTGCGGGGCTCGTAAATCTGATCCCCATAGGCAAACGTGCTTGGCTGGTCGGGCACGATAGAAGCGGGCGTCAGAACCGGATTGCTGCCATCCAGCGCAGTATTCACGGCGGCCGCGTAGACGAAGGGCTTGAAGATGGACCCTGTCGGCCGCTTCGCGACTGCATGATCCAATTGGCTGACTGCGTAATTCCGTCCGCCAACCAGCGCTAGCACTTCTCCGCTATGAGGATCCATGACGACCAGCGCAACCTGCGCCTGCGGCCCGGATTCCACCTGAGTCTCATACTTGCCCTTGCTGACCCTTACGCGTTTCGTACGCCGTTTAGTGATCTGATCATCTACCAGCTTGATTGCGCTCTCGACGGCCTGCGCGGCAGCCCGCTGAAGATCAGGATCCAGGGTGGTGTAGATGTGATACGCCTGTTCGTTTATTTCGCGTTCGGGCATTTTGTTGATCAGGGTGTCACGGACCAAGTCCACGAAATATGGCGCGTCGCTGGCTTCAACATTTGGGGCCGCCAGTTTTAGCGGGGTGGCCTTGGCTTTGTCGGCCTGCTCTCGGGTGATGGCATGGGTCTCTACCATGCTGTCGAGCACCAGATTGCGGCGGTCGAGAGCCCGCTCGGGGTGTCGATATGGCGAAAGATAGCTGGGACGCTGAATAATGCCGGCCAGCAGCGCCGCTTCCGGAAGCGTAATGTCCTTTAGGTCTTTATTGAAATACGTGCGAGAGGCCTCGGCAAACCCGCTGATTTGGAACGAACCCCGCTGCCCCAAATCCACCCAGTTTCCGTAAAACTCGAAAATTTGCTGCTTGCTGAATTTCTGTTCCAGCTCGATGGCGATGAGCATTTCCGTCAGCTTGCGTTTGATGGTCTTTTGGGGGGTCAGGAAGAAGCCGCGCGCCAGTTGCATGGTGAGTGTTGAACCACCCTGTTCGTGACGCTGGCGGGTGAAGTCGATCCACACGGCTTCAGCGAAACGGACAAAGTTCACTCCGTTATGCTGAAAAAACCGGCGGTCTTCGATGGCCAGCACTGCATCCACTAGGACTTCGGGCATCTCATTGTAGTGGACCACTTGGCGCTTAGAACGCTGGTCACCCTCGAAGAGCGAGGTAATCATTTCCGGCTCAAGCTCATAGGCGTCGAGCTGGCTTCCGGAATTTCCGGTGATGCTCTCCACTCGTCCGTCACGGATGCGAATTACAGCCGGTTCAGGGCTGTGATACGACCCAGAGCCAGGCTGGATCTGGATGCTCCCTGCGGAAAGGTGATAGCCGCCCATTGTCGACTGACCGTCCTTATCCGAATAGCCGGTGTGGCGCAGCTCTGCCGCAATTTCCTTTAGCTCGGCTTTCTCACCAACTGCGATGGAACGTGGCGTCGCGTAAATCTTGGCCGCGCTGGCAAAAACCGGTCCTTCGAAGCGCCGCGCAATAATCCGCTCGTACTTAACGTAGTAATACGAGAAAACCACGACGAAAATCGCTGCCAGGACGGTGAAACTGATGATTGCGAAGCGCAGCACGGGATCGCGCCCGGCAGCTCCTGTTTTGTTCTTTCGGTTCGGAATTCTAACTTTTATGGCCACGTTGGATTGGCGGAGTTACCCCTCAGCGTTTAGACGAACTTGCGTCACTGCTTTTGAGATGAGGCGGCGCGAGAATTCGTTTCCAGAGCATACCCTCAAAACGCAGGGCTCGATTGCTTCTATTCTAAATGATCGTCCTGCGATCTTGACTATTGGCTTCTGGAATGCCTAAAAGACGCTCTTATTCTCGGTGGAAGCGTCGAAATGCAGGTCCATGGGGTATCCCGGCAGGTCAACATGTACGACGTAAGCCGCCCGAATCATGACCGCTCCGTTGAACTGCGTTCCCTGGCGCTGGACTACGATACCCTCTTGTGTGATCGGTATCTCGAGTTCCTGGGCCTTCTTGAAAACGCTGGTGCGAATTTCATTCTCGTTCTTCGCTGCGTAGGTGTCCCGCGTGGCTTCGTCTTTAATCGCATCCTGAAACTGATAGTTCTCGAAATAAGCCGGGACGACTTTAGCTGACACGTAAACGCCAGCCACAATTACGAAAATTCCCAGAAACATTTTGATGCTGCCCATAGCGCTCCGCGGGCCGCTTTGCGCTCAAGTCACTCGTGCGCAGGGCCCAGAACTTGTTGAAAATACTCTGTTACTGCGCCGATGCTAACATCGTCGGATTTGCGTGTCGAGCGTTGAACCACTTCCACAGTGCCTTCGGTAACTTTCTTTCCAACATTGATTCTAAAAGGGATACCTACCAAGTCAGCGTCTTTGAACTTGACCCCTGGCCTCTCGTCCCGGTCGTCGAGCAGAACTTCATGACCGGCGGATTCCAGGCGCTGGGCAATATCTTCTGCCATGGTTCTCAGCCTTTCGTCGCCGACATTCGTAGGGGTGACGATGATCTCAAACGGTGCGATCTGGGCCGGCAGCCAAAAGCCGTTTTCGTCATTACTTTGCTCGACTGCAGCCGTAAGGATGCGCTCGATCCCAATCCCATAGCTACCCATGATCGGGGTGACTTCCTTGCCGTTTTTGTCGAGCACGCGCGCGCCCATTGATTCTGAGTACTTGTAGCCCAGCTTGAAGATGTGGCCGACTTCTACGGCGGTATCCATGCGGAGCGGGGCGCCGCAGTTCGGGCATGGCTCGCCGCTGGCCACAGCGCGAAGGTCGGCGTAGGCGGTGGGCTGGAAATTATGCCCAGGAGTTACGTTTTTGACGTGACAGTCCTCTTTGTTGGCCCCTGCAATCAGGTTTGTGCGGCCTTCAAGCGCTTTGTCCACCAGCAGAATCGCGCCAGATCCTTTGAGATCCTTGGCCCATTCGATTCCCAGCGGTCCCAGAAATCCTGCAGGCGAGCGAAACAATTGCCGGATTTCCTCCTCCTGCATCGGACGTGTCTCTTTGCCAGCAAGCACGGTGGATAGCTTGGCCTCATTCAACTGGTGGTCGCCACGCATGAGAACAACGACCGCTCGCGAAATGGCTTTGCCTGATTTCTCGTCTTTGGAGTCGATCATCAGCGCAAGTGTCTTGATCTTGTTCTTCGGCGAAACCCCGAGGAACCGTGCCACATCCTCGATCGTCTTCTGTCCTGGAGTATGGACTTCGAGTGGTTTGCCGTCGCCTTCAGGCGCGAGGTCTGCCACAGGCTCCAGCTTCGATGTTGCCTTTTCCAGATTCGCTGCGTACTTGCAATTCGCGCAGCTAACAACCTGGTCTTCCCCGGCAGGCGTGTAGACCATGAACTCCTCAGATTGGGATCCGCCCATGGCCCCGGAGTGTGCGTCGATGACCAGATAGTTCAAGCCGCAGCGGTCGAAAATTCGGCAATAGGTTTCGCGATGCTTTTGGTACGAAACATCCAGCCCGGCCGCATCAATGTCGAACGAGTACGAGTCCTTCATCAAGAACTGCCGCACTCGCAGCAGGCCGGACTTCGGCCGTGGCTCGTCGCGAAATTTCGACTGAATCTGATACCAGATTTGAGGGAGCTGCTTGTAACTGCGCAGTTCTTTACGGGCGATCTCGGTCATGTTCTCTTCATGCGTCATGCCCAGGCAGAGGTCGGCGCCCTTGCGGTCTTTCAGGCGGAACAGATTGTCGCCCATCACCGACCAGCGCCCGCTGGCTTCCCACAGCTCTCGCGGATGCAGCGCTGGAAGGTAGAACTCCTGCCCAATGCGGTCCATCTCCTCGCGGACGATGGCTGTGATCTTGTTAAACGACCGCTGTCCGAGAAAAAGATACGAATAAATCCCCGCGGCAAGCTGGCGAATGTATCCCGCGCGGACGAGAAACTTGTGGCTGGCGACCTCGGCATCCGCCGGCGCTTCGCGCAAGGTGGGAATAAAAAGCTGTGACCAGCGATACATAGTTAGAAGTCCCAAATTGGAAGGGAATTCGGTATTGTAGCAGCAGGCACTGTGCAAGAACGCCGCTGAGCGCTTGAAAACTCAATGAAAATCGGCGATCGCATCCGAATAATCGGGATTTCTCCGAACCTTCCCGATGACCGTGAGCTCAAAACACCAGAAGTTTTTCAGCGTTGCTTAGGACATATTTTTACGATTTCCGACATTCGGCAGGCTGCAGGACTAGATCATCCCATGATCGGTCTAGACGTCGGAGAGGTTCTGGGGAAGGAACGATGCATGGAAACGGTCTGGATCGAGCCGGAGCATCTGGAATCTGTAGGGATTGACACGTAGCGAACAGCTAGGCCGACTGCCTCAGAATCTGTATCCTTGCGTTCCTTTTCGCATACCGACTGATATGACGTGCGCAACCTTGGGAGCGATTGAAGCTATCCTTTTTGGTCCCGATGACTGGTCTCGTAGTGCGCCTTCAGCATGTCTTCGCCGAAATCGCCATTGAAGTCGCGCCACACCGAGTGGATGTGATTGGCGTTATCCTGCGTGTCATCGAGTTCAATCAAGAATGACGAGGTCTGTACGCGATAATAATGCGGGTCGCCCGGATTGATGCCGCCGGCCCAGGCAAAGTAGGCGTCGCGCCCGGCCTTATTGATCTGGTCCATGCGCCGTTCCGCCAAGTCGTCGGGCAGATTGTAGGCGTACAGTTCCACCAGCGCACGCAGGGCGTCAAACTGCCTGGCGGTCATCTTCGCAGCCGGCACTCCCGAGGGCTGCCCTTGCAGCGCCGCCTTCCGGCTGGCCGCGGTCAGGACATCGCTATACGCTTTCGGATCGACGATGGCGATCTTCTGCAGCGCCTCATCCAACGAATGAATCACCTCGAAGCCCAGGTCGTCTTCGCCGGCCAGCGTTCGCAGTCCCTTGCGCGGCCCTTGGCGAACCTCCGCTGGATTGGAGCCGAAGAAGCTCGGCCCATCCACAACCTGGCCATTCGCCACCGTGTAGTTCTGGCTCAGGTGGTGTCCCTCCACGCGCCAGCCCCATGTTCCCGTATCGGAGGGCGTGCCGAACACCGTGAAATGATACTTCTCCGGGTTGCGACGCTCGCCGCTATCGTTCTCTAACGCCTTCAGCACGTCTTCGAGGCTCATGATGGTGACGGCCTTGATGTAGCCGATCTGGCTCAACCCCGCCGCTAGCAGCGCGCTAGCCAGGTGCTTCTGGAAGGGGCTCATTTCACCCAGCGTCAGCCCTTTGCGCTCCTTGGGAATGTAGTGCCAGTTCATACGCTCGTCGTCGCTGAACTGGAAGGTCGCTTTGGCCCGCTGCTCCGGGCTGAGCGCCGCGAGAAAACGGTTCGCGGTTTCCGTCATCAGCGAGACCGCGTGGACGTGGTGTACGCCGCCCGGCACTCCCTGACTGGCGTTCTCAGAGCCTCGGGCCGTTTTGCCGGCGATCAGACCGCCTCCCACGACCGTGGCGGACAAGCTAAGAAACGAGCGTCGTTTGAGGTCGCACATAGGCTCCTCCGTGCAAAGATTCTCACAGCAAGTGAGTGCGCCACCGTTTGACCTTAAAGATCAGATACCGGATTTTGGCATGCGTCAAGCGCGGACCACCGAACGTGGACCGGATACGTGCATGAGAATGATCGGCAGATTCCAGCCGTTTATTTACGCGCCAATTGGCTCAGAATTTCCTTCCCCAACTTCTGCGCCTCTCCAAAAAATTTCTGATATTCGAGAAATAGCCGGTTTAGCTCGAGCGAGCGGTCGGGGGTCAGGCGTTCGCGCAGAATCATGTCTCGCACGCGCACCGGATTAGGGAGGATCGCTTCTTCGCTGAGTTCTTCGAGAGCAGTTGCGGGATCGTAGTGGTACATGGGGAGATTGTAATCCTGCAGATTGCAGGGGAGGGTGAAGTGCCGAGCCGAGCTTGTTTCAGGCTTCGCTCTAGCGTCCTCTCGTATCAGGGCATGGCTTTCAGCCATGCCGCGGCACGTCAACGCAAACGTTACGGCACGCCTGGAAGGCGTGCCCTGATACAAACCTCGCGTACGCGAGTCCCCCAACTCGGGCTACGAACGCTGCAGCCGGGCCAGCCCAGCTCCAGCTCCAATCAAGAGCGATCCCGCGATCCGATTCGTCAGCTTCTCAAATCGCGGATTGCGTGCCGTCGCGAGCGCCCGCCCAGCAAGCTGTCCGTAGGCGAAGAGAATGAAAAACTCGACAACAATCGAGCTAATCCCGAGCACTAGAATCTGAAACGCAACGCTGTGGCGGGTATCGATGAACTGGGGCAGAATCGCAGTGAAGAAGAGCAGCGCTTTAGGATTCGCGGCTTGCAGGAAGAAGCCATCGCGAAGAATGCGGGCTCCACTGCGCGAGTCGTCACCTGATTCGGGCAACGCCATAACGGAAGTCTTTCCAAAGAAGCTGCGGACTCCGAGATAGACCAGATAGACAGCCCCAGCCCACTTAATCAGAAAGAACAGTTTGTATGAGGCGACAATTACTGCGCCTAGGCTGGTCGCAGATAGCACGAAGTACATCGCATTCGCGGTGAGAATGCCTCCGCTGCCCCAAACTGATTTCGCAGGCCCCCGGCGGATCGCTTGAGACAAAACGTAGAGCACAGCAGGGCCAGGCGTCATGCTCAGGACGGCCTCAATCATCACGAAGGCTAACCAGATTTGCCAAGTCATAGAACCAGTCGTTGGTCGTCGGTCGTTGGCTGTTGGTCGCTTTCGGGCGCGACGGTCTGCCGAGTGTTCTCGCTTCCGATCGCTAAAAAGCTAGAAGTTAAAAGTTAAAAGCTCTTACACCATTTCCGTTCCCCACAGATCGTGCAAGTGCAAAATGCCTTCGAGCTTGCCACTTCCGTCCACAACAACAAGCGAGGTGATTTTGCGCTCCTCCATGATCGCCAGGGCAGTCGCCGCAAACTCTTGTCCAGAGATCGTCTTCGGATCTCGGGTCATACATTCTCCCGCGGGCAGATCGAGTGCGTCTTTTCCGCGATGCTCGAGAAGACGGCGCAGATCGCCATCGCTGATGATCCCAACCAGACGTTCACCGTCAACGACCGTCGTAACTCCCAGCTTTTTGCGCGACATTTCGTAGATCACTTCCGGCATTTTCGTCTTTGGGCTTACGCGAGGCACTGCGTCACCGGTATGCATCAGGGTTTCCACCCTTGCCAGCCGTTTGCCAAGCTTTCCGCCTGGATGCAGACTAGCAAAATCTTCTTCCTGGAAGCCTTTTTTTTCGGCGAGCGCAACTGCGAGGGCATCTCCGAGCGCCAGCATTGCGGTAGTTGACGCCGTGGGTGCCAAGCCGAGGGTACAAGCTTCCTGCGCAACTGCGCAGCTTAGGGCGACGTCAGCAGCGGCGCCCAGCGTGGACAGTGTACCCGGGGAGCTTGCCTTCGCGGGCGAGAGCTTGCCCTGGGCCTGGCGAAGGGGCACCCGCGCCACGCTCTTGTCGTCATCGCAAGTCACCGCGATCAGAGGCAGTCGCAGCCGCTTGATAGTAGCCAGCAATTGCAGAAGTTCTTCAGTCTCGCCGCTCGCAGAAAGAGCGATAACGACGTCTCCTTGGGCAAGCATCCCCAAGTCTCCATGCACCGCCTCAACGGGATGCATGAACAGCGCCGGAGTTCCCGTGGAACTGAGAGTTGCCGCGATCTTGCGCGCGATCAATCCGCTCTTACCCATTCCAGTGACTACTACCCGTCCTGTGCAGCCGTACAGCAGATCTACCCCGCGGTTGAAGGCCTCCGACATCATGCCCGCAATGCGATCAGCCAGGTCTTGTAATGCCTGGGCTTCAATACGGACGACTTTTTCGCCGGTATGGTGCATAAAAACAGCTTCTAGCTCTTAGCTTCTAGCCTGAAAACAAAATCACTGGCTTCCCGGGCTGCGTTCGCCGATGTATTCCGTTACTACTTTCTTCCACTTGTTCTGGGCTTTCAGGATGAATTCGATCGCGTCACGCAGGGCACCGTCCCCGCCGCCATGCTTCGTTACATAATGAGCATCCCGCTTCACTTCATCGCGAGCGTTGGCGACTGCGATAGCCAGGCCGCAATTCCACATCACCGGCAGATCAATGACATCATCGCCCACAAAACATGATTCCGCAGCAGTGATTCCTGCCTGCTCAAGAATCTCACGGAACGTTCCCAGCTTGTCCTGGATCCCCTGGTGAATGTGGTCGAGCTTAAGATCGTGCGCGCGCACGGCCACGGTTTCTGAGGCACGCTTGGTAATGAGTCCAGTCTTGATCCCGGCCAGTCGCGCCAACGAAATCGCGACCCCATCGTGGGCGTGAAATCCTTTTACCTCGATTGATCCCTGGCTTGTAAGGTTTAGCCGACCCGGCCCGCCTGCTCGCCCACCAGTGTCCTGCGCAGCCGCCGGCAGGAAAAACAGCTTGCCATCGGTAAGCACCCCATCCACGTCGAAAAGGAGAAGTCTGATGTTTCGCGCGCGGGACTTGGCATCAGGCATGCGCGGATTCTAGCAGAGTTCGTTTTCACTGCTGAGACTAGGGGGCAGAAAAGAGCCAGAGATTGCCGGAGCTAGATGGCAGCGGCCCCGCGCTCCTGATTACGGATCCGGATAGCCTCATCGATCTTAGACAGGAAAATCTTGCCGTCGCCAATCTTGCCAGTCGAGGCAGTCTTGATAATCGCATCGACCGCAGAATCGACAAGTTCGTCTGGAATTACCAATTCGATTTTGATTTTTGGCAGGAGATCCACGCTGTACTCGCGGCCTCGATAAACTTCCGTGTGACCTTTTTGGCGTCCATGGCCGCGCACTTCAAGGATGGTCATGCCCTGGACTCCGAGCTCCATGAGGACCTCTTTGACCGACTCAAACTTGGAGGGTTGGATAATGGCTTCGAGTTTAGTCATGATCGATTGTCCTCATCAGAGGTGCGTCCGTTTCCCGCGTCAACATCCTAAGTTGAGATTTGAATCCTTCCAAGCACAAATTCTCTATTGCGGAAATAAGACTTTTGTATTGTGATGTTTAATTCTACAGGCGAAAGCTGGGGGTGAGTCTTACTCGAGCCGCCGGGGTCCCATTCCATGAAGGTCGCAGGTTTCTTTCTGCTGTTGGCGGGAGGCGGGCTTGTTCTCGCCGCAGTGGCGCTGCTGGCGTCGTCACTACCGCGGATCGGCTTTGTGCTGGCTGGAGTCGGCGTGGAGGTCATAGGGATTGTGCTGGTCGCCCGCTCGCATCTGTTGGAGCAGGGGGATAGAGCGTGACACCCCTAGCCAGTCCTACGTTCTCGGAAGCGTCCACCGCCCTCTGCTTTGTCTTGATCCTGCTCGTTCCGTTTGCCACTGCTGGGCTTTCTCTCATCAACACAGGATTGGGGCGTTCGCGCAGCGCAGCTCATGCGATGACGGTCTCGCTCGTTGTGATCGCGACGGCTGTGGTGGCGTACTTCGTGTGCGGGTTCTCATGGCAGGGGTTCGTAGGACGTCCTGGGCATTTGCTCATGATCGGCCATACAGGGTGGAACTGGATTGCCGCCGAACCGCTTTTTATGCGTGGGTTGGAGCTCGGTTGGTCTCCTGCTTCATTGGCGGTATTGCTGCAAGTGTTCAGCGTTGGATTGGCAGCGTTGATCCCCTTGGGCGCAGGCGCTGACCGTTGGCGGCTAGGCGCGAGCTGCGCTTCCACGGCGCTGCTTGCGGGCTGGACTTATCCTCTGTTCGCGCACTGCGTGTGGGGAGGGGGATGGTTAGCACAGCTAGGGGCGAATTACGGGCTGGGCAGAGGATTCGTAGATGCGGGCGGTTCAAGCACAATCCAAGTTGTAGGTGGCGTAACAGCCCTGTCGATTGCGTGGATCATAGGCCCCCGCCGGGGTAAATACTCGGCCAATGGCATGCCAGCTGCAATCCCCGCGCACAATGCTGTCTTCGTGATATTTGGCTGCCTGCTCGCATTAGTAGGATGGTTGGGATTGAACTGTGCTGGGGCTCTACTTTTCTCCGGTACGGGAGTGGAACGAGTCGTCCTGATCGCAGTCAATACGGTTTTAGCTGCAGCTGCGGCGGGATTGACAGCGGCGGTCATTACCCGCCTGCGTTTCGGTAAACCGGACGCTTCGCTAATCGCCAACGGCTGGATGGGCGGTCTTGTAGCCAGCAGCGCTGGGTGCGCTTTCGTCAAACCTGCGGTGGCAATTATCGTAGGGATCGTGGCCGGAGGACTGGTTATTTTCGCGATAGAACAGCTGGAATTCGAGTTGAAAGTGGATGATCCAGGAGGCGCAATTTCGGTACATGCCGTGGGCGGCATTTGGGGAGTATTAGCGGCTGGGCTCTTCGCCCAGCTCCCCGGAGGAAATCGCGGTCAACTTCTCGCGCAAATCGTGGGAGTCGCGGCGTTGATCGGCTTCGTGCTACCCATGACCTACGGGCTGAACTGGCTCTTAAATCGCTTCTACCCGCAACGCGTGACAGCGGACGGCGAACGCCAGGGCATGGATTTGCACGAACTGGGTGCCGACGCCTACCCAGAATTTGTGACCCACACCGAAGAGTTTATTCAGCGGTAGTATCCACATCGGCCCGAATGTCAGTGCCGCGCCACCCACAGCAGCAATCCAAACACCACGACCGGAATCAGCGCCAGCATCACGTAGAACAGGATTCTTCTCGTCCAAGGTGTGCGCCGTTTCCTCCAGTCGGTCAGCTCGGGCCGCTCAGCGACTCCGACTTTGTCCTGATGTTCCAGGTCCCAGATCAACTCGTGGGAGTTGGGGTAGCGTTTATTGGGATCGCGCTCGATGGCGCGATAGATGATTTCCTGCAACTGCGGGGAGATGGCTGGATCGATTTCACGTGGCGGCACCGGATTATTCAGCAGACGGTCATTCATGATCACGAACCCATTTGGCCCGGTGAAAGGCACTTTCCCCGTCAGCATTTCGTAGAGCATGACGCCCAGGGCATAGATGTCGCTGCGTGCATCGCCGCGCTTGCCTTTTACTTGCTCGGGAGAGATGTAATCGGGCGTACCCATCGTCGCCGAGAATTTGGCAAACGTCAGCCGACGTGAGCCAACGTTCGCAGCAATGCCAAAGTCAATCAGCTTGATGTGGTCATTCGCATCCACCATGATGTTTTCCGGCTTCAAATCGCGGTGGACGACGCCGTGACCGTGAATATAGTCGAGCGCGGCCGCAATCTGTAGAGCGATCTTGACGGCGCGTTCCGGCGGAAATTTCTTCTGCTCGTTCATGAGCTGCCGCAGCAGCCGGCCGTCAACCCACTCCATGACCATGTAGAACTGGCTGTGATCGCCATCGGCGAAAACTTTCATCACCCCGGGATGGTCCAGTTTCTTTCCAATCTCTTCCTCGCGACGAAAGCGATCATAGAAAACTGGATCGGCTTCGATTTCCGGGTGCGGAATCTTGATCGCGACCGGCTGGCCGGTGCGCTCGTCCGTGGCACGGAAGATTGAAGCCATGCCGCTGCGTGCCACCAGGTTCTCAATCAGATAATGGTCGATTTTGTCGCCGGTGCGGAGTGAGGTCATGGATAAGGAGTTAAAGGAGAACGCACGACTCCATCATGCCAGAAGACGCGTAAAGAGTCTGTAAAATTAGCCCCACTTGACTGTCCAACTTGTGGGCGAAAGGAGACTTCAACGGAGTTTATACGGTCTGCCGCGATACATGCCAACGCGCTCGACTCCCTTGATCCGAATGAGCTGAACGCTGATGTTGTCGCTCCCGTCTTTTTCGCAGGCCAGAGAGACCAGCGCGCGCGCTGCTTCCTGAAGATCAGGGAACCGCGAAATTATCGCTGCCACCTCTTTCGTGGTCACCGATCCATGCAAGCCGTCGCTCGAAAGCAGAAGAACATCTCCTGCCAGGAGCTGGTGCTCGTCAATATCCGCATTTACGAACAGGTTGCTGCCGACGGAACGACTGAGTTGATGTCGCGCCTCGGAAGCCACCGCCTCCTCTTCCGAGAGCAGCCCCAGCCGGACCTGTTCATGGACAAGCGTGTGATCATGGGTCAGCACCGCGGCATGGCCGCGGCGAAGGAGGTAACAGCGTGAATCGCCCACGTGGGCGACAGTTACTCGGTCGAAACGGAGAAGGCAGGCCACCAGGGTCGTCGCCATCGAGCTGCCGCCTGGGCTGGCGGTTGCTGCGCAGTCGCAGATCCGCGTGTTTGCTGACTGCACTAGTTGCTGAAGGGAACCGCGTGCAGCTTCACCCGCCGGAGTCCGGTAGAAACTCGAGACCAGAGTATCGACCGCCAATTGGGACGCAACTTCGCCGCGATCATGCCCGCCGCAACCATCCGCCAGCACGAAGAGCCAGCCGTGGCTGCGCGCCTGCTCGGGCGTGCTGGGCTCTGCGTAGCCCATGAAGTCTTCATTGTGTCCGCGCACCTTTCCAGGGTCAGAAAGCTGTGCGAACTCAAGTTCGAGCATGGATGTCCCAGAAAAGGGCTGGCCGCCAGGATTGCTCCTCGCGGCTGCAAACGAAATCCCTCGATGCATTTGTAGCATGTTTAGAACCCGATGGCGGCGGATCGCGGAGGTGAACTTTGGAGCTACATCGACGTGGATTGCTCCTCTCAAATCTGGTGCGGACTGGCCTGAAAACCATCGTGGTCATGGCAGGAGGGTGCGCGCTCCAAGCCAGTCCGCATATTGACTGCTCATCAGAACATGAAGCCTGCTTCGAGAACACCGCGCGGTTGCGTAGCGTTCATACCGGCAGGACCGAAAACGTCACCTGGCGTCGAACTGGTAGCATGAACAATTGCTAGGTCTCCGCGGAGGAAAAACGCGTCCTTGCGATAGGTCGGCGTCACTGTGAACCCAAAAGCGCCGCTGCCGGGACCGTAGAGTAAGTTGATCGCACCGTTGCTGACGCTTCCTGTGGTGGCGATGTATTCAGGCCGGACTGCCAGTGAAAATCCGCGCTTGAAATTGTAAGTGGCCAGGAGGGCTCCTCCCTTGGTGCTCGCTCCCTGCGCGATTCCAATCTTCGCGTTGGTGGGCACGTCGGTGTACTGAAAATACGGTTGAACCACCCAACTCCCCTTGCTGTAGGTGTAGATCAGGTTGTAGATCTGTGAATTGTTTAGATACAGAGGTGTCGCAAGCGTATTCTTCGCGTACGCTCCTGCATTGCCCATGCCTATAAATGCCAGGCTGTTTGCGGAATTGAAGGCGTAAGTCAGCGAACCCGACAGCCATGTGTAGCGGTTAGAATAAAACCCGTCATTCCAGCTCAGTGACGCGGTGAGCTTCTTGTAAGTCTCATTGAGTTGTATACCTCGGTTAACCGCGTTTTCCTGATTCCAGAGCAGACCGCGCTCAATGTTCATGTTCTGGAAACTGAACGTGTACTCGGCCCCGATCAGAGTTGGCAACGCGCCGACTTCTACGTTGAAATTTCCATTAACAAACTTCGCATAGCCCTGCGGAAAAGGCCCATAGATGTTCTTGATCGTGTCGGAGGTCGAGAGGAATGGCACTCCGATAGCGGGCAAGTTGTAGGCGCCGCCCTGCAAATAGAATTGCCACCAGCCAGTGGTCTTTTGGACGAAAATCTGAGCGTTGCTAACATCCCAGTGGGTAGACGAGTCGCCTGAAATGTGATTACCTTCCGTCCAGCCTATGCCACTTAAAATGCCTGTAACCGCCAATTTCCCACCTTCGACCTCATGAGGTACCGCAGTTTGCAGCGGCCCTGACATCGACGGCATAGGCAGAGGCTGTGGATCTGGGGGCTTCGTCTGGGCGGCGGGGTTGTCGGCGGGAGCGGCACTGGGCGCGGCCTGAGGATCCGAAGGAGCATTCTGCCCAAAAGACGGAAGCGCCGCTAGCACTACAAACAAGAGAGCAATGAAACACACCAATCGTATGCGCAAAGTTAATCTCCTTTTCGAAAGCTTGTTCATTTAGCGACTTATGTTGCGCGTCCGCGTGGGCGTGTTCTTGAGAACTTGATCTTCGCCCCGGCCCCACGTGTGTCGTGACTAGTGGCTGAAAAAGTATCGTGCTAGGAAGGGAGTGTCCAATTGATTGTTTTTTTTGCCGCGATTAGAGAAACTTTGAAAGAAAAATTCTATGGACTCGATAAAGGATGTTTCTGCTTGATGAAAACAAAAGCGGAGTTTGAGATGAGCAGATGTGGTGACGGGTGAATTACGAATCTGACGAATTCGGTTTGCGAATGGCAGCTCAATGCAAGAGGTCCCAACCTGGTTCACATACTAGGGCGCCCTCGTCGGTATCAGGCAGACTCATGGCGTCCTTCGGGTATCCTCAGAATTAGGCTGTGGCCCTGTCTGTCGTCTCCTGAATGTCTGACTGGGCTTGCAGAAAATGCCCAAGCTTTGGAACAGTGAATCCGTCAGGGCGAGAGGACGGTCTCGTAAATAGTTGATTCTACAATGATTACCAAGAATTACCACCGTGGTTCTATTCCCTTTTGGGTGATTGTCCCCTGATCCAGCCCGGCCTATAATCAGGTCACTCTGGTAGGGATTCTCCGTCAGGTTCCGGGAAGGTAGGAGCAGGGGTGTGTTCCACCTCAGCGAGCCGAAACTTGGGTTCGCCGGGGTAAGATTTTGCCTCTGCCGAAAGCTTGTCCCGGTATGCGAAAAGGCCTGCAACTCGCCCTGATGGCAACTCCAGCTATCGCGACCCTCCTTTCTTTCACGCCATGCGTGCAGGCAGCTACGAATGCCCCTATTACCCCAACCACTGACGATGGTGGCCACAAAGTCTACGTGAATGACGTTGTAACGCCGGCTCCGCGGCAGACGTTTCGCTCGCAACAGAACCGTCTGGTTTTCTGGAGCACCACCGAGCGGCGGTGGAAGTCCGTTCCGCATGCCAATGTTCAAGCTGCAAAGTCGGCCGCGGCTGAAGTGGACCAATACCTGGGGAAGTCGTCTACTGAACAAAACTCTTCTTCTCGCAGCGGGTTTACACAATTGGAGATTGACTCCGCGATTGACAAGGCGGCGGCACGTCACAACGTGGATCCAAACTTGGTGCGCGCGCTGGTGAAGGTCGAGTCCAACTTCAATCCCAATGCGGTTTCCCGCAAGGGAGCCATGGGGCTGATGCAGCTTATGCCGCAGACTGCTCGCCAGTTGAAAGTGAGCAATCCCTTCAATCCGGAGGAGAACGTCGATGCCGGAGTGCGACACCTGAAGCAGTTGCTGGAAAGCTACGGCGGTGATGTTCGTCTGAGTCTTGCGGCCTACAACGCGGGAAGTGGTGCAGTAGCGCGAAGTTCGGGGATTCCTAAGTATGCGGAGACTCGTAATTACGTGAAGCGCATCACTCAGCTCTACGGCGGAGGCTTAGGCAGCAGCTATTTCGGGGGCGCGTCCCACGAGCCGGTCACAGTACAGCGGGACGCCAGAGGCGTGCTTTACATCAGCAACACGGACTAAGAGCATCTTAGTTCCGGCTACACAGGTTCTGGCAACGCGGGACAGAGTTTCTCAGGAAAAGAACACGGATCGCGATTTGAAGAGCTTTGATTCCAGCCGAAGCGCCGTGCGCGCAAGCGGGGTCCCCGGCGAACCCGGTTTTGGTTCGCTGGGGTGGGGAAGCGGTGCGCTAATTTGTATCCTGCTGATGACCGGTTATGCCGAGGCGAGAATCCACCGCTCGCAGGCCTGGGCCGAAAACCAATTCACTACCGCTGAATCCCAGCGCGAAACCCTGAACGGACATGCTGAGCAGGCGCGTACCCGCCGCGAATACGAAGCCGTAATCACTTCTTATCGGCGAATCGTTCTTGAGGCGCCGACCTCCAGCAAAGCCGATGGCAGCGCGTTTGCAGTCGCAGAGCTGACTGCGGAGATGGGACGCCACTTCAAAGACGACATCGCCCTGTACTCCGCCGTGCGTGAATACAAGTTTCTGAGACGGGAATACCCAGGCAGCAAACATCGCATTGAGGCGCTGCTCGCTATCGGCGAAATCTATAAGAATGACTTGGGAGACGATCCGGATGCCCGTGTAGCTTTCGAAGAACTCATTCGCCGTTATCCGCATAGCCAGTCAGCCCAAGAGGCGCAGGCTGACCTGGGTTCACCGATTCAGCAAGCGTCGTCGGCGAGCGGGGAGGCGGGGAAGGCGCGCGGAACCGATCTGAAGCCTGAGCGAGAGAGCTCGCAAGACGATGCCGCTGCTGCTCCTGCGGAGCAGTCAGTCTCGAAGGACGGCACTGAAAAGACCGTTCAGGTCACGGCCGTGCACTACTGGTCAACTCCGGACTATACCCGCGTCGCTGTGGATCTGGAGCAGGATGTCCAGTTCGAGTCGCAACGGATTGACCACCCAGACCGAATATTCTTCGACCTGAAAAACACGCGGCTGCCTTCGTATCTGATAGGCAAAAGCTACGATGTGGACGACGGGTTGGTAAAGAAGCTGCGGGTGGCCCAGTACAAGCCCGGAAAAGCACGGCTGGTGATCGAGACCGCGGACCATGCCAGCTACAATGCCTCGCTGCTATTAAACCCGCCGCGACTCGTGATTGATATTCACGGCGAGGATATTCATAGCGAGGACCTTCACTCCGAGCAGCCGTTGAGCGTTGGTGACATCAGGCCAGCGTCGACCGAAAACGCAGTTGTAAGTAGAGTAGTTCCCGCGACCGAGAAATCCCAGGTCGGCGCTGGGGCGGGCGCGCCCAAAAAAGTTATCGTCGAAGCCGATGATGACGACCCTCCCGATGTGGCTGCGGATTCCATTTCGCGCAAGGCCAGTACGAAATCTGTCAAAACAGCGATGGTGCTCCGCACAGGGAAGAGTCGAGTGGCCTCGACCAGATCCATGCAAGAGGCGCAGCCCACGTCGAGCGGCGATCGTTCCCTGATTCGTACTCTCGGTTTAAAGATCGGTAAGATCGTGATTGACCCGGGCCACGGTGGCCATGATACGGGCACGATCGGGCCCAATGGGCTGCTTGAGAAAGACCTCGTGCTCGAGGTGAGCAAACGACTTGGCAAACTGCTCGAAGCTCGGCTCGGGGCAGAAGTCGTATTCACCCGGCGCGATGACACCTTCATCCCGCTCGAGACTCGCACCTCGATCGCCAACCAGGAGCAGGCGGACCTCTTTGTCTCAGTCCATGCCAACTCAAGCCATGATCCCGACGCCCGCGGAGTGGAGACGTACTACCTGAATTTCACCTCTTCACCTGAGGCGCTCGAAGTTGCGGCGCGCGAAAATGCGGCCTCGGACAAGTCAATTCATGAATTGCAAGACTTGGTAAAGAAGATTGCGCTGAAGGAGAAGATTGAGGAGTCGCGGGAGTTTGCATCCGACATTCAACAGTCTCTACATAGCGGCCTTGCAGCGAAGAGTCCCGGAATCCGCGACCGTGGCGTGAAGAAAGCCCCGTTCGTGGTGTTGATCGGCGCCAATATGCCTTCGATCCTGGCCGAGATCTCCTTCATCAGCAATCCCGGCGACGAGAAGCGACTTAGGAGTTCAGACTACCGTCAGCGAATAGCGGAATCGCTCTACCGCGGAATCTCGCGCTATGTGAATGGGCTGGGCGGAGTCAAAGTGGCTAGCAGGATCGCGAAGGCATCGGCGGAGTAGGGCTTATTTCGAGCGGACGCCTCGCCAGCGCGCGGCGGTACCAAGCCCCATAGTGGAAACTTTCTTCTTCCCACTGTAGTCTAATCAGAAGCGAGCTTCCGCATTGCGCCGTATTTCATGAGAATTCCTCGATTTTTCTCTGTTCTCTTGCTTCAGGTGATTCTGGCGGGTGTGTCGTTTGCGGCCGAGAGTCCTTCTTCGCCAGCCATCCTTCCGCAGGCGTTTGCCGGATGGCAAATCAGCAAATCCGCGCAAACCAAAGATCCAGCGACCGCCGATCCTGTGAACGCAGCATTGCTCAAGGAATACGGCTTCACCGATCTTGACAGCGCCACCTACACCCGTGACGACGGCCGCAAGCTCACGGTGAAAGCTGCGCGCTTTCAGGATGCCAGCGGTGCTTACGGCGCGTTCACCTATTACAAAATGCCGCAGATGCAGAATGAAAAAATCGGTGATCAGGGAGCGTCGCTGAACGAGCGCGTGCTTTTTTTCCGAGGCAACATTTTGGTGGACGCGATTTTTCAGCGGCTTTCAGCAATGTCCGCTGCCGAGCTGCGGGAACTAGCCAACGTTTTACCCCGGCCTGCAGGAAGCGCAGTTAACTTGCCTGGACTTCGTAACTATTTGCCGAAACAGTCTGATAGCACCACAAGATACGTCGTCGGACCAACCGGCATGGAGAAAACCGCAGCCCCACTGCCCGCGCAGTACGTGGATTTCAGTAGAGGTGCAGAGGTGGTGCTGGGCAATTACAACATCTCGGGCAAGCAAGCCACGCTGATGCTGATCGGTTATCCCACGCCCCAGATTGCGGCCTCTCAGTTGAAGCAAATTGAGTCAGCGCAGCAGTTGCATCAGCTTGGACAGTCGCAAATCGTCGCCAGGCGCACCGGACCGATCCTCGTCCTTGCTAGCGGCGGGATTTCAGAAAGCGATGCCAGGTCACTTATTTCGTCGGTGAACTACGACGCGGATGTTACCTGGAACGAGAACACTTACTTTACCAAGCGCGATAACGCCGCGAACCTGATTGTTGGCGTGATCCTGCTGGCCGCAATCATCTGCGGGCTCTCCGTTGTCGCCGGAGTAGCATTTGGCGGGTTTCGGATCGCAATAAAACGGATACTGCCGGGCCGCGTTTTCGATCGCCCGGAACAGCTGGAGATCATTACCCTCCATCTCTCCGATCCGGGTCGGAAACCCGGTGATTCCGGCGTAAGCTCTTCAATCAATGCTGGTTGATGGCTCGCAGACGGTATTTGTCTCAAAATGAGCCACTTTCAACTTTCTAACAAGCAGTATACAATCCATTGAAAACATGGGACTTATTTCCAAAAAAGTTTCTTGACACCCCAGTTTCCGGCTCATAAGATTTCGCCAGAAAGTTTTGACGGTCTAAACCTCCGTTGGAACTATTCTCCCTTGAAGAAGAGGCTGCCCTGTTGCCGGGCGGCCTTTTCGTTTGTGAATCCGCATGTGCACCTCGTAATCCGCATTCGAACTGACGCGAAGTCCTTCGGTGCGCATTCTGTGTGAAGGAGATTCACGGAACTCTCAAACCCCGCATGCGTGTCATCTATCTAGATGCTGGAGGAAACATGTTCTGCGACGGATGCGGTGCATCAGTTCAAACCGGTCAGGCGTTTTGTAGCCGGTGCGGCAAGCAGACGATCGGTCCAGTGACCGCGATACAGCCGCGTCCTGGGCGCGTGCAAGAGCATGTCCACCTGCTGGGCATTCTCTGGCTGGCAATCTCGGCCTTCAATACCATCGGCGGCGTCATCCTTTTTATCCTGGCTAACACGTTGTTTGCTCATTTCAACGGCATGGGCGCGCCAGAAGCTCCTACTGCGTTCTTACGTCCGTTGTTGACCGTGGTCAGTATTTTCGCCCTGGCTAAGGCTGCCTGCGGATTTATCACCGGATGGGGCTTGATGCAGCGTGAGCCATGGGCCCGCGTAGTAGCGCTGGTCTTGGCCTTCATTTCGCTGTTCAACATTCCTTTCGGCACTGCCGTCGGTGTATACACGATGTGGGTGCTGTTGCCGGGACAGTCGCTGCGCGAGTACGAGGACATGGTCGTGGCCCGCGCTGCGGCATAGCATATCCGAAGCTCTTGCCCGCAGCGATGAAGGCGGTTTAATGAAACGGTACGTGACAGTCTGAGAGAGGATGCAAGCATGTTCTGCGATCAATGCGGGGCTGAACTGCAGATCCATTAGCGCTTTTGCAGTGGCTGTGGCAAAGAAGTCTGGGGACAGGTTTCGTTTGCTGGGCCACGGAGGGGACGGGTTGAATCGCACATCCGCCTGCTCGGGATTTTCTGGCTGGCGCTGTCGGCATTAGACGCGGTTGGCGGAGTGGCGGCGCTGGTTCTCGCCAATACGCTGTTCTCGCGATGGGCTCCAGAAGGTATGCCGACGTTCTTGCACCCGCTGGTGGGAGCGCTTGGCATTTTGTCGATCATCAAATCTGTAGGCGGATTCCTGGCGGGATGGGGCCTGCTGAATCGTCAGCCCTGGGCTCGGCTGCTGGCGATCATCCTGGGAGTGATCTCGCTTTTCTTCCAGATTCCTTTCGGAACGGCGCTCGGCGTGTACACGCTGTGGGTGTTGTTGCCAGCGCATTCGGAAGAGGAATACGCAAGATATCAAAGCACCGCTGCGTAGTCGTTCACTCTACGCTACTTGATACAACTACGTGTAAGGTTTCCCTGCGTCCCGTTTGGTAAACTAACGAAACAGCAGAACCAAGCCGACGTAGCTCAGTTGGTAGAGCAGCCGATTCGTAATCGGCAGGTCAGCGGTTCAAGTCCGCTCGTCGGCTCCATCCTAACCCCTTCAGAGGTGCTAGTTTACAGATTTGGGCGTTGCGCCCAAGGTCGGATTTACTGTCCCATTACTGTCCCCAAAATTGTGAGCAGCCATTTCTGCCTCGAATTTGCCCATCGCTGCGATCACATCGTGGGTTTGCGGCTTGATGTAGTACCCGAGTGTGACGTTCACGTTCGAATGCCGAAGGATGGCCTGGATGAAAAGTATCGACGACATGATGCTTGAAGGCGATTGGCCGTGGTGAAATAGGGCCTCACGATTTCCGCAACCCTTGGATACACGTTCTGCACCGTGTGACCTCGCAGCATGAGGATTCTATCCGTGCATACCTGGACATCTCTGTGATTCCAATCACACGACCTTGTACTTCTGCCCACAGACGGGATTCCGCACATTTCGGACAATTAGCTCCGAAAGGTGTAGATCATGACTTGGCTTGCCTTCCCGAAACGGCTTCAGTCAGCATTGAAAGCGCTTTGCTGCTTGGCGCAGTCAGGTCAAGAAATGCAGTCGCAGAAGATTGCTGCACGAATCGACGTTTCTAACGCCGAGACAGCCAAGATCCTACAGTTGCTAGTGTGGGGAGGCTTCGTCACCTCACGACGCGGAACCAAGGGAGGGTTTCACCTTTCCTCGAGTGCCAATCGGATCACGATGGGACAAGTGATCGATTTCTTTCTCGCGAGGCATCCGGTTGAGCCGGAAGAGGGTTCGCCCGTGATGTCTGTGCTCCGAGAGTCGATCGCCCCCTGCCAGAGGGCATTCGCGAGGTTGTCACTTGCGGCAGTCGCGCGACCTAGGAAGCGACGCGAAAAGAGATCTGTGACGGACGCCGCAAATAAGTCCGCCAAAACGACGTGACAAAGAAAGCAACACCATTGCGCCCAAGTAAGGAGAAAACATGCACTCCCAATTGAAGCGGTCTCTCGCAAGCGCCTTTCTTAAGTTAGCCGCGGTCCTCTGCCTTACACTCTTGTGGGTGCATGGGGCGTTTGCGGTTCCTAGTTATGCACGCCAGACAGGTCTACCCTGCAGCGGGTGCCACTACAATCCCCCACAGCTCAACGCAGCAGGCCGAAGTTTTAAGCTCCTTGGCTACGTTGACAAGAAGAAAGAGGGAAACATAACAGCCGAGTCCGACAAAAAGCACGCCGGCCTGGACTTGCTTAGTTCGCTTCCCCTTGGGGCGTGGCTCGAAACATCATTCGTGAACACGAAAGCTCCGCAGCCCGGCACTCAAAACGGCAACTTCGAGTTCCCCCAAGATATTTCCCTTTTTCTTGCCGGTGCTTGGTCCACACACATAGGAAGCTTTCTCCAGCTCACATATGACACCCAAGGCGACCACTTCAGCATGGACAACACAGATATTCGCTTTGCTCGCCAGAGGCATTTGGCCGGCAAGAATTGGGCTTACGGGATCACCTTAAATAACAATCCCACAGTGGAAGATCTGTGGAACAGCACACCCGCCTGGGGTTTCCCATTCATCGCGAGTGACGTGGCTCCCACTCCCAATGCCGCTCCTGTTATTCAAGGCACTCTGGGCCAGGATGTGGCAGGCATCGGAGCGTACAGTATGTGGAACGACCACCTATATTTTGCGGGAACGATATATCGTTCTGCCCACATAGCCAGTGTCCAGCCTCCTGACGGACAGGGATTCGCTTTCAACATACGCGGGATTGCGCCATATTGGCGCGTTGCATGGCAACAGAACGGGCTGAAAAACAACTTCGAAATCGGCACCTATGGGATGCACATGAAATCAAGCCCGCAGACGGTCACCGGTCTGGAGGACGGTTTCACCGACTGGGCGGCTGACTTTCAGTATGACCGGATCATTGGCAAGGATGTGTTGTCTTGGCGAGGTACGTACATCCGG
>WNGK01000395.1_pt1 | contig 48930 bp, 43 predicted proteins | sample 5400601 | NCBI WGS metagenome assembly WNGK01 (sample SAMN13153376, study PRJNA577476) | soil metagenome | isolation source: 60 cm soil or saprolite under Garry oak tree replicate 1 | place: USA:California | collected 2016-06-15 | reverse complement strand
GTAAGCGAGCGGGTCGCGGTACCGGCCCCTGCCCTGGTCACTGCTGCGCCCGCTCTACCACACACCTTCGGGGACGACACACACATCGTTAGCAATCCCCACACCACGAGTACCACACTTCCCCTCTCACCTGAGATGACCATTCATGAGTGGTGTGCCAGGCAAGACCCGTTCGCCCTGATCGGCGGCTACGTCCAGCTGGATGCACATGGAATGGGCTGCTGCCCCTTCGGCTGGCACCACGACGATGGGCGGGACGCTCACCCCTCCTTTCGCGTCTATGTGCCCCGCTCAGCCAGCGCTGCCTGCTGGTACTGCTACACCGGAGAGCTCGGCGGCAACGTGTTTGATTTCCTGCTGCTCTACCACCACCTGGACACCCGTATCCTCTGGCATCGCATCCTCTCGGGCGAGGTGTATTGATGCTGCTACCTGCATCGCTGCGCGAAGAGCAAGCCCTGTTGCCGTCGGCACGCGCCAGCGACGGCGGCGGGGCTCCCCGCTCCGCCGTTTGCCGATGGCAACCCGTCCGCTCTGGGCGCGGAACAAGTAACACGCGCCCCTATAACTACTTGGTGAGAAAGCGAGGACGCCTATGGATACATCGATACCGCCCCTGATCGTGGGGTATGGGGTAGACACCCTGGTCCTCAACATCTACTACCGGAATGCCGCTGGCAAGCCGTGTAAAGAGGATATCCCGCTCGAACTCAAGGACCAGTTGGATGCCTGGAAACACGTCGCCATTGTGGCTGAAGAACCTGTCCCCGTTCCGCTCTCCTTCGAGGGCGCGAGCTTGCATATGTACCCCAATGGCGCGGGCAAAGGCCAGTGGCGCTGGCTGCTCTGCTGTGAAAGCTTCAATCTCTTGATCTCCATGGGTCGGCTCAACTGCATCGCACAGGTGCGCCTCTCGTCGGAATTCCTCTGGTCCTGTCGCACGATGGATGATGCCTGGCTTCGTGTGGAAATGTTCCTGTCGGACTTCTTCAACAGCCGCATCTACGTCCAGGTGTCGGAAGTCCATCTCTGTGTCGATATCGCCGGATGGGAGGTTGAGAGCATTGACCAGCGGCGCGATTTCGTCTCGCGCTCTCGTAAGCGGGGGAGCTATGAAGTCACTGACCTGCACATCGAAGATTTCTCGTATGGCTTAACTCGCTCCGGTTTCCTCTTTTCGCGTGGGGGTCCGATCTCCTGTGTGATCTATGACAAGACACGCGAAATACGGCAGAAGAGTCAGAAGTGGTGGTTCCACGACATTTGGGAGAGTAACGGCTGGAAAGCGGAAGAACAACCCGTTGTCTGGCGGGTGGAGTTCCGTTTCAAACGGGAAGTGCTGCACGAACTGAGTGTCGAAGAGGAGTTTCATGGCGTGGAGGATGCCTTTGACCTCTCCGATCGACTGCCAGCCCTGTGGGCCTATGCCTGCGGTCATGTGGGTAGCGATGATGAGGGGATACACGATGGCTGGTTACGGTTGGTGGTGCCTGGGACAGACTCCAACCGGTCACGATGGGTGACCCATCCCCTCTGGCAAGAGGTCCAGCAAGCCTTTACCGTGCTGCCTGATGCACCGGAAGACCGGCGCGAGGTGGTACGCAAGCGCAAATGTCAGGCCAATCTTGAGCGTGCAGTGGCGTCAACTGTGGGTAATCTGTCGAGTATGGCAGCGTGGTTAGGGCGTGATGGGACGGTCGGGGAAGAAGCCGACTTGCTGTATATGATCGCGTGGCTACGGGCACGGACACCGGTGTACCTGGGCAAGCGTGCGCGCAAGTTTGCCAAAGAGGTGGAGAAAAAGCGGGTGCGTTTTGAACGGCAACGGGCCGATGAGCAAGCGTGGGGCTCTGGCTCTCATATGGAATAAATGGTTTATGGCAAGTCGCGAGGAAAGGTGGTGATGTGATGATGAAACATCGGTGGTTGTATCCCGACAATTGGGACGAATTAGCCTGGGAGTGTAAGGAATGTGCGGGCTGGTGCTGCGAGTTCTGCGGGATTGCTCATGGAACGGAGGTGGTCTCGGAACGGACAGGCGTGGTCTACACCGTGCATCTGGCGGCGGCGCATCTTGATCATGACCCCTGGAACCCACAACCCAGGTTAGCCGCGCTCTGTCCTTCCTGTCACGGTCGTTATGACTATTCCTGGCAGGAGCGGCAACGCTGGCTGGAATTAGAGCAACTGCGGCATCGGCTATGGGTCGATGCCTATGTGCATGGTGAAGAGTGAACCATGGCAAAGCCATTGGTGAGAAGGGAGGGTGAGCGATGCGTGAAGAGACGAATGAGCGGTCAAGACAGGTCTATGACGTGGCGCTGTGGTGTTCGTGGCCGGTGCTCTTTCCTGATCATGTCGGGTGTATTCAGGCGAGTGGGACCTATGCAGCGGTGGTGTATGCGATGGAGCAAGTGGGAATTGAAAAGGTGGCATATGCGGCGGCTCGTCAGGTTGGGCATCCTCGCATTGATCGATGGAGCAAGGTGTACATCCCGTTGACTGTTGAAAAGCGGAGGCGTTGGTAGTGTTTGAGTGTGGTGCGTGTTGACAACGGCAAGCCATTAGGGGAAAGAGAGGTGGGCTTATGTTACTTACTAAGGCTTTGAAGGACTTTATAGAGTTTCATGAGATAGATAATCAGAGCCAGTACACTCTGAGGAACTATCGCCGATATGTTGGGCCTTTTGTCGAGTGGTTGGAGTCGGAACACGGCATTACTGATACTGATGGTCTGGACGTGACGCATTTGCGCGGTTGGATGAGTTACCTACAGAAAACACCGAACAAGCGCGGGGAGCTCTACGGGGACAGCACTGTCCATTTGTGGGGTGTGAGCATCCTCGCGTTTTGCCACTGGTTGGAGCAAGAGGGGATTATTGGTGAGTCGGTTACTAGCCGTTTCAAGCTACCTCGAACTGAAGAGAAGTTTATACCAACCTTCACGGCAGAAGAGGTACAAAAGCTTTTTGATGCCTGTGACGATTGTAAAGGCTGTGCGCCTTCCATTCGTAAAGCGTTGACGGCAAGGAATAGGGCGATGCTTGCCATTTTGATTGATGCTGGTATACGTCTTAGTGAGTTAGTTGGTTTGCGGCTCTGCGATGTCGATAAGGATTTACGCTTGCTTGTGGTGCATCGAAAAGGAAATAGATGGCAGCAAGTACCGGTGTCTCGCGACGCGTTCAGGTTCCTTCATGAGTACCTTGCAAAGCACAGAAAGCGTCTTGCTGAGGAAAGCGGGAGGTCTGTAGCGCGTAAAGATGATGCCGTCTTTCTTTCGAGGACGGGTGAACCTGCTACGATACACGCCGTCCAGCATCTTTTTGAGAGACTACAGGATAGAACGGGTATTGATGGGAAGCGGGTTTCTCCGCACAACTGCCGTCGTTATATGGCGACGACTCAACTGGCTATGGGGAGAAGTCCTTTGGATGTCCAGCGTCAGATGGGGCATAGAACACTAAAAATGACTAATCACTATGCCTCTCTGACGGTTGAACAGCTTCAGAAGTCGCACGAGCAGTTTTCACCTCTGCGGGCTAAAGACTTGGGGGTTAATCAGGGTCTTGGTCGTGGCTATTGGGATGAGTAGGTTTTTCTTTTGATAGAAGTCATAGCGATTATTATTGAATACACAATATATCGCTATGACTTTGTTCTACTGATGCCTGATCAGGTTTTCTCGTTCAGTGCTGCCTGGGCAAATACATCGGCAATGCGATTTTGCACGTCACTCAACATTATATTATTCGGCGTTTGCTTCAGCCCTTCTAGGAGTGTTGCCTCCAATAGTTGCATCGCTTTATTCTCGATTTCTTGTATTCTTTTTGGAAGGTCTACTGGTATCAACCGCGACAAATCTGATGGTGGTGTTAGTACCTCCTCTAGTTGGCGTTCATCATTGTCTCTGCCTGAGCCATAACTCGCTAGGGTTTCATCCAGGCTTCTCTGGCGATACCATATCCGCTCAGCGGCTTTGCCAGCGGCATAGACCAGGGCTACCTCTATATTGCTTATTACTCCTTGTTGTAGTCCCAGTTCGTTATAGGGTATATTGGGATCCCATAAATGAATAGGCCTGTCACGGTCCCATGCTGTCTTTCCAAAATAAATGCCTTGATAAGTGCCTTCAACAATCAAATAGAGTTCTATGTATTCGACATTTATGCCATATAATCGTGCCATGACGGCATGGCCTGCCTCGTGGTAGGGAATTATTTCATTAGCATAAAGGTGTGGTATATCGGAAAGAGGTACGGAATTATCCATTGATTGGCTGCTCCAAGTATAGTATTTATTCTTGATTATATCATGAAATTTCCTGCGTTCAAACGACGGATATATTGTTTGCCCTGGTTCGCTATTCGTTCTAGCTCTTTGTCGATTTTGCTGTAAGTTGGTCTTCATATATAGTAAAGATTGGGATTTCTTGGAGGTTATATGTTGCCATACAGCAGTAGGCAGAAAGATTGAGCCGAGGGCTTGTAGCAAGAGAGGTCGTTTAACATTGGTACAGCCTCTAATTGATGATCGAAGGTAGAAGTTTGTTAAGTAAATCAACCATTGTATCGACTTCGTTTTTATCTATGATTTTATTAGGTCTATGGGTAACGAAATCATAGATATCTTTGTGGGTAGATACGAAGCTGTTTACAAGGCGTTGCTCACGTATCCTTTGATGCATTAAATTCTTTCAGGAGTTCTGTGAGCTTGGTGTCTTTTACTCTCTTTATATAATCCTCTAGCAAAGACTTAACTTCATACTCCTGATCAAGGATACTTAGCCCCCTGTCGATTAATTCCACGAGAGCTGGCCTTAGTTCATTGAAAATCTCTGGGTCTGTCTCTTTTTCAAACCCATCCACCTGTCTTGGAATAAGGAGATGTAGCTTCACCGCACCACGACTAATTGTATTAACCTTTCTAAATGTTTGAGTCCACTTATCTAACCACGATCTAATTTTTTTCCAGGGAGTAGTGGGTGGGATGAACAGTTCGATACGCTTCCCGCCGGCATAAGCATAAGACTTAGGAGGTGTATCATCATCGAAGTTAATATTGAGCAATTCTTCACGAGCTTCTCGGAGTTCTTGTATGAGATTGGTTCTGAGTAGTGCCATGTGTTTTCTCTTTATCAACAAAAAAAATTTGATGATATTGTACGTTATTCGCTTGTTGCTGTCCACTGGCTATAAAGGCTCAATTATTCTGTGCACCGCTATAGTGCTGCGTTCCTCATTGGTGATACCATAAAAATGAGGTCAGGAATAGAATAGTGTGTCTCCACAAGCCAATTCCTTTTGTTACTACCAATGAGGAACGCAGCAATAGCGGTAGTTTGTGGACTCGGGAAATCGCAGCTGATTTCGAGCATCTATCCTGAGTAATTTGAGCTTAGACGAGTGCTTGTTGATGGGTTTAAAGTGAGACAAAATCCCGAGTCCACAAACTACCGATAGTGTCAAATCGGCAGGTTCGATACTGTTTGGTGCTTGGAAGTTTTGGTTGCGGTGGGCAATACTATTACTCATCTGTAATAGTATCTTCAGCCTTGTGAAGCGGCTTCTAGAGCGGGTTGATTGCGCGAGTGGGGAACGCTACTATACAAAGTATAGCAGAAAGTAGTACATCCGTGCAAGGGGTGGATAATTTTTGCGAATTGGCTCGCCAGGAGGGGTGGTTGGCTGCGAAATTCGCAGAAGCCACTCAAGCTTTTCTAAATACCAGTAGAGTAACTCCACCGTTACTCTGATTCCTGGAAGCGGGAGCATTCCTCTCTCATCTTGCGGTAGTCCTCTAGCATCTGGCGGTGGCTCTCAACCATCTGGTGATGTTCCTGTACTGCTTTGTGGTAGTGCTGCCAGGCTTGTGCGTGCTCGCCTGTTCCTGGCTCCGTATCCTGCACCTCCTGATACAAGGCTTGCACTAAATAGTGGTGTTCTATCACGAGCTGGTGATGGAACATCAAAGCCTGGTGTTGGTTCCTCATGTTTTGATAATGGTCTTGTAATGCTCGAAAATAGTCCCGTTTAAGAGCGTGCTCAGGATCAGTACCTCCGGGCTGCTCAGCGTGTTCTCCTGGTTTCTCCATGGCTTCACATTGCTTTCTTCTCCAGGAAAATCCCTCTCAAATGATAAACTTCTCTATGGTTTGTAAAAGCTCGTCAAGTTCGATAGGCTTCCTCATACATGGAATTTTTCGCTTTTTCGCTTCTTCCCAGGGGCAACTTGCGCTTAACATAAGAGCAGGAACATGTTCGAGCTTTTTAGTTGCGTGTAGTCTGTCGTAAAGTTCAAGCCCATTCAGGTAAGGGAGGCTGTAATCGATGAGAAAGAGGCCTGGCTTAATGTCATCGACAACTTTTAACGCTTGGTAGCCATCAGTGGCGAGCAGGGCTTGGTGGGCCGTCTCTTGTTCGATGGCTTCAACAAGGAATGAGCCTATCGCCGTGTCATCCTCGATGATAAGAATCGTTTTTTCTATAGTGTTAGCATTTGGTGAAAATAGTTCTTTATCGTCAGGCATTTTCGCATCCACGTTTCCTGGTATTTCGGTCATTCCTGCACATGACATGAATGTAACACGCTATGAACACCGGGTGCGTTTCAAACCGGAGATACTGGTGTGTGAGACCCATCCTGCGTTGACGTGGCATTTAAGATATTGTTTCTCGTCTGCCATAGTAACTTTTCTGCAGAGAAAAACCAGGCTTTGGCAGGGAGTATTGAAATGAGTATGAATGCCTAGTTCAGGTTATGAGCTTTTCAATGGTTTGTAAAAGTTCGTCGAGTTCGATGGGCTTCCTCATGCATGGGATTTTTCGCTTTTCAACTTCTTGCCAGGGGCAACTTGCACTTATAATAAGCGCAGGAACATCTTCCAGTTCTTTTGTTGCATGAAGTTGATCGTAGAGTTCGAGGCCGTTCATGCGGGGGAGGCCATAGTCTATGAGAAAGAGGTTTGGTTTGAGGTCGTGAACCATTTTTAAGGCCTGGTAACCGTCCGTAGCGAGTAGGGCCTGGTGGGGTGCTTCTTGTTTGATGGCTTCAACAAGGAATGAGCCTATCGCCGTATCGTCTTCGACGACGAGGATGGTTTTTACGGGTGTGTGATCTTCTGGTGATGCCGGGTCCTGATCGATAGACATTGTTACTCTCCAAGGTATTTAGGCAGTTACCTAATAATCAGTCACCTTTAGTACGTTGCAAATGATCTGATAGTGACAAAGTATGGATATTAGTATTCTTGGAAAGTGATGAAGGATATTGGGATGCGAGGTGCATTTCCTGAATGACGTCCAGATCAGCTCAGGAGCCTTTCAATGTTTCTTAAGAGATGGTCGAGTTCGAACGGTTTTTGTATGAGCAGTATGTTGCGCTTACTGGCTTCTTCAAAAGGAAAACTTGCGCTTATCAGGAGAGCTGGAACATCTTCGAGCTCTCTTGTTGCATGTAGTTGATCGTAGAGTTCAAGGCCGCTCATGCCAGGAAGTCTATAATCGAGAAGAAAAAGGCTGGGTTTACACTCATTGACCACTTCAAAAGCTTGCGAGCTACTCGTAGCGAGCAAGGCCTGATAGGGTGTTTCTTGTTCGATGGCTGCAGTGAGGAATGCCGCTACCACCGTATCGTCCTCGACGATAAGGATGGTTTCGACAGGGGTATTGGTTCCTGATGAAGTTGGGTCTCGAGATCCTGGCATTGTAGCTTTTCCTCATTCAGTTAGAACGCAATACATCATTAAGATTATTACGCTATTAAAGATGAGATAGTTTCAAATCTGTGCTTTGTTAGCTTGCTCCCCACGATTCGTTACGAATATAATGCGTGATCTCAGCCTCGTTGTCATAAAAGTAACTAATTGCGTCGTAGACCTGCGCCAGGGTAATACGCTGAGAATCAGCAATTTCTTCCGGGTCTTGACCCGACTGGAAGAGAAGGATAATGTGACGTACACCTGTACGTGTACCTTCGATGATCGGTTCCCCACCATATATTGATGAGTTACGGACAATGTAGGGGTGCCCTGTACGTTCAATAGACAAGGATGTTAGCTCCTTTCTCGTTGACTTCGCTCATACTCCTTAGTAGTGTATCCTCAGTAACTTCATGCGTCAACTACTTCATCTTGAAACATCCTTCACAGGATTTTCACAACGCCATTGATCCAGTCGTCACTCACTTCAAGCCGTTTTGTATCCATCTGATCCATGTCTTCTTAAAATGAAATTTGTTAAAGGGTTGACAGCACAAGAAATGCATTGTACAATAAGCGCAATGAAAGGAGGTGGTGTGTAATGAATGAACGTTGTCGCTGCACGGGCAGCACGGTGATTTCCAACACCTTCCAGATGAGAGGTAGCCGGCCCTAGCGCCGCTTCAAGCTCACTGGTAGGTGGCTAGAGCTTCCTGCCTGTGCAGCGTCCCCCCAGAGTGATGGCAACCCCAAAAACTGCCCTCACTCTGGGATTTTTATTCATCAATTCTACTCATCAGTTCCTGGTATGGCAAGCCGGAACTGGTTTTTCCACCGCGTATCCAGGCATGGTACTACTCGTTTATTTTCGCGTTTTACGCATTTCTTCTTATTTTTAGCTTCCGCTGGAATTTGAGATGTAGGTTGGTAGATGAGCTAAACCGTATGCACGTAAATGTCTCTTCAAGAAGAAAAGGGCTTGACGTCACAGCAATACAGCGTCAACTTAAGACCCGGACATTCGGGATTGGCAAAAACCTGTTATACCTACCCACGGTAGATTCAACAAACTCGTTTGCAATGAAATTGGCCTGGGAACAGCCAGAGGAAGGGGTGGTGATACTTACCGACAGCCAAACTGCTGGTAAGGGCAGGTTAGGCAGGCGCTGGGTGGATATGTACGGATGCAATGTACTCTCATCGACATTGCTTCGCCCTCTTTTCCCACCCCGCTTTTTGATAATGATCGCTTCACTTGCTATCGTGGATGCAGTAGCTGAAACTTGTGAAATATCCGCCACTATTAAGTGGCCAAACGATGTACTTGTCGGAAATCGCAAAGTTGCTGGCGTACTGATTGAAACAAGTCATATTTTGCGTGGAACGGTGGATCAGGGGCATGCCGGTCAGCTGGTTGCTATCCTCGGTATTGGAGTAAATGTCAATGGGAGCATCCAGGACATACCCGACGGTACGTCTCCTATGATCTCCCAATCATTAGTGCGTCAATCGCCAGGTGGTCAGGGGTCGTTAAGCGCAATTGCGACAACTCTTGAAACGGAATGTGGACGTGAAGTAAGTCGAGAAGCGTTGATCACGCATATGTTGCAACACATCGAGGCTGATTATCTAACGTTGCAACATGAGGCTCGGGAACCATTTTTCGCGGCAAACGGCTGCAGCCCCGCCTCTCATGCTATTTGGGAGCGCTGGCGAAGCCAGTTAACAACGCTTGGTCGCACTATACAGGTGCGCCAGGGCGATATTGTGTTAAGCGGTGTGGCTGAAGAAGTGAATGAAAACGGGGAGCTGTTACTCCGTCTACATTCAGGTGAATTAGTTACGATAACTTGGGGAGATGTTGGATATCCAACTGGGTAATCACCTATCCAGCTTTATGTGTTAAGTCAGGTTAGGTGAACGAGGATTAGGCTGAGAACATAGATGTATTGTCTCAGTCAGAGTATTGAAGGGACAAAGAGATGGAGACACAGGAAGTCATTACAAGTGACGGACTACAACACGCGCAGAGTCAGCTGGAATATTTGTATACCGTTGGCCGTGCCAAAGTTGCTCAGTACCTGTACGATGCCAAGGAATCAGGTGATGTGATCGACAATGCCGCCTATGAAGATGCAAAAAACCAGCAGGCTCTTCTTGAAGGAAAGATTCAGTATCTGGAACAGTTACTGGCCAAGGCAAAATTGATTAGTGAGGTACGTACAGACCTTGTCTCCCTTGGTTCTGTCGTATATCTCCAGAATAGTGATGGTCGGGAGTACCATTATAAGCTTGTTGGAGCATACGAGGCAAATCCAAGTGCCGGACGTATATCTAACGAATCTCCGGTGGGGAAAGCGCTGCTGGGCCATAAAGTAGGTGAACTGGTTATAGTCTCTACGCCCGGCGGAGTGAAGGAGTATACTATTATCTCTATCTCGTAATCCCCAAGTAGTAGCAGCAATCGACCGGCCTGCGGCCCGCACAACTCGGAACCGCAGGCCGGTTTTTTTATGCTCAACAAGGATTGATACGATGACTGTTCGATCTTTGAAAACAATGTTACAATTAACTCGCACATTTTGTTGGAGGAGGAAAAAGACAACAATGGCAGACGAACGAGAAATGCGGCTGCAACGCCTGTACGCCTTGCGGGAGCAGGGAATCAACCCTTACCCTAATCGTGTGAAGCGAACACATACAATCTCAGAGATTTTACAACACTTTGATGAATGGCAGGGACCCGAAGGCGCCTTTACCGTCACTGGCCGTATTCGCCTCATGCGCGAAATGGGCAAGGTAGCCTTCATGAAGATTGAAGATGGCACAGGGAGTATCCAGGCCTTCTTCCGCATCAATGACATAGGTGAGAATGCCTATCATATGCTCAAATTATTGGATGTTGGTGACTTTGTGCAGGTCAGTGGCTATCTTTTTCTTACGCGCACCGGTGAACGCACTCTTCATGTTACCGATTTTCGCATCTTATCCAAGGGGCTGCGCCCGCTGCCAGAGAAGTTTCATGGATTAGAAGATAAGGAGATACGCCAACGGAAGCGCTACCTTGATCTCATTGCCAATAGTGATGAAGTCAAGAACATCTTCGTTATTCGCAGTCGCACCATTACAGCCATGCGCCGTTACCTCGATAACCTGGATTTCCTGGAGGTTGAGACTCCCATCTTGCAGCCCCTGTATGGTGGTGCCACTGCGCGCCCTTTTATCACCCATCATCATACCCTCGATCGCGATTTCTTTCTCCGTATTGCTGTGGAACTCTATCTAAAGCGCCTGATCGTAGGTGGTTTCGAGAAAGTATATGAAATTGGGCGCAATTTCCGTAATGAAGGTATTGACCGCATACATAACCCTGAATTTACCATGATGGAATGCTACCAGGCCTATGCTGATTATGAAGATATGATGACATTGGTTGAGGAAATGATCCACTACATTGCTATCGAAGTGAGGGGGACGCCGCGTATCACCTACCAGGGCCGTGAAATAGATCTCACTCCTCCCTGGCCGCGTATTCCCTTGCTGGATGCCATCGCGGAATTTACGGGGATTGATGTCAGACTCTTCCCTGACAAAGAGAGTCTGGCCGCGGAGATGCGCGCTAAGGGATACGAGGTAGACCCTAAGCATGGGCGCGGCCGCTTGATCGATGATCTCATGGGAGCCATATTCCGCAAGGATACTCCCCTGTTGCGCCAGGCCATCTTCCTTACCGACTACCCGCGCGACATCTCTCCCCTGGCAAAGGATCATAGCGAGGTACCTGGTTTGGTAGAACGTTTCCAGCCATTCATTGGCGGCCTGGAATGTGGCAACGCCTTTACCGAATTGAACGACCCCATCGACCAACGTAAGCGTTTCGAGGATCAGATGCGCCAGCGCGAGCAAGGAGATGATGAGGCCCAGGTCTTAGATGAAGATTTTCTCGAGGCCCTGGAGGTCGGAATGCCGCCTGCTGGTGGCCTCGGGATCGGTGTTGATCGTATCGTAATGCTTATGGCCGACCAGGACTCCATTCGTGACGTCATCCTTTTCCCCGCCCTGCGCAAGACTGCTGAAGAACAGTAGCTCAGTTTCATACTGGATTGTCAGGCATTTCCCAGCGCGCTGCTGCGAGTGGCGTGCTGGAAAATGCTTGACATCCCACACCTCAGGTGCTATAGTTGCTTCTGTTAACAAATCTGTCAGGGCGCTTAGCTCAGCGGGAGAGCGCTTCGTTCACACCGAAGAGGTCACTGGTTCGATCCCAGTAGCGCCCACCACATGTAATGCTTATTAGTAGGAAATACCTCTTTTGCTCACCTTGACGCATTCTCGCCAACGCCATAAACTAGTAGAAAGCAATCCCGTATATTTCATAAAGTAATTCACTCATATCGTCGGTCCATAGTAACACACAAAACTCTTTTACCTAATGGCACACAATATTGAGACACAACGTCAACAACTGATAACTTCGCTCCGCAATGGCGGCGTGAACGATGAACGTGTTCTCTCCGTTATAGCTACTACACCACGAGAAATATTTATCGATGAAGCGCAGCGCAGTATGGCCTATGCCGATTGTGCTCTCCCCATAGCTATGGGACAGACCATTTCACAACCCTTGATGGTCGCTTTAATGACGCAGGCGCTGCAACTCAGCGGTAAAGAAAAGGTGCTGGAAATAGGTACGGGTTCAGGCTACCAGACCGCCATCCTGGCGCGCTTGTCTGCACACGTGACAAGTGTTGAGCGGCATCAACAGCTGGCATTCCTGGCTGCCAAACACCTCATGCAGTTGGGTATTACCAACGTCTCTCTCTACGTCGGCGATGGTTCGCTCGGTTGGCCTGATGCAGCCCCTTATGACCGCGTACTGGTGACAGCGGCTGCCCCTGAGGTGCCGAAGCAGCTTGTAGATCAGCTTGTGACATGGGGAATGTTAGTCATCCCCGTAGGGAGTCACACGCGACAGGATTTACTCGTCGTTCACCGCGCGCCCTGGGGGCCAGAGATTCGTTCATTAGGTGGCTGCGTTTTTGTACCCTTGGTGGGAGAAAAAGGTTGGAGCGAGTAAACACCTCAAAGTTATCCTTTAAAAAACGGGAAAAAATAGTATAATATGAGTGAGTGGTAGCCGCTCATACCTGGCTACATTATGAGGAGGTATCTATGCCAGTTGCAATGACCAGCATACACGTATTCAATTTTTTGGAACTTGCAGGATTCTTAGTGTTATGGATTGTCCTGTTCGAGTGCGCCCATGTGCTGGTGGCTCTGCTTCGGCATGGCCCTCTTATCGGTTGGGCTGTAAGCCCACTCGGTGTGACAGTGATGTTTCTCTACGAACCTTCCACGTTGTACATCTGGCTAAACGTCTTGTTTCCCGCCCTTATCTCAGGCTTCGTCATCTACGTTGGCTTCTTTTCATCCCTTGCCCCCATTGCCTTCCCACGGCACCCTCTCATAGAATTGATCGTCATTGCCGTCGGGGTTCTCCTCTCGAGCGGTGTTGACCTCTTCAATGCCTTGCGCGATCTGCGGTATCCATTGTGGGGGGAAGCACGTATCCTGCGCAGCATCCAATTGTTACGCGCCAGCTGGGCTACTATTCATTTCACGCCCTTTGGCCTCTCCTACCTTCATGACCGTTTTGGCTCTAGTCCGAATGAGCTGCTGCAGGCACTGTAAAGGAGAATGTACAGCCTAGACCTTTGTTATTGGTAACCCAGATATGTCCACCATGTTCCTCGACAATAGCCCTGGTGACATATAATCCAAGTCCAATACCGGAGTATTGACGACTGGCCGTATTGCGTACTCGATAGAAGCGTTCAAAGATGTGATCGAGATACTCTTGACTAATACCAATTCCCTGGTCAGTAATACTCACGAAGTAGTCGCCTTCACGTTCCTCGAGCTTGACTGTCACCTGCCCACCCTGTGGAGAGTACTTGATGGCATTGTCCAGGATATTCCCAATTACCTGGCTCATTCGCATTTTATCGGCCACAATTTTCGTATCCTGTACCGCGATATCAAGGTAGATTGTATGTTGTTCCGTGCTTGCTTGTACTGAACGTACGCTCTCGACGAGTACATCTGCCAGGTAAAAGCTGCTGTATTGGAGATGTAACTTCCCCCACTGCACCTGCGAGAGATCTAGCAAGTCATTGACCAACCGTTCAAGGTGATCAGCCTGGCTCTGAATAATACTCAGGCTGCGTAGATCATAGTTCTCGGGGAGATCCACGGCACTTATGGCGCTGCTCTGCTGCTCCTGCTGTGCCTTGCGTAATCGACGATCGATACGCCGCATGAGGTGTTGCGTGTAGCCTTTGATCGCGGTTAATGGAGAACGTAGCTCATGCGAAACGACAGAGACGAATTCATCTTTTAATTTCTCAATCTGTTTGTTCGCCGTTACATCATTGAGCACGGCCACTACTCCTATCGGTCCCATTTGTACCTGGCTTGCATCATGGAGCGGCGCCGCGCTGATGCTCAGTGTCAGGGGAACGGACTCGCCAGCCTCACCCGCGATCAATTCCTGGTTCATCACAGTCACACCAGTCTGTGCCTCGTCGATGATATCGGCTAGTTTATGTAACCAACTTACATTATTGGCCAGTGCAAGCTTGCGGAGAGGCGTGTTTTGCTTGAGATCGAGTTGTGCCTGGGCCAATAGATGCTGCGCGGATACATTGAGCAGGGTGATCCCCCCCTGCTCATTAGTAATCAATAGCCCTTCGGCCATGCTGCTGATAATCAGTTCGAGGCGTTGTCGTCCTATTTCCGCTTGTCGCCAGAGGGCAGTTTCTCGCTCACGTAGGCGAACGTTCTCTAACGCGACTGCGGCATAATCAGCTATCATCGTTGTCAACTTGAGTAAATCAGTGTCGAACGTGCCTTCCCGCTCATCAAATAAGCTCAACATACCCACGATACGGTTCTCAACCGTGAGAGGAACATTCAGAAAAGAACCGATCACCGCCCCACCGATCATATCCTGAACCGGGGAGCCCAGTTTCTGGGTGATGGAGAGGTCATCGGGGGCGTCGAGATACGAGGCGTTTGCCAACTCCTCGACGGACACAGCGGGAAAGTCTATAACGCTGGCTGCACTGGCTATGCGTTCAATCATTGCTGCTATAAAAACCTGGCTGAGGGGGTAGCAAGGGATAATCGATAGCTCGAATGGGTCACCTTTGAGTAGAATGGAACAGGCTGCAAAACTGTAGAGCTTTTGCAAAGCTCCAAGCAGAGCCCGGTGTACCTGAAAGCGATCGATAGCAGCTACAAAGCTTTTCCCGATGGTATTGATGTATTCCATCTCCTGGAGAATAGCTGCTAAACGATCACTATTCGGGGTATGGTATGAGCTATACGCGCTTTCTGATAGCCTTGACTGTGATTGCACGCTGCTCTCGATTGTCCTTTCTATTGTAACTGTTCTAGTTGACGCGTTACCTCGTCATATATGGGGGGCGCAATAAGATCGCCGGTCAATTCTTTGATACCAGCAAAACATTCCTGTAACAAAGCATCTAATGCCGCAGCAAGCTCTATTGTGGAGACTCCGCTTAATTGCTCTTGTACTACCGTTGGGACGACATCAGTGTAAGGCATCTTTACAAGAAAATGGAGAAATGGATAAGTACTCGAAACTTTTTTGGCAGCACCTTGCACCAGGACACGCGTTGTGACTTTACCGAGATAAGGGGTAACCCTATCGTCAATCAACCGGAAGGCCTTGAGGTACGCCTCTGCAACCTGCTCACGAGAGACGGAAGAGGAGTGGTCAGACATATTTGACATATGTTTCTCCCTTCGCTTATATAGCTTTTTCTCTCCGTTACTTATTATAACATAGTTCTACTACCTATTGTAAGAAGGTAGTACTTGACTTTAAATGAATATACTCCCCGAATCACCTTTTCCCTCCATACTTAAAGAACGGTTATATGTCCTGTAATGTCACATCTCATGCGGCATAGCCGAAATTTCTTAAATGAAGAAGCAGAACAAGCACTTGATTATATCAGGTGCTTGTTCTGCTTCTCCGCTTTTCTTATCTTTCGCCGAACTACGTCTCTCGTGGCACCAGCCCGAACAGGCGCGCGAGCCAGAGACGAAGCCCTCTTAGCGGCGGACGCCCATCGGCATTCATATCGGAGGCCATCTCAAGCAGCCGTTGACGTCCTGCTTGCTGCCTGGCTATCGACCCTTCGGCCATTTCTTGCACTGCATAGCGTTCGCGTTGCTCATCAATGGCCTGCGCGAAATGCTCGGGTCGAATCATGAAGCGATTGGAGGGTTGTGCCGGTAAGGAGGCATGCTCCTCTGGCGTCTCGCTCTCCTGGCCGTTTGTTGCATTCCCTTCCTCGGTTGTCTCGGTAACCTGGACACGAGTCATAGCAATCTTGGGAGCGATCCATTCACGCAGGGCAAGTAACGCAGCTCGTCGGCAGATAGCCTCAATATCCGCACCACTTCGCCCTGCTGTCAGGCTTGCTAACTCTTCGAGAGTAACATCCGGCGCAATCGCCTTCCCTCGCGTATGTACTGCAAAGATGGCCCGCCGTTCTTCCTCGTTGGGGTACTCCAGCTCAACCACCAGGTCAAAACGACCAGGACGCAACAAAGCCGGGTCGATGAGTTCAGACCGGTTGGTTGCGGCCAGCACGATGACCCCTTCGCGTCCCTCGATCCCATCCATCTCAGTGAGTAACTGCGCTATAACTCCATTGCTGAAGTTCCTATCCGTATCACCGGAGCGCCTGGGAGCAAGCGAGTCAATCTCGTCAAAGAAAATGATACATGGAGCTGCCTGCTTGGCGTGTCGAAAAACCTCGCGGATACCCTTTTCAGCCTCGCCAACCCATTTTGAGAGCAGTTCAGGTCCCTTAATGGAAATGAAGCTTGCCTCGCACTGGTTCGCCAACGCCCGCGCAATCAATGTTTTCCCCGATCCCGGAGGACCTGATAAAAGCACTCCTCGTGGCGGTTCAGCCTTGACATTGGCGTAGACTTCGGGGAAGCGTAACGGCCATTCGACCCCTTCGGTCAATAGCTCCTTGGTCCTCTCCATCCCTCCAATGTCATCCCAGGAAGTCTCACTCACTTCGACATACACCTCGCGGGTCGTCGAAGGCTCGATCTCACGTAAAGCGGCCTGGAAATCTGCCATCGTTATATTCAGGTTAACGAGCGTCTCGTAGGGGATATAGCCCCGCTGGTAATCGATATGCGGCAATACCCTTCGCAAGGCGATCATCGCTGCCTCGCGACAGAGCGCCTCCAGGTCTGCACCGACGAAACCGGGTGTCAGTTGTGCCAGTCTTGGAAAGTCAATATCGTTTGCCAGGGCTGCGTCCTTACTGTGAATATGCAATATCTCTGCTCGTGCGCGCACATCTGGCACGCGTAGCCCGATCTCGCGATCAAAACGTCCAGGACGTCGCAAAGCTGGATCGAGCGTATTGGGTTGGTTGGTCGCGCCAATCACTACTACCTGGCCTCGCGAAGCCATACCATCCATCAGGGTCAGCAGCTGACCCACGATACGGCGTTCTAATTCACCCGAGCTCTCGCGCTTTGCCGCCAGCGCGTCTAGTTCGTCAATGAAGATGATACTCGGTGCGCGCCGTTGTGCCTCCTGGAAAACATCGCGCAGCAGCGCCTCGCTTTTCCCGTAGACACTGTTCACGATTTCAGGCCCATTGATGATCGAGAAAAATGCGTTTGTCTCCGCTGCCACGACGCGAGCGATCAGCGTCTTGCCTGTTCCGGGAGGGCCATAGAGCAATACTCCCTTGGGCGGCTCAACCCCCAGTCGATCAAAGACAGCGGGATATTTCAAGGGCAACTCGATCATTTCCCGTATCCGCTGCAGTTCTTTCCCCAATCCACCAATGTCTTCATAACTGACCCGCCCTGGTGCTCCATGGGCCGCCCCCCTTGCCTGCGCTTTTACAATGGTGCCCTGCTGCACAACTACCGCCTCGGTCGCTGTCACCGGCTGTGGCATTACTGGAGGGATGACCGCATCCAGGTCCCCGGTACTGCGCTTTTTTCGCAAGGCATAGCTCGGTGTGGCAGGAGTAGTGCCGATAATTAGAAATTCTCGTGGGGCGCTTCCAGGCGTCCCAACCTGTAGCAGGTCTCCAATAGTAACAGGCAAGCCAATCATGTAGCGCGTAATATACTGTAGATCACTCTCTTGAATTGGTGTGCCAGCGCTCAAAGGCAAAAGCGTGACCTTCTCTGCATTGCTCACTTTCGCCTTCCACACGGTGACACGCTCGCCTAGTCCTGATGCGCTGTTCTGGCGAACTTTACTATCCATCTGGATCGTCTGTTGCCCACGCTCAACAATAGCGCTTGGCACAACCTTTGCCGCTGTAGTGCGCCCCCCCGAAATCATAATAATGTCGCCAGGCTGACATCCTAAGCGTGCTATATCACTTGGATCTATCCGCGCCACTCCGCGCCCAACTTGAAACCCCTCGATTACCACGAGTTGCAGATTGTCAATCGCTTTGGAGGACGTGTCTTGCCCGTCACTAATTGCCGTGGTCTGCTGTGATTGTTGCGGTTGTTGTGTATTGGTGGTAGCATTCTCCGCCGTGAGTTTGCTAGTAATTCTCTGTGTCGATGTTGCCGCTTCAGTGTTGTTCGTTTTGAGTGACTCCTCCATGTGCTACCTCGTCCTTCCCTTCGCGCAAGTGAATAGATGGAGGCCACCATCGAAGCGGGGTACGTAAGGTGATTGCCCGTAAGCCAGGTGTGGTATGTCCCTTCACCCTCTCACTTTTCCCCGGCGATGGAGTGCCGAATAAATCGAGATTCATTATCTTATGAATACCATATCACATCTACGAAGAGCTTGGAGGAAAGTTGAAAGCTCCCTCGTCCGCATCCTTTAACCATAGTGTGAAAGTTACGGATGTGGATACGTATATATAACTGCCCCCCGTAACTATTCACGTTGCTTTGTGAAGAAGTACTATTTTGTAAATACCTTACAGGCAAACATCTTGATCATTGGTACTTCTTGCGCTATACTTACCTCGTATTGTTGACTTGAGCCACAATGACGTGCCGGGATACAAAAAGAGATAGTCCCATCGTAGTGAAAGTTTTTTAGCCCACACTTGTTCAACACTAGAAGGGTGAAACTTTACTGTATGAAACCACCTCAACAAAATAATCGTGATCCCAAGTCTACTCAGAAAGCTAGTAGGAAATACTCGCGCTTGATACGCTATGGTGTTTCAGCCTTCTTTATTCTCCTTGGAATAGGTATCCTGGGATTTGTAGCACTACGTGTTGGGTACTTCACAGCGGGGCGTAACAGTACGGTAGATAAACCAGTTACTGACGTGCTCAACATGGCCGATCAGCACAAAATAAAAACTGTGTCGATCAGTGGCAACCAGATTCTTGCCACAGGTACGAATGGTCAAAAATATCGTGCATTCAAAGAAGATGGACAGACAGTTACAGATATTTTTCGGCATGACGGTGTATCTGTCACCATCGACAGTGGTCAGAGCGATCAATTGTCACAGGCTCTAATTGACCTGGTCTTAATAGTGCTTGTTGTTGGCAGCATCTATTTCATCATGCGTCGCTCAGGTATAGGGGGACATGCTGCTCCTTTTGCGCGATCGAAAGCCAGGCGTTTTAACGAATCTCGCCCCTCTATTCTCTTTAACGATGTGGCAGGTGTTGAAGAAGCAAAAATGGAACTTGAGGAGATTGTCGATTTCCTCAAACAACCTTCACGCTTTACCGAAATGGGTGCGCGTATCCCCAAGGGCGTTCTCCTGGTCGGTGCACCGGGTACAGGTAAAACACTTATTTCACGTGCTGTGGCGGGTGAAGCTGGCGTCCCATTCTTTAGCGTGAGCGGCTCCGAATTTGTGGAGATGTTCGTTGGTGTCGGTGCGGCACGTGTTCGAGACCTCTTCAAAGAGGCCAAAGAGCACGCGCCTTGCATTGTTTTCATCGATGAAATCGACGCCGTTGGTCGCCAGAGAAACAACGGCAACGCCGGAGGCAATGACGAGCGTGAACAGACGCTCAATCAGTTGCTTGTAGAGATGGATGGCTTTGATAGGCAGACCAACGTTGTCGTTATCGCCGCGACCAATCGCCCTGATGTCCTTGACTCTGCCCTGCTGCGGCCAGGACGTTTTGACCGCCAGGTTATGCTCGACAAACCGGATATCCGTGGCCGCCTTGCCATCCTTGAGGTTCATGCCAAAGGCAAACCTATTGAAAGCGATATCGCGCTGCATGAACTTGCTCGTCAAACGGCTGGCTTCTCCGGTGCTGACCTCGCCAACCTGTTGAACGAAGCCGCGCTTTTAGCGGCACGCCGTAGCAAATCACTCATCTCCATGCCAGAACTCGAAGAATCAATCCTGCGCGTTATGGCCGGCCCCGAACGCAAGAGCCGTGTGATTACAGAGGCTGAAAAATCCATTATCGCCTATCACGAAGTGGGACACGCCATTGTCATGCGCTCCATGCCAGGTACTGATCCTGTGCGCAAGGTGCAAGCCATAGCAAGGGGAATGGCCCTCGGTATCACCGTTCAGTCTCCGGCTGAGGATCGCTATCTCATGCGCCGCTCAGAACTGCTGGCGAAGATGGCCGGCGCGATGGGAGGGCGTGCCGCTGAAGAGCTTATTTTCGGGGATATTACGACAGGTGCCAGCCAGGACTTCGAGTATGTCACGAATATAGCTCGCCGCATGGTCTGTGAATTTGGTATGAGTCCCCTGGGAAACGTTGCGCTCAAAGTGGAACCAGATGGCAGCACTTCCATCGGCCCCGAGACAGCGGCCAAAATTGACAGGGAGGTCTCCTTCCTGGTCGAACAGGCCTACACAACTGCAATCAACATTCTGCGTGAACGCAAAGACAAACTCATCGCTATCTCCGAGCACCTGATCCAGGTTGAAACGATTGATGGTACAGAACTTGACGCAATGCTTTTTGCCGCATGACACGCACATTTATTGCTCTCGAGCAAGATGAATCTCTGCAACGCTATTTGGGTGAGATAATTCACCACATGACGCAGGATCTGCCCGGCCCTCGCTGGGTTGATCCTGCGGGGATTCATCTCACCCTCGCCTTCCTCGGCGAATTGAATGATCAGCAATTGGCTGAAGCAACACGCGCGGCTGAACTCTCCGCTCGGTCGATTCCCTCCTTTGGATACCGTCTCTCGCACCCGGGTATCTTTGGTTCACCACGCCAGCCTCGTGTCATCTGGATCGGCGTTGAAGAACCTGCCGGTAACCTTCAGCTTCTCCATCACCAGTTGAACCTGGAGCTCGCGCAACGTGGCTTTGAAATTGATACACGTCCTTTTGCACCACATCTGACGCTCGCGCGTATCAAAGCGCCCCTCAGGCCGGAAGAACAACAGCGCCTGCAGCGTTTGCTCGCTGTACAAGATCGCCAGCCGCGCTCCCCCCTCGTTCGCGTACGTCACTTGAGTGTCATGAAAAGCGAACTAATGCGAGCCGGCGCCAGGTACACCTCTTTAAGGGATGTTCCACTTGGCCTGGACAAAGACTAAATCTGGAGGAGTGCATCACATGTCCTGGACACCATTAGCAGAAAGATTCTCAACCTTACCACTTATTCTTGCAGGTCCCATGTTGCGGCGCGCTGAGCCCAGGGCCGTTACTGTCTGGCTGGCATTGAAGGCATCATGCAGGGTCATTCTGCGCATCTATGCCGGAAATGCCGAGGGAAAGCTTGTTCAGCGCTTTGAAGGAACGCGCCAGACAGTTCGCCTCGGTGACCACTTGCATATTGTAGGTGTCACAGCTTCTACCACGAACGAACAAGAGCAACTGGCCTGGGGCGAACTCTACTACTATAATATGTTCTTTCACCCTGATAAAACATCTGAAAATTACGTAGCGGGAGCATTTGCTGATCTTGACACGCCGGGCATTCTCACGATTGACCCGTCATCTGCTGATCCGCTTCACCGCCTGGTGTATCCTGGGCATCCACTTCCCAGCTTCGTCTTGCCACATGAAGATTTGAACCAGGTCAAGTTACTTCATGGCTCCTGCCGCAAACCGCATGGTATTGGCAAAGAGATGCTGTCGGCAGTAGATACCATGCTCGAGAGTGCCCCCGGGAACCTGGCAGACCGCCCTCAACAGCTTTTTATGAGTGGTGATCAGATCTACGGAGATGATGTAGCCGCGTCGCTCTTGTTTGCCTTGATAGATGCAGGCAATATTCTCTTTGAGGGAAACAAGGAAGAAGTGCTCCCGCTGGTACAAATACCCGCTCGTATGTTGGCACCAGGAGGACGGAGAGAGGTGGTGCAGAACAAGGCTATGCTTACCACGTCCACGCCTGAAAACCACTTGCTCGCCTTTGCAGAATACGCTGCCATGTACCTTTTTGCCTGGTCGGATGTGCTCTGGCCAGAAGACTTGCCCGGTGCCGAAGATGTATGGAATGTGTATCCTGAGGCGCGACCTCGGCCTGAAAAACAGAAAAAAGCAGAGATCACATTCGCAGATCACATGGAAAGGCTGCGTGCATTTCGCTCTACTTTACCACAAGTGCGCCGCGCGCTGGCGAACACCGCTACGTATACAATTTGTGATGACCACGACGTGACCGATGATTGGTTCCTGGACGGTGCATGGTGCCGAAGAGTTCTGAGCAGCCCATTGGGACGTCGCGTCGTGCGTAACGCCATTACGGCGTATGCCTTGTTCCAGGCGTGGGGCAATACTCCTGATCAATTTGATCAGCCAAATGGTATCGCCCTCCTTGAAGCTATTGATACCAATCGAGGTGATGAACTGGACCGGCAGGAGGATACCATCGCCGAAATTATCGGTTTGCCTGCCTCTTTTGAAGGTAGCGGCGAACTGCCGCATTCCCCCCGGGCACTCCATTGGTACTATACCTATTCAGCTCCTCGCTATCAACTGATCGTCCTCGATACTCGCACCCAACGCCTCTACCGCTCCCCAAGCGAATTCCCGGGGCTGTTGGCTCCCGATGCGATCGAGCGACAGATAGTTGCTGCAGAGCGCAAGGACGCAGAGGTAACCATTATTATTTCTGCTGCTCCTGTGCTCGGCGTGGGATTTATGGAGGCTATTCAATTTTGGAGCCGGTTGCGCATCAAAGATAATTACGCCTATGACCGGGAGGCGTGGAATTTAGAGTGGGGGACCTTTCAAGCCTTACTCTGCGCTGTAAGCGCCATGAAACGAGTCGTCTTTCTCTCCGGAGATGTTCATTACGCCTTTGCTGCGAGCCTGGATTATTGGGATCATGCGAGTTCCGCTACTGCCAAAATCATTGATTACACATCCAGCCCTTTACGCAATGAAGGCTCAAGCTCTCAGATGGCCGCGCTTGCTGTAGGCTACCCGTATCTCTACCACCTCTTGAGACGAACCCGTATGCCAACGCTGGATTTCTTTGCCTGGGACGTAGAAACGGGTAAACGCCATATCCTGAAAAAAATGCTCACAATTATACGCTCACGTACCCTGCTCTTCTGGTGGTCGGTGCCAAGGTTTTTAGACGCCTTGCGAACCCCTTATGAAATAGTATTACCGGCAAAGAATTGGCCAAAGAGGGCGTTCAAAGACACGCTGCCAGACCGGAGCTATCGCTTGCGCTATATTCCTGACTCGATGAACCCCCTCAATGTTAAGGATCTGGCCCTTGATCAGAGACATAGACCTCGCATGTCTCTTGCAAGGTTGACATTCAGATTGAAGCGTATAGCCATAAGAGCAATAGCCTTCGCGGAAGGAAGACTTGAAATAGCCAGGCACAAACTGGCGAGAAGGTCACTTGCCGCTGAACAGGCTCCCGAAATGCTACCCAGGGGAGCGCATCACATTGTGCGCGGGTCAATAAAAGGAGCAAGCATAGTAGAGCGCAGGCTGGAGAAACGTAAGAACAGGCTCACGGAGGCGCTTTTCCACCATGAGGAATGGCTGAGCAAGTGGAAAGCAGGTGTACACATCATTGGTTATGCCAATATCGGCGAAATTGATTTTCGTTGGACTCCTGGAGCAAGAGAGGTGATTCAACGCCTATGGTGGTGGCATCCCGACAATTCCGAATGTCCTACCCTTGCTTCACAGTATAGCGATACGCTCGAACTCCCACCACCAGATGCTGCCCCTCCACTCCCATAGTTATGTATCTGATGCGTCACTTAACTACCTTCTCGATGCGCGCTACCGCCTCGTCACGGCTAATCTTCCCAACTAACAACTCGTCTACAATCTCCCCGACAGACTGAGTTGTGGCGACCCTCGTCACTTGCCCTGCTTGCATAGCCTGTGTCTCCTTCGCTGACGGGCCAGGTGCTCCATTTGCTTGTGCCAGGTCATGTGTTACTACGTATACCTCTCTCACTGGGGGCTTCGCCTCTGCTCCCTGCTGCTTCAAACTGCCAAAGAAACCTTCACGTATGCTTGTCCACAGGTAAATCCCCACGATCAGCACACCAATTACGAATGCAGCCATACCCGTCTGTGCGACATAGACCCAGTTATCCAGGGCAGAACCGAGCGCTGCTGTTCCGTATGCATAGAGCGCGGTTGCCCCACCAATGGCCACCGCCAGTATTCCACCGCCAAGCAGCGCAAAAGTGAATCCTCGCAGGGGTACGAGAAATGCCGCCCGCGTACTGCGGATGCGCAGCAGGAGACCCAGGGGAATATAAGCGATGCCTGCCATGAAAAGGGCAATCGCGGTTGCCCAGTTTTCCGGCGTTACCGGCGTGGTTGAAGGGAAAAAATGCCCTGATATATTCAGCAAAATCAACCCGCAGCCAGACCAGAAGGCCGCGCCAGCCAGGGCAGCAGCTATTGCCAGCCCCGTCAAAAACACCGAAACCCTCTCTTCAGGATGTTTCAATACTGCCTTTCGCAGCCAGATGACGTAGACCCCTACCACAAGCATGCCAAGGCTCAGGGGTGATATTACATCATACTCCGCGAATGGTCCTGAAATGCTAGTAGCCGGTAAGGACCCTTTGAAGAGGGCTAGTAAAAAAATCAGTGTTACCCCTCGATAGATGCCGACCAGCACCGTTATGATGCCAAAACCAAAACCAATGAAGTGAAACACCCTGCGAAACACAGAAGCCGTATCATTGCGGCTTAGCCAGCCGTAGCCTATCCAGAACAACACTACCCAGAGTGTACTTATCACATTGGCAAGTACAGCGGCAAGGTCAGACCCCTGACATCCAGTGCTACCAGCGCATGTAGCTAACGCGCCTGCTCCACCGAAGAAAACTTTATCCACCAGTTGCCCTATCGACTGGAGCCAGCTAGAAGTGAGGATGAAAAGTAATATGAGTTGCGTGCCATAGAGGTGCAGCCTCTGGAATACAAGCGCAGTTCCTGAGCTCGCCGGGACTCGTCGTCGTTCCCATTCGAGCAACAACCATAGCCCAAGGAAAGTAATGGTGAATGCTGTCGAGCTGCTTAGTCCGCTTGCATTGTGCTGCCCTATGGCCGAGATCATAGATGTTCCTGAGCCCACGGCCAATGGAAGACTGATCAATTCTACAACATTCAGAAAAAAGGCGCGTACAGCACTATTCCCAGCCATGGGATCGTTATGCATATCGCGGCGAATCAGCCAGTAATGCAAACCACCAAACAGCGCCGCTGTAATCAACGATACTATTCCATACACCAGCGCCTGTACCAGGCTTGCGCCGCTGGGTGTATTGTTTGGGTCCTTGAATACACTTTGGAGCAGCACCGTCAGGAGCTGTATCACTCCAGACGTTGCGAACAGCAACATAGCGATGAAAACCGCGTAGAGATAAAAACGATAAAGACCTCGTAACGTCATAATGCCTCCTCTTTCATTCCCTCGACTGCAGGGATGCCTCTGATGAGCAATAAACTACGAAAAAACGCTCACCTTAAAGGCTGCGGGAGATAATGTTTACTGAACAATAGTATACCTCGGAATGTTATCAGGAGATGAGTGTCATTTGACCTATTTTTAGGGCAAATGAAAGATGAATCAACCTTAAAATTTCCTTAGCTCTCCCAAAATCACCCCAAAATTGAAGAATCCTAAAATTTTGGACTTGACAAGAGTACAGCACTTCGTGTATGCTCTTTTAAGCAGTAAAGATATCTCAGATGAGTATGAATTCTAGCGATGCTGCTTTCGAATTCCTCCCTTGAGATTTTTCTTTCATGGAGCGAAATAACCCTTGAAAACGCAGTAGTATTCTTTGGAGAGTATATTTATGTCGGCAATGTCTAGCGCAGCAACACAGCCAGCAATGACTGCTGGCCAGGACCGCGCGAAACGTACGCCCTCTGCTATGCAGGGAATGTGTTTCTGTATGGCTGCTACTGCATCTATCATTATCATCAGAACCGGCGTTTATACGTCGGTTTCTTTAGTTGCACGCATACTTGCCATTCTTCTTGTAGTACTTGGGATCCTTATTGGCCTTAGCGGCCTTACTGGACTTGTAGGTCTGGTAGGGCTTATCACAAGGCAAGGCATATCCCAGGGAGATTAGAGGAAGCAACGAAGCGACCAATCCAGAGCAGGTAACCTAACGAGGACCTCCCGTTTCGGGGGTTCTCGTTTTTTTATTGTTTCTCATAATGCAAAAGGAGTCATCGTTCATGGTTATTGCTGCGACAGTTACGCAAAAGCAGAATGCTGGGACAAATCAAATTAGGGGGACAGGTCAGCAAAGCCTGGAGGACGCTCGAGAGCTGAGCGGAAGCCAGATACTCTGCGAAGCGCTGGTGCGTGAAGGCGTAGATCTGCTCTATGGCTACCCGGGTGGGGCTATCATGCCCTTTTATGACGCTCTCACCGAGTACTCCACTTTGCGCCATGTGCTCGTGCGCCACGAGCAGGCCGCGGCCCATGCCGCCGATGGCTACGCTCGCGCGACTGGGAAGGTCGGGGTGTGTGTAGCAACCAGTGGTCCCGGCGCCACCAACCTGGTCACTGGGCTCGCTACCGCCTACATGGACTCGACCCCCATCGTTGCCATCACTGGACAGGTAGCGCGTCATTTTATCGGGCGCGACGCTTTCCAGGAGACCGATGTCATTGGTGTGACACAGCCCATTACCAAACACAATTTCCTGGTACGCAACATCGAGGACCTCGCTGACACTGTCCGCGAAGCCTTCAAGCTCGCTCTTGGCGGTCGGCCCGGTCCAGTCTTGATCGACGTCCCCAAAGACATCCAGCTCAGTAAAACACAGTACAGTCCATCGGCCTCTGTGAACTCACGTGAGTGTTACCGTGTAACACGAACGCCGGAAGTTTCAACGGTGGCGATCGCTCAAGCGGCAAAGCTCATCAACAAGGCTGAATGTCCAATAATTATGTCTGGTCACGGTGTCATTCTATCGAGGGCGTATGATGAATTGCGCGCCTTTGCCGAGAAAACCAACATCCCTGTCATCACCACGCTGCTTGGTCTCAGTGCACTACCTGATTCGCATCCCCTCAACATTGGCATGCCTGGGATGCATGGCCCGGCTCATGTCAACAAGGCCATCGGCACGGCAGATGTGCTTATCGGCGTGGGCTTGCGCTTCGATGATCGCGTCACAGGCAAAGTCAGTGAGTTTGCCCCTCACGCGCGCATTATCCATATAGATATCGACCCTTCCGAAATGCACAAGGTCAAAGTCGCGACAGTGCCGATTGTCGCTGATGCCAAAGACGCTCTCGCCGCTCTTACCATGGCTGTGAACCAGGCAGATCATCGTTCCTGGATCAACGAAATACGTTCATGGGAAACCCGGAACGCTGAACTCGCCAGCAACGTCAAGCGCGATCAGCAGTATCCCGATCCAACTTCTATCCTGGAGGCCATTCGAGCGGAAACCAACGGAGAAGCTATCATCGTCACAGATGTCGGGCAACACCAGATGTGGACCGCGCGCCACTATACCTGGTCGCGCCCTAACAGCCACATCACTTCCGGTGGGCTGGGCACCATGGGCTTTGCTCTTCCCGCCGCCATGGGCGTCAAAATGGGCATTCCCGATACGCCGGTCTGGGTGGTGGCTGGCGATGGTGGTATCCAGATGAACATACAGGAACTGGCTACCCTGCAACAACAAGGTGTCACCATCAAAGTCGCTATCATGAACAATGGCTACCTTGGCATGGTTCGCCAGTGGCAGCAGTTCTTCCACTCGCGCAACTATTCAGAGACCCCTATCACTGGACCCGACTACGTGAAGTTGGCGGATGCCTACGGCCTCACCGGAATGTGTATTACGCAGCGTGAAGACGTCTCCGCGGCGGTACACAAAGCGATGGAAACCGAGGGTACCGTCATTATTGATTTCGTTATTGAGTCGGAGTCAAACGTCTACCCCATGGTAGCTCCTGGCTCTGCCATTACGAACATGATTGAAGAACACGTGGAGGAAAATTCCAGTCATGACTAGACACGCTGCTCCCCCCGGGCGAGCGGGCCAGGAAAACGCCTCCCAGGACGGTAGTCGAGCACACATCCTGGTCCTCTTTGCCAATGACAGCCATGGTGTGCTCGACCGTATCGTTGGTGTTCTGCGTCGCCGCCGCTCGAATATGCAAACGTTCGCGATTGGGCGTAGTGAGCTTCCAAACGTGGTGCGCATCACGGTCGTTATGAATGACTCCGAGGTGGGAGTCGAACAGCTGGTGGAGCAGCTACGCAAGATTGTCGATGTACGACATGTTGTCAACCTTTCGTCCGAGCAGGCCGTTGCGCGTGAATTAGCGCTCATTAAAGTCAACAGCACATCGGCGCATCAAAACGAAATAATTGAACTTGGTCATCTTTTCGGCGCGCATGCCCTGGACGTAAACCAGGAAACGGTCACACTCGAAGTGACTGGCAGCGCCGACAAAATAGAAAAACTGGTCACCCTGTTACAAACGTATGGCATCCGCGAAGTCGCCCGCAGCGGCTGCGTGGCGATGACCCGCGGTACCAGCGAAGTGTACGAATAATTCAAGCGAGAGGAGTAATCTCAACTATGCCAAACATCTATTACGATTCAGACGCCAACCTCGAATTGATGCAAAAGAAACGTATTGCCGTCATCGGCTACGGCAGCCAGGGTCATGCCCATGCCCTCAACATGCACGATAATGGCTGCAATGTAGTCGTAGGTCTCCCCTCTGATAGCAAGAGCCGCGCAAAAGCAGAGGCTGACGGCCTTCAAGTCATGACGCCAGCTGCCGCAGCTGAGCAGGCTGATGTCATCATGGTCTTGATCCCCGACCAGTATCACCGCGAAGTCTATGAGCGAGATATCCGCCCCGGCCTCGCTCCTGGCAAAATGCTCATGACGGCCCATGGCTTCAGCCTGCACTACTCACAAATCGTCCCGCCCGCTGATATTGATGTGGCGATGGTCGCCCCTAAAAGTCCCGGTCACATGTTGCGCCGCCTCTTCAGCGAGGGTGTAGGGGTCCCTGCCCTCTGGGCTGTTCACCAGGACGCCACTGGCAACGCGGAAGCTTTGACGTTAGCCTATGCCCGCGCCATCGGCTGCACCCGCGCGGGAGTGCTCCGCACCACCATTGCAGAAGAAACCGAGACCGATCTCTTTGGAGAACAGGCCGTCCTATGCGGTGGCATCACCTCCCTCATTCGTGCCGGCTTCGAGACACTGGTGGAGGCTGGTTACCAGCCAGAAGTAGCCTACTTTGAATGTATGCACGAAATGAAACTCATCGTCGACCTCATGTACCAGGGCGGTATGAGCTATATGCGTTACTCCATTAGCGATACTGCTGAGTTTGGTGATTACGTCTCAGGGCCACGCATCATCGACGAGCGCGCGCGCAATGAGATGCGTAAGATCCTGCGAGAAATCCAGGATGGATCGTTTGCTACTCGCTGGATACTCGAAAACCAGGCTGGTCGCCCCAGCTTCCAGGCCATGCGCCGCAGCAATGCTCAGCACCAGATCGAGCACGTTGGCCGCGACCTGCGCGCGATGATGCCCTGGCTGAATGCTCCAAATAAGAAAACAGAAATTGCTGAGTCAACAAAATAACGTTACTAACGCTTACCCCTTTCTTTATCTCAAGGAGGAAAAAGGACGTGGAAGACCCTGATGTAATCCGAATTTTTGACACGACATTGCGTGATGGCGAACAGTCACCAGGGGCAACGATGACCACAGAGGAAAAGATACAGGTTGCCGAACAGCTCGTACGACTGAATGTGGACATTATTGAGGCTGGCTTTCCGGCTGCCTCACCAGGGGATCTCATAGCGGTCAAAGAGATAGCTCGTCGTACTCGTGGTGTGGCAGTAGCTGGACTTGCCCGCGCAAACACCGGCGACATCGATGCCGCCTGGGAAGGTATACGCGAAGCCGATCGTCCAGTGATCCATGTGTTTATTGCTACCTCTGACATTCACCTCAAGCACAAACTCAAGCTCAATAAAGAAGAGGCTCTACATCAGGTTAAAAGAATGGTTGCCTATGCCCGCAACCTCTCTCCCACCGTCGAATTTTCAGCGGAGGATGCCACTCGTAGCGAGTGGGACTACCTCTGCCGTGTCTGTGAAGCAGCGATCGGGGCTGGCGCTACAACCATCAATATTCCCGATACCGTGGGCTACACCCTGCCGCATGAATACGAGACGCTTTTCCGTTACCTGCGCGAACGCGTCCCAGGTATCGATGATGTAGTCATGAGCGCCCACTGCCACAACGATCTGGGTATGGGCACCGCTAACACGCTCGCGGCCATCAAAGCCGGGGCGCGACAGGTTGAAGTGACCGTCAACGGCCTGGGTGAGCGCGCGGGTAATACCGCCATGGAAGAAGTCGTTATGGCGCTTCGAACCCGGCCAGATGCCTTTGGCAACATCAGAACTCGCATCAATACGCAAGAATTTCTACCTACCAGCCAACTGGTCAGCCAGCTGACAGGCATCCCTGTCCAGCCCAATAAAGCCGTGGTCGGAGCGAACGCCTTTTCCCATGAAGCAGGTATCCATCAGGACGGTATGCTCAAAAACCGCATGACCTACGAAATAATGACGCCTCAATCGGTCGGCTGGACTGATACCAAACTGGTGCTTGGTAAACACTCTGGCCGCCATGGGCTCGACGCTCGTTTACGCCAACTGGGCCATAAACTCAACGCCGAAGATCTGAAAGAGGCCTATCGTCGCTTTGTATCTATGGCCGATCGAAAGAAATACATTACTGATGCGGACCTGCTCTATATTGTCGAGAGCGGCGAGGAAACTCCCGCTGCCATTTGATCTCTATTCAATAGTGCGAATGGTGTGCAGCTTGCAGCCCACACACCATTCGCACCACTGTCAAAGTAGTGTGTTTTCCCTGATCTAGGAGCAAACTCTTGACCCAGACGAACTCTTCAACATCTCAACATAACGGCCATGAGTCAAAAGCCGAGGTCCCCAAAGTTCCAGTGCTTAGCCTCGAAGAAGGATACGCCTACTTCGAGGGGAAATTTGTTCCCATGAGCGAGGCCAAAGTGAGCGTGGCAACTCATGCCCTTCAATATGGTACTGCCTGCTTTGAAGGTATACGTGGCTACTGGAATGACGCTCACCAGCAACTCTACCTGCTGAAACTACGTGAGCACTATGAACGTATGGCCAATTCCTGGAACGTTTTGCGCATGCGCCCTAAAGAAACTGTGGACGATTTGTGCCGCATTACCGTCGAGCTTGTAAGTAAGCACGGCTTTCGCCAGGATGTTTATGTGCGCCCGATAACCTATAAAGCCGCGCGCACCATTAAACTCATGCTCAGTTCCCTGGAAGATGCCGTTGCCATCTACACCTTTGCCATGGGCAATTACGTTGATATCGACGCGGGCCTCAATGTCTGCACCTCCTCGTGGAGGCGTGCCAACAGTAATGCCATACCCGTCCGTGCCAAGGTTACCGGGGCCTATATCAATAGTTCGCTAGCTGTAGATGATGCGCACGCTGCCGGTTTCGACGAAGCAATCCTGCTCACCCATGATGGCTTTGTATCGGAAGGAAGTTCATGTAATCTTTTCATCCTGCGCAATGGCAAACTAGCTACGCCCGCGTTCTCTGAAGATATCCTCGAAGGTGTGACACGCAATACCTTGATTGATCTCATCCGTACTGAAATTGGTATAGTGGTGGAGGAGAGGCGCATCGACCGCACAGAACTGTATGCCTCCGAGGAGATCTTCTTGTGTGGAACGGGCGTGCAGGTTTCGCCGGTAAGCAGCGTTGATCACCGCCCGGTCGGCAATGGTAAACCCGGTCCAATCACGATGAAACTTCAAGAGCTCTACCTGTCAGCCTGTCGAGGCGAGAACGAAAAATATCGAGACTGGGTGACGCCAGTCTATTCTTAAGTGAAGTTTATCATCCAGCAGAACGTATAAAGAGTAAATGGTTGCGGCGCTACGCATCCATGGTGACATCAGCCAATACAGGCGCAGTCCTGGCTGACATCTAGCACAACAGTAGATCCCCTTACTTTCGTACTTGCGCAGGTTACAAAAAACCGTAATCATGATAAAATAGTCGCACCTGAAAAAGGAAAAAGCAATGCGCGTTTCATCAGAAAGGCAGGATGCTAGCGATGGCACTGGTATTACCTGCCTCAACAACAGTCTTAACGCCCGCCACGTCGGCTAATCTTGGCCCTGGCTTTGATAGCCTGGGACTGGCATTACAACTATATAATCGCTTTGAAGTAACCGAAAGTGGAGAAGACCCTCACCTTCCACGTATCGAAGTGCGGGGTAATTTAGGTGCAAGCCTCTCCACGGGGCCGGATAACCTGTTTTTTCGCGCCTTCGTTTTGCTCTTTAAACAACAACAGGTTGATCCTCCTGCTGTTCGTATACGCATGACCATCAACGTTCCCCCGGGATGTGGATTGGGAAGCAGTGCTACCGCTGTCGTTGGGGGACTGGTGGCGGCCAACGATTTATTGCGTTTACGAAATAAAGCCGTAACCAGGGAGGTACTATTAGCATTAGCCGTGGAGGCCGAAGCGGGTAAACATCCTGACAATGTCGCCCCGGCTCTACTTGGCGGCCTCGTTGCGACAACAAGTGTAGATGGGAAAATACACGCGGTGAAAACACCGTTTCCAGACGCGCTCAAGGCCGTCATTTTTACACCATCCTTTCCAATGGATACAGTGGCTGGCAGAAAATTACTTCCATCGAGCTATCCAAAGGCTGACGTGACTTTTAATACCGGGCGTGTAGCCCTGCTGTTGACGGCCTTGCAAACCGGGCGCTATGAACTGATCGGTGAAGCCATGCAGGATCGTTTGCACCAGCCTTATCGCCAGGCGCTCTTCCCGGCTATGCCAGATATTATCGATGCGGCAATAGCTGCCGGGGCCCATGGCGCCAGTCTTTCTGGCGGGGGCTCGTCGTTAATCGCGCTAACTAGTTCCCATTTTCATGAGGTGTTGCGAGCGATGCAAGACACTGCTCGTGACTTCGGTATCAAAGGGACCGGTAGGATCTTACGTGCGGATCAACAAGGGGCGCGCGTAATCAATGCTCCGCGTAGTCGCGTGCGTAAGGAAGCGATTGCGCGTTATGAAGATCACTATTACTGGTCTCCAGCACGACCAGGTAAGGAAATTTCTCTTTAGTCAAGCACCCATCCCGTTCTACGGGATGGGCTTGTGAAGCGATCCGGCTTGCCACCGGAGAACCAACAAGGGCAACTGCGAAACTAGCTTGCCCAAGCCTCGGCAACGGGGCGTCTGAAGGAAGCTGAACCATCCGGGCGTGGCAGCCCACAGGACGTTGCGAACGCCTCCCTAATTTGCAACCGCTCCGATGGTTAGCAGCGAAGGGACCATTGCACACTCGAAAGAGGCTTACAGCACGATGTCGCACATCTTTGTCCCTGTGGTCGATCAGGAACGCAACCCACTCATGCCCACGACTGCGTCCAGAGCCAGAAAGTGGATCAAAAGCGGCAAGGCGACGCATTTCTGGAAAGGAGGGCTCTTTTGCGTCCGGTTGAATGTCGAACCGTCGGCACGCGTGTTGCAGCCCGTTGCGGTGGGCATTGACCCAGGGAGCAAGCGCGAAGGCTATAGCGTGACCTCAGCCGCCCACACCTATCTCAACATCCAGGCGCAGGCCAGAGACGGCGTGAAGGAAGCGGAACAACGCAGCACCCAGATGCGTCGCAGCCGCAGAGGGCGCAACACCCCTTGTCGCAAGCCACGTCAGAACCGCAAGCAGAGCAAGAAGAAGCTGCCGCCTTCCACCAGAGCACGGTGGCACTGGAAACTGCGCCTGGCGACGTTTCTGTGCCAACTCTTGCCGGTGAGCGTCTTTGTGGTGGAAGACATCAAAGCCCAAACCAAAGCGAACAAGCGTCGCTGGAATAGCAGGTTTTCTCCTTTGCAAGTGGGTAAGCACTGGTTCTACGAGGAACTGGGCAAGCTGGCTCCTGTCCAGAGCAAGCAGGGCTACGAAACCAAGGAACTGCGCGAGCAGTTTGGGCTCAAGAAAACGGGGAAGAAGGTGGCAGAGGTCTGGGAAGCGCACTGTATAGACGCCTGGGTGCTAGCCTACAGTGCTGTGGGAGGGCAGAAGAAGCCAGATAACACGAGGCTGGTCTGCATCAGCCCGCTCAGCTGGCATCACCGCCAACTGCATCGCTTCGAGCCAGAGAAAGGCGGCAAGAGGAAGCTCTACGGCGGCACGTTCTCGCAAGGCATCAAGCGCGGCATGCTGGTGAAGCACCCGAAGTGGGGGAAAGCCTATGTGGGCGGGACGATGGATGGGAAACTGAGCCTGCACGACCCTCAGACAGGCAAGCGGCTCACCCAATCGGCCAAAGTAACTGATTGTAGGCTGATCAAGGTGTTACGGTGGAAGACGCGGCTTGTGCCTCTGGCCACCGCCAAAAAAGGAACGCTTGCTTCCTCCCCAGCCTCAAAGGCGCGGGGTATCCGCAAGCGGAGGTTTCTATGAAAGATGCCCTTATGTCATCGGCAATAGAGACGTTACGTACAATTTCGCTGCGGTGCGTAGAATGTTCAACCCTCTATCCAGGCATGGAAGCAGGGTGGAAACCGCGTTATCGCTGCGATTGTGGTGGTGTTCTCGATGTCGAGCTAGCGCCTCCTACCGGAGCGAAAGGCTTGCGCCAGCTTTTTGACGAACGGGCATCTGCTCCTCCCGCCTGGCCTGTAAACACCGGTAATATATTGCCAGATCACAGTGGTGTCTGGCGCTATCGTGAGTTGATCTTGCCAGTTCCTGGACAATACATTGTCAGCCGTCCAGAGGGGAATACAGGTCTTTACCCGGTTGGAACTGAAAACTGTGGTGCGGGTCGCATTGGACACCGGCAGATTGGTTCCTATGCCGGGCTAGATCACCTCTTTTTAAAACACGAGGGCGAAAACCCTACAGGTAGTTTCAAAGATCGCGGCATGACGGTAGGTGTCACCATGGCTTCCTTGTTGGGGGCGCAGGCTGTCGCCTGTGCTTCGACCGGGAATACCTCCGCTTCGCTGGCCTCGTATGCCGCGCAGGCTGGAATGCGCGGTATCGTGTTCTTGCCTGCCGGCAATGTCACTGTGGGGAAATTAGCCCAGTCACTGGCTTATGGTGCGACAACCATCCAGATCGATGGTGACTTCGACGCTGCAATGCAACTGGTCGAACAGGTCTGTAACGATCTGGGCATCTACCTGCTCAACTCACTCAATCCTTATCGTGTTGAAGGACAGAAGTCGATCGGTTTCGAACTATTGCAGCAGTTGAATTGGCAGGCTCCAGACTGGCTTGTACTTCCCGCCGGCAATCTTGGCAATACGTCGGCCATCGGGAAAGCTTTTCGACAGGCCCATCAGCTCTCGCTGATCAGCCATATGCCCCGCTTGGCCTCGATTCAGGCGGCGGGCGCGAATCCTTTCTATCGCAGTTTTCAGCGAGGTTTTACCATGCGAGAACCGGTTCAGGCTCAAACGGTCGCTACCGCCATCAAGATCGGTGATCCTGTAAGCTTCACACGCGCGCGACGGGTCATTGAAGAAAGCAATGGTCTGGTTGAAGAGGTAACCGACGCTGAAATCCTGGCAGCGAAAACCATCATAGATCGCTCGGGCCTCGGCTGCGAGCCCGCCTCCGCCGCCACGCTGGCAGGCATACGCAAACTGGTCGGACGTGGTGTGATGAAACGTGATGAAAGTGTAGTAGGTGTACTGACAGGGAACCTGCTCAAGGATACACTTACAGGCATTCCTCAAACTGGGGAAAACTTAGTCGTCACAGCGAGCATAGAGGCTGTCAGAAGGGTCTTGGGGCAATGAATCTGACGCTGCCCAAAAAACAAGCATCAAAAAAAGCAGATAGTGATTCACCATCGCAGGCCAGGCCCATTAGACGCGTTCTCTTTTCATGGCTTTTCAGCTGGGATATCTATCTCATTCTGCTAGTTGCTGGATTCTTACGCCTCTTTGCACTCAATACCTCCGAATTTGATGCTGATCAGGCCACTATTTTTATCCTGGCTCGCGAAGCTGTGCAGCACGGGTTGTTACCTATCGTGAGCAATCGTGCCTCTATCGGCATCGAAAATCCGCCTGCCGTCATTTATTTGTTGATGATACCTGCAGCCATCAGTGCGGACCCCCTCTGGGCGACGGTGATGATAGGCTTATTCAATATATTTGCAGTTTTGTTGACCTATTTCTTCATTCGCCGCTACTATGGACGGCTCGCTGCTCTTATCGCAGCGCTGCTCTATGCCGCCGCCACCAAGCCACTGAATTACTCGCGTTTCCTCTGGCAACAGAATATGCTGGCCCCTCTGGCCCTTCTTTTTATATTCGCCCTCTTCTGGGGAGTCGTTGAACGAAGAAAGGGATGGTTCTTCCCGGCATTACTGCTCATTGGTATTTCTTATCAGTTACATGAAACATCAACCTTGCTGGCTATTCCACTGTTAGCGGCCGTTGTGCTTGCTCCAGGTACAGTTCGCTGGCGTGACCTGGCTCTGGGCATTGCCTCGCTTCTACTCATCTTCTCTCCATATATCCTCTGGGAGTTCTCATCAAATTTTGCTGATCTCTTTATTATCCTCAAAGTGGCAAAGTTACCTGCGCATTTCGACGCAGATGCCATCTATTCCTACAGGTTCTTTCTCAGCCCCAATGGCTTCAACTCTTACTATCAATTGCCAGCGAGCCCGGCATCAGCCCTGCGTCTCTTCGCTCCAATACTTGGCGTGCTCCGCTACACGCTCCAGTTCCTGGTTTTGGGAGGGCTGGCAACCGCGGGGGTACAGGCGTTTTGGACTGGACGAAATGCATTACCTCATACCCTTGCTCGTGAAGAGGCGGCAGCTTCGCCATTGTCTCTTCTGCGAAATTGGTGGACAGGGCTTCGTGCCACACCATACAGGTGCGGCTTGATGATACTGCTTGTCTGGCAAGTAGTATTGCTTCTGATTCTCATGCGCCATTCCGTCACCATGTATCCCTACTACTTATTGATTCTCATGCCCGGACCGTTTATCCTGGCGGGCTTCTTTATAGCTCAACTGCTCAAATGGATACAGCGAATAGGACATGTCGCTGAGTTCACACCCGGGGACGCCTCTGCAGTGCCAGATAAACAAGGCTTCACATCGGCCATAGACGGAGCGGTCCCACCTGCTTATTCTTTTGAAGCGCGCAACTTCTTAACAACTGCCCTGCGCTGCGCAGTCTACTTCATCGTGGCTTTTGCGGTCATCGCCCAGATCATCGCCGCAATCGCGACATTGGTAGACGCTGCTCAAGGAACTAATGGGCATGGTAAAACCTTCAATGATCTCAGATCTCTACAACTCGCCCTCGGAGAGGCTGACCACCTGGCCCAGCAACGTCACTTGAACAGGGTCTATATTACTACCGATGCAAACTCAGAGACGGCTATTCGCTACCTGGCGCAGCAATTGCAAACACCGGCAACCCTTTTTGATGATTCTCGCTGTTTTGTGTTGCCCAATCCTGCGGAAGGTCCGGCAGTGTTGCTCGTCAGCCCATACGCCGAGTTGACCAGGGCCCTTCTGGGTCAATATGCTGCAACGACCCTTATCGATCAACCTGCTCGACTTGGCGCTCCGCCTTTCAATCTCTACATCGTGTCACCCAGGCGTGTCCTGGAAAAAACTTCCCTCCACCCATCCTTTGTTGATAACCTGCAATTGGTCAATGTACAGAGGCAGCAGCTGAGTATAACCGACCGTTCCTGGCTGATCTCTCGTTGGAACCTGTTGCGTTCGGCTCAACCAGTCTCTCGCACAACGTATACTTTTGCCATGTCGGCTCTTCCCAATAATGTAAACAGACCTGCAGAGAGCCTCTGTACTTTTAACGCTATGCGTCCCGGTGATCAACTCTTCGTTGCCTTCGCTTTGCCTGGCAACGTTTTATCTTCTACGTCGGTAACCATCAAAGGGCTTTCTTATACTACTACACCTTATGACCCGGCACTTGGACCGCTGCTCCTGGAGACAGATAAGACCCGGGATTCACCGGTAAAAATACTCCTTACAGCGGAGGGCAAGGACAATATTACAATTCCTTTGGCCGAAAGACCCTTCTGAGGAGAACATTAACCGTATGAGTCTTACCCAATCAAAAAACGATGCACCCCATATCGATAAACACAAATCAACAACTCCCAGTAACCTTTTGCGTACATGGCTGCTCACCTGGGAGGTCTATCCTATCCTCCTCGTGACAGGATTTCTCTGCCTCTATCGCATCAACACAACGGAGTTTAATACCGACCAGGCCGCAATTTTTAGCATGGCCCGGGATGCTATTCGTTTTGGTCTGTTTCCTATCACCAGCAATGCAGCGTCCCTGGGTATCACCAACCCCCCCGCCGTAATCTATATCTTACTGATCCCAGCCCTGTTTTCTGCCAACCCTCTATGGGCGGCAGTTCAACAGGCATTGTTGACGACGGGGGCAGCTTTGCTCACCTACATTTTCACTCGCTGCTACTATGGTCGACTTGCAGGCATTGTCGCTGCCCTGCTCTATGCCACTGCTACAACCACTATCCATTATGGACGTTTTATTTGGCAGCAAAACATGATGTCTCCTTTTGTGATCCTCTTCATGTTCGCATTGTATTGGGGAGTCGTCGATCGGCGTAAGGGCTGGTTTGCTCCCGCCGTTCTTCTCCTCGGTCTGCTCTTTCAACTGCATCAATCTGCGGCTTTGCTAGTCATACCTCTGTTCGTTGCTGTCGTTCTGGCTCCAAAAACTATTCGTTGGCGCGATATTGTTCTGGCCTTCGTTTTACTATTCATTCTCTACTTCCCATACATCCTCTGGGAGGTGTTTTCCAAAGCTTCAGACCTCCATGCCTTCTCTAACTTATCACAGCACGAAGCTACCGGCGGCAACGAAACGCTTCGCTTTTACAGGCTATTCCTTAGCCCCTATGGACAACAGCCAACCATTGCTAGCTCTGTTATCCTCAAATTCGTTCCCTGGCTATCGTGGCTCAGATATGCTATCCCACTCTTACTTTTTGCTGGCATTGCCACGGCTCTGTTACTTCTTGTGTTCCCCTTACTCAACCAGGCGCGTGCAACCGGGACTCCCGACCCCATAACATCCGTCCGAAGCGGCATACGTGGATGGTGGGCAAACTTTAAGGCCAACCGGTCTCTAGGCGGACTCGTTCTTCTTCTGACCTGGCAAATACTACCCGTCCTGCTTCTCCTGCGGGTTACTATTATCTTGCAGCTCCACTATTTCATTTTTCTTATGCCTGGACCTTATATACTCATCGGCCTTTTTATTGCGAAGGTCGTCGAATTATTCCGGCGCTACCAGCCAGGGTGGAGCTTTCTTCGCTATGCAGTCTACGGCCTCGTTGCCCTCGTTGTCATTGGACAACTATTAGGGAGTGTGGCCTCGGTTATTGATATTAGCAGTGGTAAATTCGATGATCGCACCTTCTACATACATTACCGCAATGATCTGAACTCTTTGCAGCAAGCCGTCAATGAGGCTGACCAGCTCGCCCAGCAGCGTCATTTATACCACGTCTATATCACTACCGATGACTCCACTGCGACAGCGTTAGGCTATCTCTCTGAGCAGATGCAAACACCCGTGACTCTCTTCAGTGCAACGAACTGCCTCGTTCTGCCTGCACCTGCTGATGGCCCGGCTGTGCTCCTGGTAGGTCCATATGATACACTCACCCATGCGCTTCTCGGTCAATATGCGAGCGTGACTCTCGTAAATGAACCTGCGCGTCCTGGTGGTAAACCCTTTCACCTGTATGTGGTCACTCCTTCAGCGGCACAGACTGCTCCTGGTACCAATGCCTTTGGTAACGACTTACAACTCTATAAGATGAAGACACAGAACCTGGGCAGCAATAGCTCTTCATGGATGGTGACTCAATGGAATATCTTGCGACCTGTACAGCCGGCTTTGCGCACAACCTATAATTACACCATCACAGCGCAACCAGGCGGAAATAACAGCTCCTTGCAACCAAACACCTGTAGCTTTACAGGCATGCGCGCTGGGGATCAATTGCTAGATGCTATGGCACTCCCCAACAATAGTGTCGCGCCAACCTCTGTAACTGTAGGCGTCCAGTCCTCTACCACAGTACCATTTAATCCAACGCTTGGTCCCATTCATTTTGAGACGTATATCAATCAGGAAACACCATCAACAATACTGCACACTCCTTCCGGGGGAAACACCATCACTGTACCAGCTTCCTAGCGAATAAGAATCACGTGGTTGCCGGGTTGGCAACTTCAGACTGCCAATCCCACAATAACGGGCCAGGGTGCCCGCCCCATTCAATGGGGCGGGAGGAATGGCCCAATATTGCACACCGTTGACTTGACTTCCCTCATTCTCTGTGGTAGCTTGCCAGCATGCACATTCAACGAACGGTCACCATTCTCATCGAGAACGATCCTGACTTGCGAAACACCCTGGATGCGTTTCGCCAGGTCCAGCAAGCCCTCTCGGCACCCTGTTACCACGAGGGCAAGCCGCTGGGCGCCTTGGCCTTACAACGCCAGGTGTATCATCAGGTCAAAGGCACGCTCTCGGCTCAGATGACCATTTCCGCTATCCGCACAGTGGCTGCTGCCTATCAGAGCGCCAAATCCAACAAGAAACCTGCTACCCGCCCCTTCCTCTTCAGACGGGCGCGTGCGCTCTTCCTCGTGGGAGAGCGTGGCCGGGATGCTGACTTTCGCAAGGATGGGACCCTCTCGATCTGGACGGTCGCCGGGCGCAAACGCCTCACCTACAAGGTTCCGCCCGACTTCCAGAACCCGCTCAAGCATGCTGTCGAAATTGATAGTCTCAATGTCCTTGAGTGCGATGGAAGGCTCATCGGACGGGTCACGGTGACGCTTTCTGCGCCTGACCCCCAAGGAATCCTGCCCGTGGGCATCGATCTCAATGAAACGAATGCGCTGGTGGCCGTGGATCCTGATGGCAAGACGCTGTTTGTGAGCGGCAAAGCCGTCAAGGTCAAGAACCGTCGTACCGCCAAAACCCGCGCCCGCCTCCAATCGAAACTGGCGTCCCGCAAGGCAGAGAAGAAGGACACACGCAGTGTTCGTCGGCTTCTCAAACGGCTTGGACGCAAGCAACGCTGCCGGACGCGCACCTTTGCCCAGCAAGCTGCCAAGCAGCTTGTTGACTTTGCCCCCGCCAATGCCGTGCTGGTCTTCGAGGACCTGCGTCTGCCTCAACCCCAAAAGGGAACCATCAGAGGCAAGGCCTTGCGTCGTCGTCTCTCGCTGTGGCAACATGGTCTTCTGCGTGAAGCCGTGACGAACAAGGCTCAGGAACGTGGCATGAAGATAGCAAAGGTGGACCCCCGCTACACTAGCAAGACCTGTTCGCGCTGTGGCTTGCGTGGGATGCGCAAACGTCACTCCTTCGCCTGCCCTCATTGCGGCTACTGCGATCATGCCGACCATAATGCTGCCCTCAACATCCGTAACAAATTTACCATCTTGCGGGATGGTGGGGACCCGTCAGTGTCCCCCGAAGCCCAGTCCGTCTAGGATGTGGGCAAGCCCGTCAGCCTTGAGGCGACGGGGGACTGACTAGACTGCTACAATATGTCTTACAAAGAGCAAGTACCATTGAGAAGGGAAGACCAAAGTGAACAATAGAAAACGTAGGAGTAGGAGAAAGCTGCTTCCAGACTGGGACATGCCCTCCGATCCAGTGAAAGCCGTATTCTGGTTCTTTCATTGGTCATTACAAGTACTTGTGCGTTTTTTCTGGATCCTGATACTTGCAGCGGTCTTCTACGAGAGCTTCGTCAACGGCCTCGTTGGGGGCATTGTCACCTTGCTTGTCGGTTTAAGCGTCTGGTTCGGCATCGCCTTAACGCTCTTCGTCTTCAACATAGGCGCCAACGTCTCTCGCACAGTGGCGGATGTAAGCAAAATGCAACAAAGCTTCTCTGGCCGCCGCCCCTTCACCCAATTTTCGGAACCGGGTTTCGATGATAGTAAAATAGTTGAAGGTACTGTAACCGATTTAGAAGAGGAGCGCAGAAAACGCAGGAGAGAATGAATAGCTTATTCTTCAACAGGTACCGCGACCCCGTTCTTTTCCTCCCATGCCTGCCATGCTTCGTCCCCTGATCGTGGCACGTAAGAGAACATCAGGACGCCTTCTCCTTCAATACGATAGTCACCTAATGCCGCGGGAAGCACCATCGTTTGCCCACGAGCAAGACTTAGACTATACCTTAAAACGTTGCCATAACGTACTTGTACTTCACTACTGAGAGCGGTAAGAATAATACAACTTCCTTCAGTCGATCCATTCATATAGCCAGAAACTGCGTCTTTTTGCTGCAAAGTGATCTCACGAGTCACAAAATATTGACAGGCAACCAGGCAGCGATCTTCATACCCATTTTTGTCAGCCAATGGCACCGGTTGAATTTTAATGCGTGGTGACACATTATAGTTTGAAACTTCTAACGATTTATTGATATGCAACTCTCGGGGGATACCATGAGCCGTGAGGCGGCCATAATCGTACATTCGATAGGTAATATCAGAGTACTCTTGCAATTCATAGAGCAAAATCCCGCTGCCTATAGCATGGACTGTGCCGGCCGGTACGAAGATGACATCGCCGGCTGCGACATATTCCTCTTGCAGCAGGTTCTCCAGCGTCACATCTTCAATTGCTTTGCGTACTTGTGTGGACGAAGTGGGGACTTTGAAACCGTGTACGACGGTTGCTCCAGGTTCTGCTGCTAGAATGAACCAAAATTCTGTCTTCCCTAGCTTGCCACCTTCAAATGTTGCCGCGTAATGATCATCTGGATGTACTTGTACCGAGAGTTTGTCGTTGGCGTCGATAAATTTTGCCAACAGGGGGAAACGGTGGCCAAAGATTGCGATAGTCTGCTTCCCGAGTAGCGCTATCCCCAATTCCTCTACAAGCCTACCCAATGTTTTGCCCTGGTATGGCTCGTTCTGGGCTACTGTATTTATCTCTGTCTCCCAGGACTCACCAACGGCAATGTCAGGAGAAGGCAGCCGTTTCCATCCATAAAGACCTAACCTTTGACCACCCCAGATCGTTTCATGTAACGACCCTTCCAATAATATGGGATGTAAACTCTGCACAACATGCTCCTACATAAACGGCAAATATCAATGTGCAAACCAGCTTTGAATAGCTAATGCCATCTGCCAGGTTTATACACTGCTTTCTAAAACAAGATATCAGTTTGCCAGCATTGCTCCCTCGATCTGGCGACGGAGCCTTTCACGCATCATGATACCTTTAATGCGATGAATTTCACGTCCGCCTTTGAAAAAGATAATGGTAGGAATTCCGTCTATTTTCCATTGGTTGGTAATTTCCACGTTTGTATCTGCGTTGAGCCTGGCAAACGTCACACGCCCTTGATATTCTTTGCTGATCGCCTCAAACTCCGGGTCCTGTATCTTACATGCTGCGCTATTCTCTGCTGAAAAGTTCACAAGAACCATCTGCTGTGCATTCAGCACCTTTTCAACAAAATCCTGATCTGATACATCGATGTAGCTGTCTGCCATCATATTCCTCTTCATCTTTGCGAAATATACCTATGTGTCAAAAGGGTATCACTTCGTTTGAAAGGATGTCAAGAAAAAGGTGGTACATCGTGATGATGATGATTCTGTGTTAGCGGACAGCAATGGCTTCTCATGAGGCTAGCAGCATCTCTGCATCCTCTATCACATAACGGTACCCCTGCTCCGTCAGGAAAAGCTGGCGATTCGCAGAAAACTCCTGGTCGCGCGTGTCACGAGTGACAATTGAATAGAAGTACGCCAGGCCACCATCAATCTTTGGACGTAAAATGCGTCCCAACCGTTGCGCCTCTTCCTGTCTTGATCCAAATGTACCCGATACTTGAATGGCAACATTGGCATCTGGTAAGTCAATCGCAAAATTCGCCACCTTACTTACTACCAACCGCTTGAGTTCGCCTCGCCGGAATTGATCGTACAACTTTTCTCGCTGTCTAGTGGTGGTTTTCCCGGTGAGCAGAGGTGCCTCCAGTTCTTCGGCAAGCTCCTTAAGTTGGTCGATATACTGACCGATAATCAGCACCTGGTCATCGCGATGCCGCTCTGCCAGGTAGCGCGTCACCGTCAGTTTGGCGGGGCTTTCCGCGGCAAGCCGGTACTTTTCCCGCTCCTCTGCAACAGCATAATTCAATTGTTCATCCTCGGTCATGCTCACACGTATCTCGTGACATTCAGCAGTAGCAATCCACCCCTGGCGCTCCAGTTCTCTCCAGGGAACATCATACTTCTTAGGGCCGATCAGGCTGAATACATCTGCCTCTCGTCCATCCTCGCGTACCAATGTCGCCGTGAGACCCATACGCCGGCGAGCTTGAATTTCGGCGGTAACCCGGAAGACGGGTGCCGGGAGCAGGTGTACCTCGTCATAGATGATGAGCCCCCAATCGTAACTGGTGAAAAGAGAGAAGTGTGGGAAATCAGCGTCTTCTGAAGGACGGTACGTCAAGATCTGGTACGTGCTGACCGTGATAGGGCAGATATCTTTTCGCTCTCCGGTATATTCTCCAACCATTTCAGGTGGAATATCAGTTTTATCAAGAATTTCATTGATCCATTGGCGCACCGCGATAGTATTGGGTGAAAGAATCAAGGTAGCGCGTTGGACATCAGCCATAGTTGCTAAACCGACAATAGTTTTACCTGCGCCACATGGCAGCACTACGACTCCGCTCCCCCCGCTGGGCGCCCCTCCAGCATAAAAAGCTGCCGCAGCGGCATATTGATAGGCGCGCGGTGCGAACTCATCTCCTTGCAGTGTCATATCGCGCAGTTTCACTGGTAATGGAGAGCCATCGGTATAGCCCGCCAGGTCTTCAGCGGGAAAACCAATATGAATCAAGGCTTGCTTAATATGCCCACGCCGCGAAGCATCCACCTGGATAGTATGGCTGTTCAACTGGCGCAAGATATAGGGTTGCGTGCGTTTATGATGGTAAACCTCGGCCATCAGTGCTACATCGTTCGAGGTAAGCAGCAATGCGTCGCCTTCGCGAATCAACTTGATGCGGCCGTAGCGGTTCATATACTCACGAATATCAACAGCAATATTCATGGGAATAGCATACTTGCTATACTGTGTAAGTAAGTCCATGACCTGCTCTGCTGTCATACCACCCGCGGCTGCATTCCATAGCGAAAGTGGTGAAAGACGATAGGTATGTATATGTTCAGGTGATTTTTCTAATTCTGCAAATTGTGCCAATGCATCTCTTGCCTCGGCATGTTGTGGATGATCTACCTCTAATAAAATAGTCTTATCACTTTGTACAATCATTGGGTTGGTTGGATTCATCTCTCGTTATGCTCCCTCCATAGCCGCCCATTTCTTCAGATATTTGATAATAGCATTGATAGTCGGTTCTTCATAACCTCGCATCAGGTAACGCGCTCCCGTGATCACCTTCATCCCCTTGTGACCAGCCTGCTGCTCCACAAATGGTTCAAGCTTATGAGGAGGGCAAATTTCGTCAAACTCACCGGCAACAAACAACTTTGGGCGTTCAAAGGCTTTTGGAAACCCATTAGGTACCCGGTAAAGCAAAAGGCTGATCGCTACGACGGTACGTATACGAGGATCATAGGGCGCATACATCAGCGCAATATTTGCACCAAAACCGTGCCCAATCACGCAGACTTTAGCAGTATTCGCTCCTGCCTGTGCCATCACTACATCGATGGCACCCGCGAGATCAAGTGGCTCCATCCTTCCATCGGTCTGCTGTCCCTGGCTATTCCCCACTCCACGAAAGTTGAATCGTAAAGCAATCATCCCCGCCTCTGCTGCCAATCTCCGCGCCAATGCCTCCGTCAGAGTATCATTCATATCGCTGCTGGCTGGCTGCGGGTGACAAAGTACAACGACAGGGGCTTTCTCCACGTTCCTGGGTTCATGTATTACTCCCTGCAGGAGTAATGACGGCTGCCCCTTGCTATAAAACGTGATCGCTCGCTCAGTCTGTGCCGATGATAAAGTCATCTTTATTCCTTCATGTAAACCGCTACTTCCATGTGTAACACATCTTATCGCACCCCTGACTCTGCGTCAAGCAGGTGTGCAGGGAGCTTTGCTCTCTGACCGCGATGAAGAAAGCCTGGAAATTTGCAATTTTAACTGGTGAAAGCAAATTAAAGGTAATTTGCATCTTCAAGCACTTTGCATATGCGAAAAATGATGTTATACTAGGTAAAACATAAGCAAATTTCTTTTCGTTCTTTTATATCGTGTGTTGGGTCAGGTAGCACATATCCTGTATTTTTCGTTAGCTCGTTTCATCGATGTAGCGAAGGCGAACAAATCACAAGCTCAGAGAGATGGGATAAACCGGGGGAAGCGCAGTATTATTTTATTATCCCCTTCTCTCCTGCTACGCTCCACCTGTTCGAACATCCTTCTGGGGGATGGGTTTCAACAGGGAACAGTTATTATTGCTTGCAGCGATGACGCTGCGCTATTGCCAGCACTACATATATGCGAGGTTCTGTGTTAGAGCCTGTTATGTTTGTGTGCCCGGCAGAGTTTGTAGCTAACAAACCTGAAAGCAAACTATGATATATATCCATGTTTCATGGATTATATGTTTCACAGCCAGATAAACAGCAAAAGTATGAAGGAAGTTCAATCTCTATGCTGTCGAATATGGCTTTTGTGAAGTATCTATTAATCATAGTACTTGTGAAGTGTCGAGGTAGGAGAACATATGGTCAACATTTTAGTCGTCGAGGACGAGCAATCGATCACGAAGTTACTGAAAGAAACGCTACAGATCGAGGGATATCAAGTAACCATCGTCCTTAACGGCGAAGATGCTGTACAATTTGCGCTTCGAGAAATTCCGCATCTCATTATTCTGGATGTTATGTTGCCGCGTAGGTATGGACTATCAGATATGGATGGTTATGATGTGATATTGAAGTTGCGCAGCCATCCGAAAACTATGCATATTCCTATCATTGTTTTGAGTGCTTTTGGCGCACCTGCGGACATAATTCGTGCATACGAGAGAGATGTCGATGGCTTCATCACAAAACCTTTCGATTTGGAAGAATTACTTGCACGAGTGCGTAGGCATTTGCGCCGTGTTCAACAAAGCTGCCTCTCTCCCCTTACTGGTCTGCCTGGAGGTTTACAGGTTGTGCGAGCCATCAATTACAAGCTCGGTAATGTGGACCCGTGGAGTATTCTCTATCTCGACCTGGATAATTTCAAAGCCTATAATGACGTCTATGGCTTCCTGACAGGCAATGAAATGATACTTCTGGTGGGCCGTATCTGCCAGCGCGCCGTCTACGAGTACGGCAACTCCGATGACTTTGTCGGTCATATCGGAGGAGATGATTTCATCGTCGTAACTACTCCTGAACGCGCTGAAGCCCTTTGCGTGAATATTTCTGATAGTTACAAGAAAGAAAGCGCTTCACTTTATCACTCAGAAGACCTGATACGTGGCTCCATTAGCGGTGTAGACCGCAAAGGTCGTCCCTATCAATTCCCGCTGGTTTCGTTATCTATTGGCGTTGTCAATAATCAATTATGCAGGCCACACAGTATCCAGGAAGTCAGTTATCTCGCCGCCGAAGCGAAGCGTAATGCCAAACTATCTACCAGTAACATCAGCTACATTTCATCACCGCGCGACAAAGTTAGCTTCGAGTGCTCTTCTACCATTTCTTCATCCCTTACTAACCATGCGCTTCCTTTTTCCTTTAGTGGCCTCACTTTGGATGACCTGTTCTATTTTTCCGAAGAAGGTTCCATGGCCGAATACGAGCAACAGGTCCACTGACGGCTCATGCTTCCCTTGTTGAGGGAGGTTTTGTTGCAGCCCGCCGAAAAGTGCTCACGCCTTGTCTCTTTTTGCGCCCTGTGGTACTCTGAGGTATCGGAAGAACGCACCAATCGGGGCGACTAACAAAGAGGTGAGTATTACGAGTCGGGAAGAAAAACAGGTACAAGAAGAGAACAAATCTGATGAGCAAATGCTCAGCGAACAGGAAATCTCAGCGGCACGTCTTGCTCTTCGCGAAAATGCGAAGCGTGTATTGCGAGAGAGTGGCCTTGCGCAAATGCTCCAGGAAATCAACAAGAATGAGCTGAGAAGAAGAGGACAGTTTGAGGAATATGACTCCCTGGTATTGCTCAAGTGGGGGACAGGCTATACCCGTCGTCATGTTTGGGTAGAGATCAAGGGAAATACTATTCTCTTCAGGCTCTCCCCGCATCGCAAATGTACCAGCCCTGTTCCCTTATGCGACGGTGAATATCACACATTTACCAGTCAAATGTGGGTTGACAGCGACCTGCTGCGCTTAGAACTCTATAAATATTACAGGAAACCAGTTGCTGAAAGCTCAGATGATTAAACTCCCATCTGGCAATACACTGTAGCCTCATGGCTAAAGAGGGTCCAGTGTAATAACCTGCACGACGCCTACTTTATTGAGGAAACGGTTGATCGCCTGGTAATAGTGATCAGCATAAAAATCTTCTCGATCTGCCTGGCTTGTCCAACTCAAGAGGTTGAGGAAAATAGAATCGTGTCCATATGGGGAGTCA
>WNGK01000305.1_pt1 | contig 48968 bp, 63 predicted proteins | sample 5400601 | NCBI WGS metagenome assembly WNGK01 (sample SAMN13153376, study PRJNA577476) | soil metagenome | isolation source: 60 cm soil or saprolite under Garry oak tree replicate 1 | place: USA:California | collected 2016-06-15 | reverse complement strand
CGTTTTGAGTGTGTGTTTTGTTTGCGGTGAGATATTTTTCTAGAATGATTCTCGCATCCGGCGCCATCTTGAACTCACCGCGAAGGTTGGAGATTTCTTTGAGATCGAGAATTAAATTGTCCCACAGAGCTTTGGACTTCTTGTTTTTCTTCAAAGACTCTGGAAAGGGGAGGTCTTTACTAGGTTCTTCTGCGTAGACAAAAAGACACCTAGATGCAAAGCCACCGGTGATGATAATCTGTGTTTCTCTTTTTATATTTCTCAATACATCTGGAACAGACGCGGCGAGCAAAGAGCAGCATGAATCCTCCATGAAGGCGCTTCCCTTGTTTTTGGTCTGGTAATCAAAGCTTGTCTTGCTCCATGCTTCTTCAAGAAACTCTAACATCCAATTAGAGCCTCCTAGTAGAGTGCGAAGCTCTGTAGAGAAGATAAGACAGCTATGCTCCATCGCGCCTATTACTAACTGCATTCCTTGAAGCTTCGGTGCTTGAGCCCAACCGTTTGCTATGGATTCGATAATCTTTTCTGTTGTGATACGATCAGAAAGAGTGTTGACAACTTTGTTGAGTTTGTTCGTATTGTTCATATCTTCAATGATGTTCATCGCTGTACCTTTACCAATCCCTGGTGGTGCTACGAGAACGACAAACATATTAGGATACAACGTGTAAGTACCAATGTCGAAGAAAACACTATTCTTCAATGCAGCACCGAGTAGTGACAAAGCACTCCAAGTGATGAAGTTGTGGGGCATGTCACAGTGCGGCTCGACACAGTCGAAATACACGTCATGCCAAGCCTTACGTAAGATTCGAGCCATTGTGCTACAGACCTTTCGTTAAATAGTTAAAATTGGCTCTCTTCTTGATACAAATGATACACTCTCTGGAGTTTCTTCCTTTTGTTCTTACACGAGTATTCTCAGGTGTAAATTCATGTCCATGAGGACAATGAGTTTGTCTGCTATGCCAGTTCCTACCTTTTGCAATTTCATCTTGTTTGTTATCCGATCCTGTGCCTGAAAATAAATGTTCAGGATTAAAACACTTTTCAATATCACAAGTATGAAGCACCATTAAACTTTCTTTATACTCTTCTGGTTTAAATAAGAACATGCTTAATCTATGTGTATACCAAGGCTCATTCTTAAACCAAATCTGTCCGTAACCTCTATCTGTTATTGTTCCAGTAAATAGCCAGCATCCATCAGTTAAAACAATACGACGACTCAGCAACCTTGATTTAATTTCTTCAAACTTGGCCAGTTCAATCTCTTGTTTTGTTTTGATTTTTAACATTGGCTTATCACTCATGCTATCTCCATTACTTTTCCAGAGGCTACTTCTTGCTGATGGACTTCTTCTTTGAGACGGTCGAGCGCTTCTTTAACACCGACGAGGGAGAATTCTTTGATTTTAACGGTTGTGTTGAGATCAAATCCAAGCTCGCCTTCAATTGGGATTTCAACCGAGATTCCGTTGTGGAAGGAAATACTTCGTACAAAAGCCCCTGCTGTTCTAAGTAGATATTTGTACACCGTTTCAACATCGGCTCTAACGTCTTGCACAATAGAATCATGTCCTTCTTGAACGATGCTTCGTTCTTGAATTGGATAATTGCTCTCCAGCTTAAGGACGGTAAAGCCTGTATTGTCACCGATGACTGATTGGGGAATGTAAGCGTAAGCTTCCTTAAAAACGGAGCTATTCTCATCATTGGGTCTAGCACTGAGGAACTGCCTTTCTCTCCCAAATGGAGTTGTGAGCATGTGTTTTTTTGAGATTTGTTCCTTGACCCATTTATGAAAGATTCCCTTCACATTAGGATCAAGAACGCCCATTCTATCAAGTAGAACTTGACACTGTGGCACTGGGTAGAAGAAGCCTTCTTTGATGAGAGACTCTGACATCATGCCAGCGCGTTCATCGTAGTTGGTAGCGTGTCTAGTCTTCTTCCCGAGGTACCTCTCCATAGACTCTTTCCATTCTTTCGGAGTTTTTGAAGCTATAGGTAAGTTGAAAAGTTCTGAAGCTAGCTTAGTATGTCGATCTACTCCTGCTCTCAACTCCGCGAGAGCTTTGTGATTCTCACTCAAGGCTGAGACTGGCCAGTCTTCGGCGGAGATTTGATCGACCATAAGTAAAACGTTACCTGGCCTCGCAGTGTAGCACCGTCTGGCAATATGAGCGATATCGGAGTGTTTAGGAAATGTTTGAGAATTTCCTCCATAACCAAACGTGTGCTTACGACAACTCCGCCGTCCACTTGTGGTTCCCGCCACGTTATAGTTAGAGAGCCACAGCCACAATCCATCTCGCTTAAAAAGTAATGCATCGAGATAACTCTCCTTTAGTTTGCTGTATTCTCTGACTTTGAGGATAGCTTTGACGGCAGGATCACCGCCGGGGTAGCCGAATTGGTTTGTTTGGAGAATCTTACGGAGTACAAGCTCGTTAGTGCTTTCCTTAGACTCCCACTCTCCATCATCGTTCTTCGCGGAGACTTTTGGAACGGTGTAGCCAAGAGCTTTGAGTTTGTCTAGGAGACGATACTTTCCCTGCGTAGCATTGAGATTCACCGCGCCGGAGAAGTCTGAGCCTTTGATACGGTCTTCTGGAGGATTATTCTCAGCTCCGATAAATACTTTGCATGACCATTGCTGAGAGGCGATTGCTAGATGTCTGTGTATTTCCGCTGAGACTATCGCTTGTGCTTCCGCAATGCGATCCGTATTGACGCAAATCCCGCGGTTTCCTATGTGGTAGTACGCGGCTTGGAGTTGGTGCTCATAAGCGTTTGTTATTCTATCAGCCATTCGTTCCCCAACTAACATGAGTCCTAGCTAAGATTTCCTTTTGCTCTTCTGGCGTATGATCCCCAAGTAGTTTCTCTGGAGAACACTTTCCCTCATGCCCTGCTGGTCTTTGGCAGTAGGTGTTAGCTTTTGGAGAGCCTGGTGGTGTTTCCAGCCATACTAAGAGTTGGCAAGTCTTGTACATCCATAGTCTCCTTCACGCTGCTAAGTGCGGTTTTTGTTTGAATTCCTGTTCCTGTCCCAAGTACACTTCCATTGTGACTGCTGCGTCGAGGGCGTTGTACCGTCTATACCTATCCAAACTCTTCATAGTCCAATGGCTGCCCTCATCTTTATAAAACGGCTCTCTCGTGTATTGGCGAGTTAGAAACTGTAGCTTATGACTCAACTCTGGCCATAAGATATGATGACGAATCAGCGTATCTTGTAATCTCTCTAACCTCACGCGGAAGCCTATGGCATTATGATGAAGCGCGTCATAGTTAAAGATATTCTGCCCGATTAGAATAGGAACTTCATACAGCAATTTATCCAATCGTCTCCAGAGTTCGCGATTCTCAATTGGTTTTTCTCTGAACAACTTGAAACTTATACCAAAATCTGGCGAATCCGATAAACCAAGTAAAAATGCGTATCCAGGGTGAGGAGCGTACTGTTTACTACTGTATACTGGATTTTCAATATCATCGGATAGAATCTTAGCATTGCTAAAGCGATCCAGATAAGTTATAAGTTCATCCATATCCATATCGTGAAATTTCAATACTCGCGTTGGCAATGGCTGTAATGTGCCGTGGCGCTTCCAATACTCAAACTCATCCCGCGCTTTTTGGAAGTCTACGTAGGTTGTGATGTTTCTCTCTTGCCAATCTTGGACAGCTCTCATCGGGCTGTACACTGGCATCATGTAGTGTGGATAGCTCAGCTTATCTGTGCTTAAAAGACTCCCCGCATACTTAGCCATTTGGCCTGGACTTGTAGAGATTCCATTCTTTTCTCGAAGCTCTGGTAAGAACCAACCGGCGATGTCTTCAGCTACGAGGATGATTGGTGGTTTGTAGTGATTTAGGTCTGCGTCAAGATTTACAAACCCATCCTTCACATCAGTATCCGGCGCGCGGCTTGTGAAGTAGACGGAATTCATGTCGAGGCCAGCTTCTTTGAACATTTTCTCGTAGACAAATCCGAGGCCTCCTGACAAGAGAGAACCTTTCTCTGTATCGCTAGAGAATGGGTGATTGAAAATACACCAGATCCTAGCGTTTGGGCTGCCTTTTGGCTTAATATAGGGCATTAGCTTTCCTCATCATCAGTTTTAAACTGTGTAAAATTATAATTAATACTTTTGTGTTTGAGCTCAGCTTCTAAGTATGTGCAGGCTATATTCATAGCTTCACAAAATTTTTGTTTTAGTTCTTCGTGGCTACCATTAAGGTAGCCTGATAATGATACCTGTGCATACGTCCATCTCATCCCATCACCCTGTCTTTGATATCACGAAGCCAGAACAACTGCTTTACTGAGCAAGAACTCTGTAATCCGTAGATAAACTTAGTCTCATGTGGAGCAAGCTCGTCTCCGTAGTCAGCAAGCATTTCGATTATTCTTCCTGCTTCCTCCAGATGCTCCGCTGGAGTTAAGGTACATTCGCTTAGATTGTGATAGGCCATTTTACAATTCCTTTCCCTTGAATAAACCAACCTCAAGTTTACTTCCATCTCTCAGCCGAGGAATCTTCAGTAGTATTATAGAACTGCCTTGCCGATATCTTAGATACCACTTCTTTTCTCCCTCAGTCACAGACCAGCCTTCTGGTATGATTTCACCCTCCAGTCTCACAGCAGGCTCAGGCAAGCTTTCAGCTATGCACATTGCTATTGTTTGTGACAGTGAACTCATAACGCCTCCACTCTGTAGGCACTGTGGTATTCTACTCTGTGCTTCTGACAGCAATTAATATGATCGAATGGATGATCCATAGCGTAGTGAAGTCTCCACACAGCTTGAGCTTCACAGCGTTTGCCGCGAGAATCAAAGTATTCGCATTGCCAGTGGATGCTCATACTTCCCCCGGATCAAGCCAGCTTGCTACGTTGAGAAAGTCGTTTATTAGAAGAATGTGCCACTCCAAATGCTGTTCTCTGCTAACCTCCAAAACTAAAGCTCCACAGCGTAAGCATGAATAGATTTTTTGCTGGTTAATACTACTCATTGGGGAAGTGGTATTGATCATACCTGCTGCTCTGAACTGTGAAGCTTTGTCTTGGAACACCGTGGCTCCTTAGTCTTTCTTTGTGAAGATCAGGTTAGTGGAGTGCTTCTCAGTACATCCGGGTACTGCACACTTATATTGACGCACCTCATTCTTTGCTTTGAAGCCTCCGCTTGCCGGAATCTCTGCAAGTTCTACTTCCATCGTCTTGTTGAGCAATGGCCCAAGGTACTTCCAATTTTCAGGATGCTCTGGATCGGTATCCGCATTCTCGAACACACCGGGAATAGTGTATGACGCTTTCTCTGTTCCCGCGTCTGCGTTTGCTACTTCTTCCATCTGAAGCCCTGTAGCATGAACGAAATCTGGCCACATAAAAGCCATCTTCGTATTAAGACCAGCGAAGACTCTACGGCCATCGTGTTCAGGATGGTTAATGACAGCGAGTTCCGCGTTGAGGCTGAGACTACCGCTCTCTGTCTCCCCGTTCTTAGGCTTTGCAGCCTTTGGCTTAAAGCTTTTGAGTTGCACAGTATACCAACCAGCCGGTAGTGGGGGCTTGCCGGAGAGTTCCTCTTTGCTGAAGTTCATCTGGAATGCCATTGTTCTGCTCCTTCTTTCTGTTTGTGGTTTTGTGTGTTTTTGGTTATTTAGCTGTATTTGCTAAAGTCAGTCTCTTCGCTCGATGCTTTGCAATCATCCCCATGATGTCCGGCGGCTCTTTAGCATCAAGCATCATGGTAGTAGAAGACTTGAAATCATTAGTTGGCCGGCATTCGGTTACGTACTTGATTTTTGTAGGGATTGTCGCATCTACTGTGATGTGGTATACTTCGTTAAACTTACTGAGCATCCCAACCAAGTATTGAGGATCGATGGTAATCTTTCCTGTGTACTTTGGCTTTTCTGCTGTGCTTTCAGCTTTGTCTTTCTCGTCACGCTCGTGGAAGACAAAAATCTGGTTGATGCCGAGTCCAGTGTATTCGTCGATAAGATACTGCATGTAGTTCTGTATTCCGTTGACTACATCCCATCCTTGACCGACGTAGACACTTGTAGAATTACCTACTTTGATGCCGCGAAAGAGGTTACTGTTTGGGTTTTGCCTACGAAGTTCATCTTCCATAGCCTTACGCATGAATGTTACTGTGTCATGGACTATGGTTGCCGGAAGTGGAAGCTTTTTGATCTTGTTTGCTTTCATAACGCTAAGATCTGTTTCCACATCCAGCATAGTAAGAGCCGGAGTTGAGCTGATGTAAAGCCCCGGCTTTCCCTCCAAAGATTCCTTGCGGTTGTCCCAGTCGTAGTAACGAATTGGCTTTGGTGCGGTCGCCGCGAACCAAGACTTCCCCGACTTCTGCTCTCCTATGATTGCGATCTTTAGAAAATCCTCTGCTTGTATATCCTCAGAACGCATTCCTTTGGACATGTTAGCGAAAGGATTTGGTGGCAGCGTAGCTATTGCGGTTGTAGCCATAAAAAGATCCTGCTCCTTCTGAGGCTATGGTTGAAATGCTGCGGGTTTTGAGGTTTTGGGGACGAGTAGAGGCTTAGCAGGAGTGGCTAAAGATTCTGCATCAGAAGCAATCTTACGTTCCATTTCTGACTGGATATCTTCTGGCTCAGACTCTTGTTGCTCCTTCGCCGGCGCTGGTGTGAATGACGACTTAGACTCGCTAACTGTCTTAGTCTTCACTTCCTCAACCTTTACTTCCTTAGCATCGCTTGTAGAAGCAAGGGCTTGTGCTGTCTGTGGTTGATCTTCTAGAACTTGTTCAATCATTGCGTGACGGCGGCAGAGTTGGTATTCTGTTGGCTTCCCTGCCGAGTCGAGAGTTCTTACTAAGAATGCAGAGGCATTCCAACATTGCAAATGGTTGTCCAGCACGGCACTGCACTGCTTGATTGGCATCTTACCAGGACCAACCCCTGTTGGCATGGTGGTGAGTAAAGTGTACGTTTTCGTTGCCATTGTGAAGCTCCTATTCTCCTGCTCCTTTATTATTCTTAACAAAACTTATCGTCAGCCGCATCTGGATTTTTCAACTTGTCTGGATTTTCATCTCTCCATCTCCACAATCTGTCCATCATCGCGGCAACTGCTTCAAGTTGTTCCATGTCACAACTTAATTCAACACATCTCTGATAGTAGTTTGGTAGTATTGAAGCAAAAGCATTGTCCTTTGCTAAGAAGACGACAATATTGAGATCTTCAGGCACTATACTGTCGTCCTTAGCTTTGAAGATGTTTCCGTAGAATTTCGCATCTAGTTTCATAGTTTCTCCTTACGTTGTTGGTAAGATCGCCTCGGTGTTCCATATTGGAAGTTTGATGTACCCATTCTGAAGCGTCGCCGCTTCTCCTTCTGCGCTGCCTTGTCTGTGGACATCTCTGAATACACAATCTTTGTGAAACCAATTTGAACACATTAGAGTATTTCGCGGAGCTGGAATTCCTTGAGTATAGCGTTCCAAGTCCTTAATAAGATGCACAACTGTAGAACACATTCTCATTCTATATTGCTCAAGTTGCCACGCTGTCTTTCTGATTGGAGCGCGTTTGAAACGCTCTTGAGGATTGTCTGTTGGTTTCTTTTGGATAAGATTCATCAGAATCTTCGAGCAATCACGCTTAAGAATCTGATCTGGTGGTACAAACGATGGTAGAATCTTTGAGAGAGCGAATATGTAGCCTGTTGGTCCTTCTTCTGTCTCGTATTTCAAAGCAGGATCGCCGCGAAAGAGTCCTTCAGACTTGTGATCCATTGGACAAATAAAGTATCCATCATCCACGATCAAATCCATGCGCCCTGCGAGATAAATCTCAAGGTCTGGCCCAATATATAGAGGAACCTCTTTGTTCCTGCCGAAGCTAATCTCAGAGCCAAGGATTCTTAGATGCTCATTCTGTGGTGTCATTACTGTGCAATATTGAATGAGTAGTCCCACAAACCCGTGAACTCCTCCGATCATCTTGAATTCTTTATCTTCTGCGTGAACATTCATGTTCATTTCGGACCATTCTTTAATAGCTCTCTCTGTAGCCCACGCGGTCGCGTCAAAGCTAGGCTTGCGGAAGTTTTGATAGTAAAGTTCAAGCATTTTATGTAAGATGATGCCGAATTCTAAGTTCCACACACGCTGTTTTTCGTTTTCCTTGATGGCACTTTTCTTATGGTATCCCTCCACGTTTGCTGTGAAGAAGTTTGATGCACAACCGCGATAGGTCTGCATTAAGTGATTGTCCACTATAACTATAAGCTTCCCTAACTTCTCATCGTAGTACACCCACGGGAGAGGATTGGTTGCTAAGAAAGCTATCAGTCGCTTGGTTGGTTTCATTTCTCTCCTTACTTTTCTTCTGACTCTATACGTCTGTTGAGATAAAACTGTGCTTTCTTCAAGTCTTGTAGAAAGTTTTCCTTATGCTTTGCGCGGACGAGGTACTTTACCGTTTGCCAAAGCAAAGGATCATCAGGAAACCAATCCTCAAGCACTTCTATAACCTCGAAACGTCCAAAGGTATAGTGAGAAGGGTGGTTTACTTCATCCAATAACTCAAGAGTTTTCTCTGCCACTGCTTTCAGCTCAGGCTGTGTTACTGTCATAGTTTGCGGAAACTCAAACCTAGACACAGTTGTTGAGTGTAGTTTGATTTTCTTTGCAAGTTTGGAAGGTTTCTTCCTTTTGTACACTCCTGTTGGCATTTTTCTTTCTCCATTCCGCGTGTTTGAGAGAGTAAATCAGAGCACAAGCTAAGCATGTCTGAAACTTGGCTCGTTTCTTACCACCACACCTGATGCACAAGCCTAGAGAAAGTCTTGCTTTTTCTTGCTTGTTATCTCTAGGCTTGTGATGAGGTTGTCTCACTTTACGCCTTTCAGAATGGCGGCTATTGCGTTAAGATCAACACCCGCACCCATAGATGCCAGTAATGCGTTCAATTGCTCTTGTGCTTTGTTCTTACTCATCGTCCGAGTCTTTTTCACTGTTGTCTGTGTTACTGAGGCTCCGCCGGATGGAGTAGGAATAGACACTCCCTTACTCTTCATTCCAGCGTATCTGTGCATCCGAGCCGTGCGACGGCGTTCCTGCTCATCAATCAACAAGACCAACAGGTTCCGATGATACTCGATGTTCATATCCAACTCTACATCACTGAGATCCACAATCTTCCTCTGAGCGAATAACCAGCTCAAACCGCCTATCTTTACCTCGCGTGCGCGGCGTCTGTACACTGAGGTTATATGCTCTTGCTCATCACGGTGTATATATTCTTTAGTGATCGTCTGCTTTGTTACTGTGAGATCACTCATGCAGTTTACACAGTAGCGAGCGTCTATACTTGAAGCGAAATGAAAGCAGAATGCTTGTTCACAGTGTTCACAGGTTATGATCTGTGCAGGGTGTGTGAGGTTTAGTTCTAAGCAGCAATCACATACTGTTGAGGTTAGGTGTGGAGTCTCCGGTGGCTCTGCTTCTGTTGAGGAGCCTGAAAGGCTGTCTGTTGGAATCTGTGCTAAAAGCTCTGGCTCACCTGAGATTGGAAAGTCGGCTTCTAAAGCTTCGGATTCAGGTTCTAGTTCTTCAAGCTTCCTGAAGTCTTCACCACCTTCAGTACCTGCTAAGTCAGAGATTTCCCAGTCATTTTGTTCTGGCATTCTGTGGTTTCTCCTTTGTCCCTAGGAATTATGCTGCTTGAGTCTTTTCTTTGAATTGATTTCTTCTCTGTGATGCTACAGCTCTTTCCATCTCTTCCACAGCTAACACAAAAGCTTTCGAGTGAACTTCCTTATCCCCGTAGTAGAGTCTTAGCAATGCTCTTACTATAGCTCCACTGTTCAAAGTAGGATACGACTCGCGTAAGGCCTCCGCTTGGTCGGGGAGGATGTGGAGTGTCGTCGGGGTCATTCGGTCGCTCATAGGGCTATTTTACGGTCATATATGGCCGATGTCAAACTGGCCTAAACCGATGACCCGAAAGGGGTTAAGGGCCGGTCAAGCCTCCACCGGCCCTCGGGGTTTGCATATTAACACTACGAGCTTTCCGCCTCTTCTTCAGGTTCGGCCTCGTATTCACAGACATCGTCGATAGTAATGTCTTCGATTTGAAAATTCTTGTCCCTGAAAGCATCTCCTGACATGACGTAGGAGCGCATTTCTTCTTGCATTAGTTCACGTGCTTCGACACTATCCTCGGCTTCGATAGAATCATACTTATCGAACTCAAGAATAAAGGTTGCTGTTACGATTGCGGTTCCACCGTACTTAGGCATTTTGGTACATCCTCCTTTGGTTGTTACAAATTTTACATTGACGTCTGCCACTTGGGTTTAAATAAGTATTCTCTTCAGAATACTCATGTCCTTTAGGGCAGCTAGTTTTTCTGTGATTTGCATGTCTACCATGCTCAACAGAATCAAATTGATTTTTTGACTTTGTACCTGATGAAAGATGATCTGGATTAAAACACGCTGGAGTATCGCATGAATGTAACACATCAAGACCTTCTCTATATTCTTCTGGTTTGAACAGAAAAAGACTTAATCTATGAATAGACCAAGTTTCTCCGTTAAATCCTATTGTTGCATAGTCACCGTTTCTTGATCTTGCTAAAATCCAGCAGCCGTTGTCAGTTACAAGTTTTATATCTAAAAGTTTCTTAATTATAACTTCATTAGACTTTTTCTTGTAACCCATGATAAAACCTCCTTATGCTGTCATTTTGGCTAATGATTGTTGCTATGTCTGTGATAGAGACATAGGCAGAGTGTGCGCGGCGGATAGTATCACTGCCTGCTATCTTATATAGATAGTCTCCCATTCCTAGTAGAGACCCCGCGCCGTTCTCATCAAGGATAACCTGGCTGTCAGTGCGGGTGGGCAACTTGAACGAGACGCGCGCTGGGAAGTTTGTTTTGATTGAGCCCGGCATTATGTCTACACTTGGACGTTGAGTAGCAAGAATCAGATGAACTCCAGCAGCGCGGCTGATTTGGGCAATAGTTTTCAGTAGTTCAAGTATTGAGGTTGGACGTTCGCGCTTAGTATACTGTCTGAGCACTGCTTCATCCTGATCAACTACATCCGCGAGTTCGTCCATGATGAAGACTTTGTACTTGAGCTTTTTAGAGTTTATATAATCAATACTACCACTATAACTTGGAGTATTGATTTCGTGCAGACCGTTCCATTCTCTGATATTCCTTACCAGCCCACTCATTTGAGTATTTCTGAGCCGGACTTCTTCGAGTAGGTTCTGCAAGGCGGTTCTGATATCTTCGATTGTGCTGAGGACGTACTTGACGTGTTCAAGACCTTTGAATAATACAAGGTCAAGGCTCTTTGTGTCCACAAGAATAAACTCAAGTTCACGCTCGCTACGAAACAGAGAAAGAGAACATATAAGTTGGGCTGTGAAGATAGATTTACCGGAATTTGTCGCACCTGCAACGAGCATGTGAGGTTGTGCGGCAAGGTCGGCATAGAGATGTTCTCCTACTTTGTTTTGTCCCATTAGCAAGGGAAGGGCCATGTTTTGAGTCTCTGGTGAGGTCATCATAGTATGGAGACAGGCGTCGAACTTTATGATTTGTCTGTCTTCACGCGGAACGGAGATTTCCAAGTCCCCAAGGTTGCGGTTGATAAGCACAGATTCTACAGAGAGTGCGCCGGCAATTTCTTCAGCTTTGTTGAGGATGTTAGAGAATTTAACATCACCAATAGGTTTAAAGATGTACGTGCGGACTACTGGACCCTCAATACACTTACTAAAGAGTGCCGCGAAGCCAAAGAGGACAAGCCTCCGTGAGAGAAGGCTTGCTTGTGCTTGGACTGTCGGAGGATACTCTGCTAGAGCAGAGGCTGCGAGTTTTGCTGACTCACTTGGGAGCACTTTGAAGCCTCCTGATCTTAGCTAAGTGAGCTAGAGCTTTTTTGTAGTTCTTAGCCATCTCTAGATGAACGTCACTTAGCCATTTAGTGTGGGTTTTAAGTTTTCCACCGCAGGTAGGACATTTCTTACTTTCCACTCTCCACCGCCTTTCTACCAGCTTCGTTCTCAAGGCTGAAGTTTAGTTCTACAGAATGTCCATGCTCAATAACTATGTGAGTATCGCTATCTGGATTCGACAGCTCTCTCAAAGCACATCTAGCATGGATAAATGTATCCCACTCATCCATGAAATGTAAAGCTCCTCCATGTGAACAAACCCAGCAGCCACCTAAATTGGGTGAGAGTACGTCTTGTATACTCTTAGATTCGGGATTAAGACATGGATAAATTCCGCCACATGGCATTACTTGCCACCTTTCTCAACTTCAGCTCTGAAGCTTTCGCTTGCAAGCATAAGCCTGTTTACTGGAGCAAGATATTTCATCTGCTTCCAGATGCCAGGCTTAGAAGGATCGAAATGAAGAAAGTATCCGCCGGTCTGGTTGCTGAGGTAGCGAAGTAAGTCCATTTCTCTTTTTGCCCACTCCGCGTTACCGAAGAATACCGTGTCTATGGGGATGCATGGATTACCTACATCTTCCTTGCTTGTACTCTCACCAATGTCTCTGGCAATCTTGATGATAATATCTGCTGATGCGGTCCAAGCGTTATCTCTTAGTCCATGTCCGTAAAATCCTTGCATTTCAGAAGTTTCTTCAGCTTGGAGCTGGTCTGTGGGAGAGCCATCCGTGAAAGCGACAAGCCTTGTCAATGCTGGAGTTGATTGCAACGCTTGCTTCAGGGTGTTAAAAAACGGAGTCCCGCCAGAAGCAAGTTCGCGTTCAAGAACATCGTTACCGAGCTTTATCAAATCACTTTGCAAAGCTATCGGCGGCGTGGTGTTCATGAAGTGAATGGCCACTGCTGTTTGATTCGGGATGCAGTTTCTCAGAAACTCCACTACACCCTTCTTCGCGTATTCTATTTGACTGCCCATAGAACCACTGTCATCAAAAACACAGCGAATACGTTCTGCACATTCGCCGGGTGGAATGTATTTGACAAGAGCTTGCACTGGCTCGCCCTTAGCTTGCTGTGCTTGTGCTTTCGCTGCGGCCATTGCTTCACGTTTGGGATCAGGTCGCGTGTGGTATCCACCTTTAGGTGGGATTGTTAGATCGTGGGTCATGCTACAGTCTCCTTTGTCAATTTCTGATACTCTTGCCACAGAAAGTTCAACTCTGTCATAGCCTTATCATCACCGTTGTTACGGTCTGGATGAAGCTTTAAAGCAGCAGAGCGATAAGCTTTCTTTCTGTCTTGATTTGAAAACAAAGAACCAAAGTATGAGATATCCACATTCAGAATACTTACGAGCTTAGTCTCAAGTTGTTCTTTACTCATTGTCGGCGTAGCCGACGGCACTCCATGATTGTAGAAGAACTCTTCTGCACTCATCTTAGGCTTGCGGCTACGACCAGACATGTCTACTTTGTTATTGACGGCTTGTCCTGCTAGGTCTTCTACAGAGAAGGCTTTGAAATTACTTTGGAGAGCTTCAACTACAGTTTGAATCTTTTTGATAACTTCCTCACCATAGGTGCCGGCAATGCCGTATTGTCCGAAGTAGCTCCAGAGTTTAAGAGAAGGCTCATAGCTGTAGTTGCTCAGTGGTGGCCATTTTAACAAAGGCTTTATTGCCTCGAAGACCATTTTCTCTGTAGGATGATAGAATACTATCTCTAGCACTCCATCCTTGCGAGAGCTTAAGCGTAGCTCTGTGAGGACAATCTTGTTTGACGCATCGCGGTGGTGCTCGTAGTAAACGTACACGTGTCTTTCCTGCTTCCCGTGCCGACGGCACTAAGAGAGTTAGAGTGGAGTAGAGTATCAAATATTACAGAGGGACTCTACCCCATCACTGTTGTGTTGTTTTCAACACTGATAGTATTAGTAAACGCTCAGCTCCGCCGCGTGAAGGCTACTATCTTGGAGCCACAGGGAGTCCGTCCAAAGACTCCCTGATCTGCCTTACTAACGATCAATTCTTTCCGCTTTCGTTGATTGACAATGATTATTAGCATGGAACGCAGACTTCTATCTCTTACGCTACCTCAACTTCCTCCTTCGCATCAGCAGTTGCCGCTTCAGAAGCTGCAGTCGCTCTAACAATTGCAAGGACCGCTGCAATCTTTGCTTCGTCCGCTCCCGTGGCCCTGAGCATCTTGATGAGCTTATCTTCAGGATCAACCGCGCGACGAGCTGGCTGTTTGTTGATGCTGTAGTTACCTTCCTCGTCTGTACCAATACGGAGGTCCACAGTGACACCATTGAACTCAGGCTCCAGCTCAGCGGCAGCGGCACCTTCGCTCTCCTTGAGAGACTTCATCAGAGCGTTAGCAACGCTGGTCTGGAATGTAGCAAGGCCACGATTGTAGATGTACAGTCGCATCGCCGGATCAGGGTTGAGAAGCTCCGCTCCGTCCCAGCTAGTAACACTGTATCCTACAATGTCATTTTCGTTGAGCATCTCAAATCCATCACGCTCTGCATCAGCCCAGCTTGTGCTAACTCCCGCGTGTGGATTAGGAGAGCCATCCTTCAGCTTTTCCGGCTCTTTCTTGTCTGTTTCACCGAGGATGCTAGACTTAGAGATTGTCTTCGTGACATTTCCCTGTCCATCATCTGTTGTACCGAACTTAACGTATCGCCGGTAGGTTGTTTTGTCTTGCCTGATTGCTCCTACGGCATCCGTAGGATTTCCTGCTGTGGTTGTAGCCATGTTTGTATTACTCCTTTGCAAAGGTTGTATTGAGTGCTGATATTTCTCCTTCTGGAGAGAGTGCATCAGCAGAGTTGATCTGCCATCTAATCCTTACAAGTAGAAGTATATTAACCCAAACCCTGTAAGGTTGTCAAACTCGCATTGCTAATGCACTCTCTAGGACAGTACAGCCGCTCGCGGCGGAAGCAGAGGAGAAAGAGTATAGTTGTACACTCGCCAGAGCTGCTATACTCAAAGAGGTCTGCTGTTCTATACTGTCCTAGAGAAAGCATCAGAAGCTTTCTCTTTTGTTACAGGGCTGCCTCGCTGTTCAGAATCTGTTGAAGCTGTATCCGGGTGAAGTTGTTAATTGAAACCATGTTCTCATCATTCCAATCATAGTAATCAAGCACATCAGCGAGAGTGTCTATCGACACTGCTCCTGTCTCTGGGTTGAGCCAGTAGTCTCTTGCTTCTTGATCCTGCACTCTTACTTTGAGAGTTATCGTCACCTCAATCTCTTGAGGGAAGGAGAGGTTGGTTTGTTTGGTTGTAGATTCTGGCATTTGTTTGTTCTCCTTGATTGTGTTACTCGCTTGATTATACGCTTTGCCGGAGGCATTTGTCAAGTGAAAAAGAGAGATTCTTATCCTTGTCTATGCTCTCCGTGCCAGCGGATAAGGTGCGTGATAACTAATCGGCCCAACTGGCTGAGGGCCAACAGAGTGGCCAAGGCCACCAAAGCTAGAGCTTAACAGAAACCATAAAACCAAGGTTGTCATTTTGTTTTCTCCGTATGCGAATATAACATGATCCAGTCTTGTCTACACTCTAGAGATTCCGCTTCTAACTCAGGCAGTGTATCTTCTGTTGCCGCGTGGAGAGTGTGAAGTATGATATTTACCTCATTCATTGCCCAAATCTTACGCATTCCTTTCTTAAACGCTGCTCGTGCTTGTGTTTGAGTGATATTGAGAGCTTTTGCAATTTGCTTATACGTCACAGAGATTCTCCTTTCTGTAAAGATTGAGCCGTAGCCTTGTCACATTGTGTATGTGTACTAAAGACTACGGCTCCGAGGCAAGTATAAGTAATCTCTTAGGCTCTTTACTGTCTGAGCTTAGGAGTTAGTATATAAATGCTAGAACCACAACTCCGAGGAGGAATAGAGCTCCTATTACTAGGAGTGTGATTCCAAAAATCTTCGAGAACGTCTCAAAGAATCTACTGTTGAGAATGTTTCTATACGGATAAGGCTTGTTAAGTGCCTTGTGATACTCTGAGAGTAGTTTCTCAGAACATTCTTGAGCACCCTCAGCATCATCGTACGGCGGTTGCTCGTAGACTCGTTGTTCCATCTGTGCATACTCTCTGAAAAGCCTTGCCTGTTCCGCGTTTGTGTCATAGCCGGTACGTAGCTCACCGTCTGTATCGAGGTAAGTGTGGAAGATTGGTTCGAGTGGTGTTCTCATCTGGCGATTTTCTCCTTGTAGAGTCTGCAGCGTTTTTCTATGCTTTTGCTGCGCTCTCTAGGGCTCCAGCAGTGAAACGATACTCCTTAAAATTACTTTTAATATTCTTTAGGAGTATACCGGTGGAGCCCTAGAGAATGCACCTAAGCATTCTCTTTTGGTTTTGTTGTTTCTTCTGCTTCTTTTGCTGGTGGTAAAGGTTTGAAATCCATGAAAGTAGGGTCATTTCTCTCACGTTCGAGCATTCTTTCTAGCTTCACAACCCAATGAGGTTTAGAGTTCTTCTTCATGTTCTTCCTCATTTACAGGTAATGGATTAAAATCTCCATTTGTGGGATCATACTTAGCATAGCTTTCTGTTGTAGTATTTCTCTGATAAGACAATGCAGCTTGTCTCATAGCCTCAAGTCTCTCAGGAGAGGTATTACTGATTATCCTCTGAGTCCTCTCAAGCTCTGCTAAATCTCTGCCGGTCATTGCGAGTTTTACTTCTAAAATCTTAGCCTGCTCAAAAACACTAAGCACAGGGTCTTTAACCCCTTTTTGCCTTAACCTATGATTTATCTGCTGTGTCGCCCATATAGAACTAGCTTTGTTGAACTCTTTACATTGGGCGCTAAACTCTCTCTTCTGCCTAAACCTCAACAACTCCGCCGCGTCATCTGTTCTCCCGCGCAAAGTCTTCAACATCTGCGCATTCACAGAACACTGCTTACAATACAACTCATACGCTTGCGTCCATTCTTTCTGTCCTTCAATCTCTAGCGTTGTACGCTGTAGTGCTTTTTCAAAACTCATAATCCACACACTCCTTAACAACTCTTTTAATCATACCCCCTTGGGGGGTAGGTTGTCAAGTAGTCGTTTTGAACTGCCCGCCTCTGGTAACCCTTTTGTTTTCAAAGAGTTCTGTTACCCTGTCTCTCCTTGCTTGCCTATACCCCTGTCACGTGGTCCTTCCCGGCTCAGGAAGAGGCTTTTTGCACCTTAGCATCACAGAGAGAGCTTTCTTTGTAGTATTCTTGTTTGTTGTAGTGTCTTTAGTGTTCTTACTTTATTATATTTATTATTTTTTTTTTTTTAATACAGTAAAGACATAAAAGCATTGAGACATTAATATGCACAAACCTCGCCCTATATGACTTCAGGCCGTTTCTGACCCTCTGACGGGGGGTTATGCGAGCAAGGGGAGACACCCTCTCACAACTCGTTGAAAAGAGAGAGCTTGAGAGAAGCCTGCAGTCTAAAATGACTAGTTGAACACAGAGAGAGGGGGGGTGTACCCCTATTCTTTACTAAAACCAAAGGCCACCTATACCAGCATGGCCTCTGTCCGTAGCATCGGGTTTTATGCTACTACCGCATCCAGTCTTTCTCACGTACTCCTAGGTGAGTGTACAGAATCTGGAGCAGTTTTGACGCGGTCGCAGACTCATAAGTCTTGTTTGTGATATCCCGCACGCGCTTGCCTACTTCATTCTGGAGTTCAGGTTTCAGCGTATCGTAATCGGCTTTGATAAGTCCAAGGCTCACATCCTTCTGCGCTGTGCCGATACCACGTACCAGACCGGCGATGCTGTCTCCGACCGTGCTGATAGTGTCACGGTCAATAATGGCTGATGCTGTAGACTTCAGATCAGCATAGAAGCAAGCTTCCTCGGTAGAGCAGGAAAATTCCACTTGTGCAAGCGCAACGTCTACGCTATGAGCATTCCGCCATGCTTTCGTGTAGCGGCCGGTCAGCGCGACGAGTTCCACAACTGACAGTTTGTCGAACGGGTTGAAGGTTACTCCAAGCTTAGTTGCAACTTGCTCAGTCAACTGCTTTGACTCTGGCTGTGACATATTCTCTCCCTTGCGCGACGCGCAATAAGGTTAGTGTTTACTGCTTACAGCATTGAATAGCTAATCAATGCCGTCATCCGCGTGATACCCATTCTCAAGTCCAAGTGTTCTTGAACCATCTGAATTGCTGCTATGTCCAACTGTCCAAGCCACAATGCATAGCTCGCCAGTCTACAAGACTGAAATCCCATAGACTCAAGACCGATGTGATCATTCTGTGGCGCATACTCAACCTTGGCCAGCATGTCGCGGTTAATCTTTAGTTCTCCAAGTGGACCGCGCATCCTAGCTTTAAGCTTTGGCACATTAGCCAGCGGCGCAACTGGAGTACGCTCTAACTGCTTCGCTTGCTTTGCTGCCTTGGCCGCTGCGATGCCAGCTTGCCGCGCGTCATACTCTTGCGCAGCCCTTGCTCTAACACGCTCGGCCATCCTATCTGATACTTGAGTAGCCATCCTAACCCTCGAATCTACCGCGCATACCTTGCGGTAATCTTATGATAGCACGCCTGTCAATACCACAACCTGTAGTGTTTACTCTTTGATAAACACTAGGGCTCTCCTAATCCCTCATGACTCAACCTCCGCCTCAAAAAACGATCTTCGATCATATAAACGGTGGGGGCACAGCTACGAATTTTCTATAAAAATCCTAAATCTCAAACTATAGTATTAAAAGCACTCCTAGCGCCAAAGATGATCTTACTCTGAGTGTGCAACCCAGGCCGGGCGCGGAGCGGTGGAAGATGGGTAATTTTAGGGCGGAAAATAGTCAAAACAGGGCATTTAGGGCTTGACACGCCTGCGGCGAAAGGGGATAATCAAGGCATGCATACCCTCATTCAAAAGCAGTTAGTACAAGGGTGGACTATAAGTAGGGATGAGACAGAACATAGTAAGAACCAAAGCCCACTCCGCGAGGCACTTAGAAAGCATTTCGAGGAGTTTGCGGGATTGACCGATGAAGCACCTATATATAAGGATACAGCGACGCCGTCGCCGCGTAATCGAGGAGATGAACAAGATGGCAACTAATCCTAGTAACACGAAACCATTGCATTATGGTGGTAGCATCAGTGGGAAGACAGGACAGCTAGGACAGCGGGTTGGAAAAGGTGGAGCTGGTGGCTCACACTTTAAGAGTCGAAGGAGACTAGAGAACATCTGCCGTCTAGAGAATGCTGGCTTCACCAAGCCACAGATCGCGGCGATGCTTGTGATTTCAACCAACCGACTCTCTTACATTATGAAGTCGCCGGACTACCTGATTGTCCGTATGGCGATCACACACGGCGTGGTTGTAGATTATGATGCGCAGCTTTCCGTCATCAAAGCACAGCGCAAGGAAATGCTCACACAGCTTCTACCGCCAGCGTTGCAGTTGCTCGCCAACGAGATACAACGGCAACCGATTACACTAGCAGAGCGGAAGCACCAAGTAGCCTTGGCACAAGACTTGATGGACCGTGAAGGAACATTTGCGAAGGTGTCTCGTACTGAGATTAAGCCGGTAGATCACTTCGACTTTGAGGAGACGGACAGAGCCTCACGATCTGTCATCGCGGCTATTCGATCAGCAGCGCCAGCCGCTGGCAGTACGAGCCATCATACCAAGGATGCGCTTGCGGCTCACCTAGCTTTCTCGAATTGTGAAACAATCTCGGAGATAGATCAACAGGCGGCGTTGGTGGAGCTTGAGCGCGCGGCGGACGAGGGAGAGTTTGATCAGACAGTGTTGGCAAATCTTCCTACTAAGAGTGGGAGTGTTAACTAGCGCGGCCACGAGCAAGGTGAGCAAATGTATTTTGGCAGTAGTAATTCATATTCAGGACTGGATGGTAAATATCTTGTACCATTTATAGTCCTAGCTGTTATAGGAGCATTTGCTTTGTTAGGTGTTGTTGGGTTTGGAGTGCTTGAGCTAATTCATCATTTAGTCTGGAAGTAGTGACTAAGAAGGAGCAGAAATGATTAAGCCTACGATTGGTAGGGTAGTGTGGTTTCACCAGGATGGTAGCTCTCCTGATGAACAACCAAACGCGGCGATTGTGGCGTATGTGCATTCAGATACTATGGTGAATCTGGCTGTATGTAATGCTAATGGAAAAACTTACGCGGAGACTTCTGTGTTTCTTTACCAAGGAGACACTGATCGTCCGGCGAGTTGTTACTGTGAGTGGATGTCCTATCAACAAGGACAAGCTGCAAAGACAGAGGCACTTGAGAAGAAACTAGCAGAGAAATAAAATGCCTGAGTTCATAACATGCTGGCGACCGATACACGTATGCTGGATCACAGCATGGGTTTTAGAGTATGAGCTTTGTTTAAACCAGTCTGAAGTTTAGGAGTAAGGATGAAAAGATTAGGAACAATCATAAGTACAGGCATCGTGATTCTACTAACAGCCTGTCTCATCGGCTGTCCAGCAAACACGTCACAGCTTCAAAAAGCCACCACCGCGTCAGAACAAGCGATGATCGTAATACAAGGCTTCCAGCAAGGTGAAATCCTCACCTACAACCAAGGAAAAGCCTGCGTTGCTTCTGGAGTGCCTTCCGGCTGTGTTGTGATCTCCGACGCGGATCATCTTCTGATCCAACAGTCAGTAAAAGCAATCGCGGAGATTGACAAGACCGTCAACTCCTGTATCAGCGCCGCCAGTACACCTGCTGCGGCTGCAACCTGTGCAAACTCTGCGGTTACTCAAATCTCTCAACTCCAGTCAGACGGCGACTTACATCTAAAATCCGCCACTGCAAAACAAGACTTTGACATCGCTATGATTGGTGCTCGCACGGCTCTTAGTGTGATCTCTACCATTCTAGGAGGCAAGTAATGGACCCTATCGAGATTGCGAACCTCTCTGCTCTGGGAATTCAAATTTTCTCACAAATCTACAACGGCATTCAAAAAGCTAACGCGGATGCGTTGAAGCCCCTGGCTGATATTCTCTACGCCGCGAACACCATCGACGACGATATCATCACCACCGCAAAAGCTGAGATTACAAAACTCACTTCCAAGTAGCAGGAGTCTCAAGTGTACGAGTCACACGACGAACACGAACGAAGACTCGAAGAAGAACGCGAGCACAAGTTTGAGCACAAAGTCCTTGAGGAACTAGAGGAGCAAGAAAAAACTCTCCACGAGATTCTCGAAAACACTAAGCCCTCCCACAATGTAACAGGCGGTATAATCTGCCGGACAGGAAATCTTATGATTGCATTGAAGCCAGGAAATAGCCCGAAGTTTGTAGTGTCTCCTCTTCCCGCTGGTGTCAAAACCTTCGCAGCACAAGCCGTAGTCTCCAGTGCAGACGCGGCGGATATAATCACGCTCGACCCAACCGATCCTACCGGCCTTACTTTCACCAACACCATCAACCCTTCTGCCACTGAGCCCGTGACTCTCACTCTCACTTGGACCTACACCAACACCGACGGCTCTGTCGCCACTGTGACTGGTACATTCTCTGAAGTCACAGACGTAACCGGCGGTACGATGAGTCAGGTTGCTTAGAATATTCTCAACACCAGGGAGCCCAGTCTCGTTAGGGCTCCCTGATTTTTAAGAAAGCAAGCCTTGGCCCAAGTAGAGCAGAAAGTAAGAGACGCACTCCGCGCATTAGATAGTCTAGAGCTAGGCTCTACTGGTGAGAACTATGTTCCGCGATCGACAATCTTAGGTTATAACCTAATTCCCACAGACATTACCAATGATCCCGCTGAGAAGAAAATGATCTATAAGGCTAACGCTCTTATGGATCTTTATTATTTTAGCACAGTAGTCCTCGGCAAGCATCGCTTTTCAAAGAATCCAGATAAGGCTCGTAACTTACACTACCAAATGTGCCTCACCGTAATGAAAGACGGGTTAAAAGATGGCATTGAAGTACCTAGAGATCACTTCAAAAGTACAGTTTACTCGGAATGTTTCCCTTGTTGGAGAGCCCTTCCATTCGGAAGACGGGAAGAAGATTTCTTTACCAGTATCGGCTATAGTGATCTTTACATTACGTGGATGCACCGTACACATAGCCAGGATATCAGAATCCTCCTAGTGTCTGAGACGATAGTTAATGCCAGAAAACTCGGCACTCGCATAGCGAATCACTATGAGAACAATACATTCTTTCGTCATCTTTTTCCTGAAATTCTTCCTACAGAGAAAGAAACTTGGACCAACGAGTCTTTACATCAACTCAGAACTCCAGCAGGAAGAGGCCAAGGAGAAGGTACTTTTGATTTTATCGGAGTTGGAGCGGCTCTCCAATCTAGGCATTATAATGTCATTGTCGAAGATGATCTTGTTGGAAGAGAAGCTCGCAAATCATCCATCGTCATGGCAGATACTATTGACTACCATCAGATTCTGGTTGGAGCAACCGACAGAGATCCAGATAACCCTGGAAGAGACTTTGACGAAATTGTAGTAGGAAACCGCTGGAGTCATGATGATCTTAACTCTCATATTCGAGCTGAAGAACCTTACTTCTCATGGACTACTCACTCTGCTCTCGGCGGTTGCTGTAGTCTACATCCTTTTGGTGACTGTATTTTCCCGGAAGAGTGGACTAAAGAGCTTTTACTTAAATGGAAGCGCCGTCTTGGTAGTTATCATTTTTCTTGTCAGTTTCTTAATTTTCCAATTGATCCAAGCAAGGTGAAGATCAATGTTGGAGACTTTCGGTACTTTAGTCTTAGCAAGATTAACAATGCACTTTCGGTTCCTAAAGAGCTGCCGCCAGCACGAGCAAGACTCTTTGAAACCGCGCCAGTATCTCAGTACCGCACAGTGCTCCGCCACAAGGTTGCTGATGGTAACGTAGAGCCGGATGTGTATGTTCTTAGTCCTAGCTATGATCGCTACATGGTTGTAGATCCTAACCACGGCGGATCACACATGGGACAGGAAGTTGGTAAAGATGGCCGGTGTCGTCATGCTATCGCGGTGACAGGAGTAAAGCGTAATCCTCGTAGAGTACATGTGCTGGATCAATGGGCTGAGGCTTGTGGTATAAAACAGTTTGTTCAGAAAATCTTTTTCTTTGCGGTGAAGTGGAAGCTTCGGAAAGTCTATGTCGAGGCTGTCGCCGCGCAAAAATATCTGCTCTACCACTTGAATGAGTTCGTAGAAGACCACAAGTATGATCGCCCTGAACTTTCTGGAATCACATTCCTCCCACTAAAGACTCCCCAACACGCGGGAGCAAAACAAGAACGGATTGAAAACTTTATCCCTATGATCGAAGCACACGAGATTTGGTTAGACGAAGCAAATTGTGATAAGGTTAAAGAAGAAGCCGAGGCTTATGGACAACGGAAGAGTCTTATCGACTTGCTTGATGTTCTAAGCTATGGGCCACAGATTTGGAAGTTCGACACAGTAAACAAAGAAAAGGTCGAAGACTTCTTGGCAAAACAAAAAGCACAGTTTACACGTAGAATGTCTGCGGCGGTAGCATAGATGCTGAGACTAGGGTTAATGCTGGTAATAAAAGCCTCAGCCGTCGCTATGTTTATATTTTCTCTTATAGAATCGAGTGGATTACCTGTGAGCAATCCTTGGTTTGATATTTCTATTCTGCTTTGGGTATCTAGTGCTGTTATAGGCGGGATGCCGGAGCCTGAGGAAACTTCGAGTTTCTACTATATATGGCTGTACCGTACACTGCATTTGCTGAGTGCTACTGGGACAGCATATTTCATCCACAAGAACCGATGGTCGGAGATTAGTGGTGAGAGGCCAGTAAAATTTAAAAGCGAGGAAGAATGTAAATGAGTGTAGGAAGTTCAACTTCGAGTTTTAAGCCAGCGCCGCAAGCTCCTGTAGCGCAACCTGCTGAGCCGCCAGCGAAGCTAGTGCCAACGTCTGCGACGTTAGTAAAGAACTGGCGGAGTACAGCTTCTGGAGTTCTTGGTGCTGTGATAGCGGCAGGAGTATACTTCGCGGCAGTTCCGACAGCGCAGTTGCAGAGTATCGGAATCACACAGAAGGAAATCTTCATTGGCACAATAATCGTAGGCCTCGCAAGAGTCTACGTTGGTATGATCTCAAAGGATGCGAAGTAAATGCCCTATCAGCCGCCCACACTAGTCAACTCCAAAGAGATCGGTGAGGATCAGTATGCGGAGATTTGTCTTTTCATTAAAGACAAGATCGCTCATCTAGATCGGCGGTTGCAGACTTTTCGTACAGAGAAACTTCCAGAGTACGTCCGTCTCTACAAAGCACGTCCAAAGAATCAAAACGTAGACTGGCCTTGGCCTGGTGCCGCGAATCTTGTCATCCCAATCATCGGCACTAGCTCTGATGAACTCCTTGCTAGAGTCCAAGCCGGAATCTGGATGTACGATCCTCTCTGGTCAGCAACAATGAGCGGGGATCTACCTGCTAAGGATGGTGAGGATCTTAAGCAAATCATCCAAAACTTCCTCATGGACATGGCTTATGACCCTGCAGAACTTGATCTTTACCGTGTCTCACAGAGTGCTAATCACTCTGCTATTAAGTATGGGACTGGTATTATTTACACTCCTTATGAATTTGAGGAGGAGATTGAGCGAGTCTACGTTGCTGGTGGACAGGCAGAAGCTTCGCCGGTGGTGTCTAGGAGTGACACTTTTACTAGAATTGATGGTCCTCATCCTGAATTGTTACCTCTTAATAGATTTGGTTTTGATCCTTCTGTTCCAAAGTTAGAGAACATGAAGTGTTTTTATCATATCGATTCTTTGGATGTATGGGGAGTGAAGGATCTGAGGGCTAAGAGTCCGTACTATAAGCAGTCGGATATAGACTTCTTAGTTAACCAACCAGACGCGGTACAAGAAACGGAGATGGAACGTGAGATCAATAGTCAGTTTTCTATCGACTCGTCCGGCGTTGATACTGGAGCTGCTAGGTGGTATATCTATACTGTCTGGTTTAGTTTTATCCTTGGTGGTCATAAGTATGCGTTTCAAGCTAAGTATCATAAAAGGTCGGAGAGGATTCTCTGGATAGCGTTCAATAATTATCCGAAGAACATGCTCCCCTACCAAGACATGAAACTAGCCTATGACGATGAATCCTACCTCGGCACAGGGTTTGCTGAGATGGTTCATATGATACAAAAGGAAGTTTCAAACAATAATAACTGGCGTACAAATAATAGAAACATGGCTATGCTTGGGCTTTTTAGGATTGATCCTGAGAGTAAGCTTGGGTCGCTACTAGACATTTTTCCCGGCGCCGGTATTCCAGCACGTAAAGATGAACTTGAACATATTAAAGCTGGTCAGGATGTCGGTTATTCTGATGGCCCAGATCAGTTCCATTTAAGTATTGCAAGTCAGAGGACTGGTGTAGATCCTGCTACTGGTGGTGCAGGTGGAGGAATTGTTAATCCCAAGCGTGGAATCTATAGTACTGGTGGTACTTCAATGGTTATGACACAGTTTAATAATAGAAATAATTTACGCACAGGAGATATGCGTGGAGCACATGTGAAGCTTGGAATTAAGTTTCTCACAATGTACTCTCACTTTGGTATTGGAGAGAAGCTCAAGAACTACGGAACTAACGCTGAGAAGCTAAAGAAAGCCCTGGAAATGTTTAAAGCAGGCACTTTAGGATTGAGGCTTCGTCCTTCTAGTGCTAGCATGAACAAAGAACTTGACCGTCAAAATGACGTACTTCTTAGCGATAGGCTTGACCGCTACTACAACTCTCAAGCCCAAATTCTTCAAGCTCTTTCACAGCCAAACATACCGCCGGCGATGAAAGAGTATTACTTCGATATGCTTCTAGCAACCAAAGTTACAATGCAAGCGTTGCTGAGGAACTTTGGAAAAGATAATGTAGACACGATCTTGCCTGACATAGGTAAGATCATAACCTCAATGCAACCTCAACCGGGAGCAGGAGCAGGGAATGGAAATCAAGCAGGTGGGGGATCTAATCCCATATCACAAGTCCCTAGTGGAGTTATGGGGAATGGAGGAGTTCCAACCAGTGTTGGAATTTCTTAAAGGACAAAGGAACGAGGCTCTGGAAGAGTTTAGAACTTTAAGTATGTACGACACAAATGAAAGAATTGTAGTAAGTTTAGCAGTTGTACAGACTAAGTTTAAGATTTTCTTTTCTCTTTTAAATCTGCCGGAAGTTATTAAACTTGCCGCAGAACAAATAGAAAAGCACGGGCAGTACAAAGCTAGGTTTGAAGCATCTCAAGAAGGAGGTTCAATCTAAATGGCATTGTTTAACTGGCAGAAGAAGACAAACGAAAAGGGTGAAGAGCAACTAGAGCTTCCTGATGAGATTGTCAACCAGCTTAAAGAAGGTAAGGAAACCAAGGATAAGCTTGGAAAGCTGGAGACTATGCTTGAGGAATTGAAGAATCTTCAGGTAGCTGACAAAGTAGCAAGAGATAAAGCTGTAGCGGATGCGTTGGCTGAGAAGAATAAGAAAGTCAACACAGAACGTCAAGCTGAGACTGATGCTGAGATTGAGGAACTCATGCTCACGAATCCGAAGGAAGCTATTCGTAGGGCTACAGAGTCTCAGTCCATCGCGATCATGATGCTTCGTGCGGATAACATCAAGCGTGAAGTGTTTGAGGATGCTCAGAAGTTCAAGTATTACGCTGGCGATATTAAGCGTGAAGTTGATGCTTTGATTGCTGGTCAAAGTATTGCCGCGAGGAATGATCCTTCAGTAGTGGAGAATTGTTACCACACTGTGATGGGAAAGCACACAGATGAGATCGCGGAAGGGAAGATTAAGAATAGGTTTGCTGGATCTGAATCTTCTAGTCGAGGAACCTCAAGTGGCAGCGCAGGAGATTCTGGCTCTAAAGGTGAGAAGAAACCTTACGATGCAGAATACATGAAAGACATTGAACGTGCAGCAAAGCAGGTGGGAATTAAAACTTCCGACTATCTGGAGATGTTGGAGAAGGATGGTGTAGTTTAATATGCCAGAAATCAATCACAAAGACCAAGTTGGAGTACCACCGGAGAAGCCAATTATCAACGCCTCTCCTGTTACTGTAGCCAAGGCTGTAGCTTCTGTAACCGCTGACACCACAGTTTCTGCGGAGGATCTTGAAGTCGCAGTACGAGCAGTGCTTAATAAGCAAAAGGCTGCTGCTGTAGAAGCTGCAAAACCTAAGGAACCTAACTGGGGCACGCTCACAGAACAGCAGGCAATGTCTCAGGACATGTACATTCCTGTCATTGAGCACGAGATTCCAGACTACATGAATATGAAGCTTAAAGATCCTGAGTATGAGTGTGTGTGGGCCTCGCGGGATCAGCGTAGAATTGGACAGCTCATGGCACAGGGATATGAGCTTCTCAAGAAAGATCACATCCATCCAGACTTTCCGGTGCCTCTACGCTTTGACTCTGAAGGGCTTTACATTTATGTAGACGTAGTAGCAATGCGTGTGCATAAGCGTATTCTCTACGGGAAGCGTAGAAAGGCACTCCAAGTGTCTTTGAACCAACTTGCAAACCGTAACAAACCACCGCGTGTTAGATTGAAGGGTTCTTACGATCTTGCAGAAGACTTTGCACCTTCGTATGGACAGCTTTATTCTGACATAGTTTAGTAACTTAACTACAACCAAAGGAAGCGTAGCAGGCGCTGCCGCAACAGTAACAAATGGGAGAGTAGAATGGCTGCAAATCTAACAACACACCAAGCCATTGTTCAGGTGCAAAATAAGGCGAATACGACGCCATTTACTAGCTCGCAACCTGAAGCGGCGGGGCAGACCTTTCTCTTTGGCACGCCTGTACAGCTTACCGGGGCTGGAACTGTGCAAGCGTGGGATGGAGCAACAGTAGCTGCTGGGATTCTCGGTGTATCTGAGAGTTTCGGCCTTAACTTAGGGAGTGCAGGTGTTGGCGCTCCAGTGCCACCGTTTGGAGGGATCACAGGGAATATTGCTGTCGCAACCTATGGCAGTGTTCCTAACCAACCAAGTGGTGTTAACATCGCGCTCGGTACTCCAGTGTCGGATGGTCGTACACTCTACATAGAGCCAAACCAAGACAACTTGTTCCAAGCTTTGTTTGATAACGCTGCTGGAGCAGTTGTGGCAGATTGGACTCCAACACAAGCTGATATAGGTGTGAAGTACGGTATGACTAAAGATGCCAATGGATTTTGGTATGTTGACAAGAACAAAACCGGCGGCTCCGCCATTCTTCAAATCGTAGGTCTTCCCTACGGTTCAACTCTCAATGCGCCTGTTGAGTTTGTATTCCTAGCCACAGCTATTCAGGTAGCCTAACCTTGAAGGAGATATTCGATGCCACAAGTAAGAGCAAAATTTCCTCAATTAATGCAGCCGGGGCTTCGGAAGGTCTACTTCGATAGCCTGGAGAATCAGCTCAAAGCCTCAGATTACCCGAAGGTCTTTCACGAAGGAGATTCGGATTCTGAGTACGAACAGGAACTTGAGATGGCAGGCATCTCTGTACTTTTGGAGAAGCCGGAAGATGCTTCAACGTACTACACGGAAATGAGGCAGGGAGCTTCAAAGCGTGTGGAACCGCTCACGTATTCTCTTGGGATTAGGACTTCCAAAGAGTTGTATGATGATGATAAGTACGGGTTGGTTGGTAAGAAAGGGCCGACGCTTCTAGCACGTAGCGCGGCATTCACCAAAGAAATGATCGCGTGGAATGTTTTCAACCAAGGTTTCACCAGCGCGGTCACGACGTTTGATGGAAACCCGCTGTTCTCTAACCAGCACGCACTTCTTGGTGGAGCGCAGGCCACTCAGATTGCTCCTGGCGCGGCTGGAGTAATTTCTGCACCGGGTACTTATCCAAATCGTCCTAGTGTCGATGTGGACTTTTCAGTAGCAGGACTCCAACTTGCTACAAATCACGCCTCACGCATGGTTGACAACATGGGATTCCCAATCCGGCTGCGGTGGGTTAATCTCATCACGCCACCGGAGCTTAGGTTCCTAGTCCGTGAGATTCTCGGTTCTCCAGGCAAGCCATATACCTCAGACAACACAATCAACTCCCTGCTTCCAGAAGACTACAAAAACCTGGAAATACCGTGGCTTAACTCTCCTAGTTCATGGTTCTTGGTAGCAGACAAGGCAGATCATGCTTTGGAAGTTATCAACCGTGAAATGCCAACCACAGACTTTGATGACGACTTTGACACGGATGCTATCAAGCAGAAGACACGCATGAGAGTAGCAGCGTGGTGTCCTAGATGGCAAGGAACCTGGGGTACATTAGGCCCTTAGCCTTAGTTTTAACGACGTTCACAGTGAAGCTTAACAGCTTTTTTACTGTGTACTAGGAGGGAGGTCTTCTCTCATGGCCTCCTGCTCCCTGTGAGATTCTCCCTCCTACTAACTTCAGCAAGCAGAAAAACTCTAAGACTAATGACCTTCTTCGCACAATCCGGCTTACGACACACTTGGCTGACCGGCCCCTGGCACTACTGCGATCGATGTGACAAGAAGACTAAGATCGCAGATATGAAGTGGGAGCGTGGGCTTTTGCTAGGACCGGAGTGTCAAGACAGCAATAGTGTCCGTGGTCCTGGCCTTCTTGGTGAGAGGGATGTCAAGATCGCCCAAGTTCTCACAGATGGAAAGGAAGAGTTTGTTCCTGTAGAAAAGATTCGATACCCCGACTTCGCTGAAGAAGTTGAAGATTTTCTCCTTTAACACAGAGCAGTAACAATATCGCGCTATAGCGCAGAAGGAGTTTCAAATGCCACATACTGATGGTAGGTGGACTAGCGGTACAAGTTTTCCGGGGCTTCAACAGTTTATTGGTGCGGAGCAGTTTGCGTTGCTTGGAGGTGCAGCGCCTCTGCCGGCTACGATTGCAACGCCGGGACTTTTGTTTCGCACTGTAGCAGCCGGAAGCGCGGCGATCTTTGCGAAGTCTTTGAGTGAGCTTCTGCTCAGAGCGTTGCTCCTTGCTTCTGCTCAGTATGAACAAGAGCAGTTCGGCACTGGAGCCTCAGTTCCTGGGCCTTCTGCTGTAGCTAATACTTCTGGCCCACTAGCACTACCGGGATCTGGGAGTCCTTTTTACCAAGGATTTCCTCCGATTTCAGGAACTTCAATGGCCACTCTTGCCGGGCCGGGGACTGGATTGAACGCAAAAGGAATCCAGATTGACTCAGTGGATGTAATCTATCAAGTGCTCACTGATGCCACAGCCGTTGCCGCAACGATGGGATTGACGAAGACTGTGTTTGCAAATCTTGTAGCGCCAGTGGTGACTAATATTATTGCTCTTGGTGCTAATGGATTGCCGGTGATTATTGGAGCCCAGCCGCAAGTTACATCCGTAGCCGTTGCTACACCAGCAATGATTACAGCCGCAGACACCGATGTACTTCTCAATATCAACCTCACAGGCGGTACCGCCGGAACAATCAAGTTCTATGGCGCGGTTGTGAAGTCTCACTACAATCTTCAATAAGAGTCGCTGGAGGCTACAATGGCAAATGATTTTACTGGACGTATTTGGAAAATCACTACCAGCGGAACTACTCCTTTTGGCACTTTGAATGTCAAAGTCAAAGGTGGCTCTTGGACTGGCGGAACAACAGGAAATACTTTCACAATTACTGATGTAGCAGGCAGAGTCTATACTTGGACGTGGGAAGCTGCAAGTCTTCAGATAACTTTTACGGAACTAGGATGGTTATCTGGACCTCTAACTTTTGGTGGAGCTTTCACTGGTGAGATTGACTTGTATCTTGGAACCAAGTAAGAGGTAAAGCCTGTGGGTCATGTAAAGACAGACAAGCTTGATAATGGTAATATCGGGCTTGAAATTACCTACGGAGGTCTAGAGAGTCCTTTCATGGGACTTCATACTGGACCTCCGCCGGCGTATGTAGATCCACGGTGTCTAGTTGCATCGGATGGGTTTATAGTTGTAGATAATAGTTTAGTTCTAATCTCAGTCACGCTGGACAATCTTCCTGTCTTATGGAATGGAACTCATGCTATTCCGATTAAGTTTGGCAACTTCTATGACTCAGTTTTTGGCTATCTTAACTATGGACTAGGCTACATCGCGACACTTCATGGTGGGGCTCCTTTTAATTTTGAGTATGTATTCTATCTGACTGTGTGGGATACACAGAATAATATAGTTGATAATCAAATTCTAGATCTAAAGCTATTCTCAGTAAACAACCAAGCTGTGGCTTCAACTCTTACTATCCCAGTGGCTCTAGGAGAAACTTCCGGCTTTGCTGATACTGGTTATATTGGAATCAGTTATGGAGCTTCTGGAGTTTTAGTCGGAACTGTTACCTTTGGCTATGCTCCTGGGACAACACAGAATCAAGCAGTCGTAGGCTTAGCCGCCGCGATTACAGCAGCTTCCGCTTCGACTTTATTTACTGCGGTCGCGTCTACCGATGGGTTTAGTATTGTGCTGACCGCTGTAACTCCTGGAGCAGCCGGAAACAATCTTCAAATTATGGACGACTCAGCCTCTAACACGGCTGGAGTTCCACCGGCTTATTATATCCCAGTCTCTGGAATTAACTGGGTTTCTCTTACAGGAGGCTCCAACGGACAGGTAGTGAGTAGCCCGGCTTCTTTTAACTCAGTTTCAGCCACTGCCGTTGCAGGAGTTCTATACTTTGCAAATCTTGGGCCTTTCATTCTGAAGTATTCCAAGTCCTCCATAACTCCTGGACTTCAGATTTCTTCTCTTTATCAAGGAGTAAGGGTCATAAAGAAGTTCGCGGGATCACTTATTGGGTTAGGTGTATATCCTGCTCTTGGGACTATTCTTCAGAACTCAAACATGATCTTTGCTTGGAGCGCGGCGAACAATCTAGACGAATGGGCACCAGTCACATCAGCAGGATTTGTGACTGGTGCTGGGTTTGCAGGATTAGCTGACATAGACGATCAATTGATTGGGTTGATTGTATCAAACAACACAGCTTTCATCATTCGTTCTCAAGGCGTTTCATACGCTACAGCTTTAGGTAGTGGAACTGATCCTTTTCAGTTTGCTCATATCTCTCTCGGAGATAATGGAGAAGGTTGTCAAAATCCTGAGCTAGTAGCACAGTATGGTGAGACTGGAGCTTTTGTAGGAAATGCGGATGTTTTCAGAGTCGCTGGAAATCTACAGCCAATAGGCCAGAGGATTAAGTCTCTTCTCTTCACTCAACTAACTGACACGGCTTCTCCTCTTGGTTCTGTTATATATCCTGTGATTCTCGGCGGAGACAAGTTTCCTTTTCTTCTTATCTTGGTGGGTAACTACATCTTTACTTATCACACAGAGAACCAAACTTGGGGAGTTACCACTGTTACTTATATTCTTAATGCGCTTTCTTCTTTCATGGCAGTTTTTGCTCGTACTACTGGAGGAAGCCCGGATAGAGTGGAGTTTAATACTTCATTGATCCAGTATGCTACAGCTCCTATTTATCAAGTTACTGCGTACACACTTCAAGAAGGAATTTCTCATAACGGGTTTGCAATCTCTAACTCATCGTCACTTACATTCCCACAAGAGGAACTTCTTCTTGGTCGGGATGTTACTATTGATGCTCTCTATATTTCGTTGAATGCTCTAGTTACTGGAACGGTAAGTTTGAAGTTTTCTTTTAACGGAGTTCTTTTCTCGACGATAGTTCTTGATCCTGCAGTTTTCAATTCTCTAAACAAGAATCCAACAGAACTTCAGATATTTCCTACCTCGGGGGCTCCTCTTACTGTTCATTCTCCTCAACTCACAATTACTATGGATTCAACTTTCGGAGCCACGGCTAAAATTGAGTATGCTAAGATCCAAGAATATGGTTCATTCGATCCTGCACAGAGGCCAGTGTAATGGCGAAAACACTTAATCCAGTAGATTTTGCACGTGAGCTTCCTACAAGCACACTTCGGTGGGCACAGTCTTTGCATAAGATTGTCAATGGTGGTGTTGATATGGGAGTACCAACGAAGAAGGATGCGACAGGTAACTATAATACTTTCTCACAAGGTAATGCTTCTGGTGTACTAGTAAGGATTGGTGCTCATGGTTCAACTGGAAATAAGCTCACCTGGGCCGCTGGAGCAGGAACTCCAGTCACTATTCAACATGGTCTTGTGGATTCCCAGAATCAACCGCGTCAACCAATAGGGGTTCACTTAGTCGCCAGCGATAAAGACTTACGAGTATGGCAGCCAACAACGCCAACTACTGAGAGTATCTTTCTTGCTCCTAGTGATCCTACAGCTAATGCTACGGTGTATGTGTTTTAAGTGAGGTCTTGAGATGGCTTTTACAGCCGGCGATTGTCTTAGTGGGATTGGGATACTTCTGATGGGCAGGCCAGTGACTCAGGCGACTGTGCTTGAGAATATTAGGAAGACTGTGCTTGAATACTCAGAGGACTACAAACATCCGTTGCTTGAAGTGACTGGGCCTACAGTTCAGCTTACACCGTTTGTTAATAACTATGCGCCTTCTTTCTTCACAGGAGAAGTTGATACCGCGTTGGATGTTAATAAGGTTAATTCGTTTTGGATTTATAACAATCCTTACCAAGTTCCCTCCACCAGTAATTCGATTACAAACTCTGGCTATGATTTGAAGTTCAGAAGCATTAACTCTATTGAAACTCTGTTGAATATTCCAGGTCTCCCGCTTTACTGGAGCCGGAATAACAACTTGATCTACATCGCTTCAATGCCGGATAACTCATATAGTCTCTACATGAGATTCCAAACTCAACATCCTCTGTCTGATACAGTTAATGGATTTGTACTTGCTACTCCTATCCAAATGGCTGATACATGGCAGGAAATTGTGGAGTATGGCGCGGCAATGAGGTGTGCACAGGGGATTAACCTCAGCAGCAAAGTTACTGAAATCCATACGCGGCTTTATGGAGATCAGAAGTTTCAGACAAGTTCTGGAATTGAAGGTGCGCCTGGACTGATCTTTCAGCGTACCTCACAACGAAATCGTGACCAATCTACGACAACTCGTAGATTAAGGTTGCGGATGGGGAGTGTCTAATGTCTACTGGTACAATGATTCCATACTCAAATCCGGCAGGAAATAACCAGACAACTCCAGTTGGTGTTATGCCTACTGGTGGTCCTAAGTTGCCTGGTGCGGTTCCTACTAGTGCACTCGGAGCTTCTCCTACAGCTACAAACCCGCTAGTTCCTTTTGGTTCTACACCTACTGGTAGTGTGGCGACTGTCCCTGGCGCTACTGTTCCAAACGTAGGCGGGCTTTCAACCACCGGCGCGAATGTAGCAGGAGACACTGGAGCACTTTCAAAACAGCTTATAGATATCTATGGCAAAGGAGTAGGAGGTTCGCTTGAGTCTTTGCTTGCCGGAATGAGTGGCACAGACTCCGCGATTCTTCAGCAGTATATAGCTTCTCTTCAACCACAGGAAGCAAAGGCTCAGGCTAACGTGAATGCTAGCCTTGGTGCTGGAGGAGTTTCAGCAAACTCTAGCGTAGCTGGAATTGCAGATGCTAGTCTTCAGGCACAAGAGACAGCAGCGATAGCTGGAGAGTCGGCGAACCTCACGCAGAGCCAAGAACAACTTACCGCGCAAATTCTCCAAGGAATGCAGCCGGCGGCACAAAAGGAAGTTGCTACTAGTAACTGGAGCATCTTTGGAGATGTAATGGGAGCTATATCTCAAGATGCAGGTGCTATTCTTCATGGAGGCGCGGGGGCTAAATCAAGTGCTGATACTACCAGTCCTGTTCCTACCTTCAGCGGTATGAGCGGCTCTCAAATTCAAGGTGCCACTGGATTTACTGGAGATGCATCAGGAATATCCACAACAGTCGATCCATCTTTGGATTCTTTTACTTTTGCGTAGAGTTAGGAGTTAAGTGATGAGTACAGTTCCTTCTTCGGTGTCTCAAGCTCAAAGTGGTATGTCTGACGTGAGTCAGCAACTTGATAAGATTTTTTCGGAAAACACTCAAGAACTTCAGAAACTTGCTATCGCCGCCACGACTCCAGTAGCCGGAGGACATGCTACAGCAGTGCCGTCTTCTCTAATGCAACCGCCAACAGAGTTCCAAGGTGCTCCTTTAGATCACCGCGAAGTTGTTGGTGCTGGGAATGCGCGTGCTCAAGGCATTGGAAACTCAATCACAGCTACGCTCAATACTATTGGTGCCGTGAGAACCACGCTAGACAACAAAAAGAAAGTAGAGATCGCATCCTCCACACAACAACTTGTCACTGCACAGCAAGCTGCAGATCAAGCAAAACAGATTATGGCTTCTAATCCAGATCAAAATAGCGATGCTTACAAGCAGGCTAAAGAAGCTTATGATCACAACACACAGATCCAAGGAACAATTCTCACTGGCAAGCACGGCAAGGATATAATGAAGGGTTTCAACATCGACTACACAGACCCTTCCGCGAACAAGACTATCCAACACGATGCTGTAGCAATGGGCAAAGCTCGTGCAGCGGCGGCGGAGAAGTTTAACAAAGGCACTCCTACTACGATGGCTCCTGATCCTCAAGCTATAGCGAGATACTCTTCTGCTATGGCGCAACAAAAAGCTAAGTTAGACATGATGAAAGATTACATGACTTTTCAAGCTTCTGTTTATCGTTCTGATAGAACTGTAGATGCCGCAAAGGTTAGAGAGATTGGCGCTGGAATGTTGCAGACGGCGAGGTTTCAGCAACAGCAAGAAATGCTTAACCAACGCTATGCTCAAGCTGAGAAAATGCGAGGGGAACATTTTAGTGATAGCGTGAAACTTATATATGAACGTGCCGGAGCTGCAAGACAAACAGCGGCGGATATATTCAAAGACAAAGAATCAGATCCTTTGAATATGTACACCAAAACTCGCACAGCAGCTTCTACTTACTCGAAGAATGCTATCAATGATGGTAATACTCTTGTGGCTTTGCAGCAAGCACGTCTTGCTCAGTATGTAGATTCTAAGGGTAATCAGATAAACGAGAAGAACGTTAATCAACAAGCTGTCAAGGATATTGACGCTCAGATTCAGTATGTTAAGATGCAACAGCAAATCGACCAAGCTAACTCTAAGAATTTCATGGATCAAGCTACGCGGCTAAGAAACACTTTTGGCCTTGCTGAGACACCAGAAGATTCTGGTACTGGATCTTTTGATTCTCAATCTGACAGCGTAGGCGGTGGTGAGCCTGATTACACTGATCCACTTTATTATAGTGGAGAACAGGGGCCACAATAATGCCACAAGAACCGCTAGCAACTCCTCAAGAATGGGCTAAGAGTTATAAATACCCTGGAGAACAACCACTTGCTTCTGCAAGGCCAGGAGGCTCGGTACCATCTTCTTTGCTGATTACAGAACAGAGAACAGAGTCTAAGCCAGCCGCGTCAAGTAATGATGTTTATCGTTCTAGCTTTATCAAGCTTGGTCCAGATGCACCAAAGCCAGTGCCGGAGAATAAATATCATTCAATACATTCTCTTGAGCAGTCTAAAAAGATTGACGCTCTTAAAGATACAAAACTTAACCCTAATCTCATTGAAGATGGTTACGATCATCTGGCTCATAATCTTCATTTATGGACAACCGTAGGTGCTAAGGCTAAGGCTGCGCCTAATATCTCATTCACAGAGCAGCAACAAATTGCTTCAAACTTTTATGATAAAATGATTGGTCCTGCTTATGGGCATCTTGGGATGAATCCTATGAGTAAGGATTTGTGGCTTAAGAAAGCTTATGATGAGGCTTTGGATTATAAGATTGAAGATGCCTACACAAACAACTGGACAAATTCTCTTAAGCATGGCTGGGACTCTGGACTTGCCGCGACTGCTCATGTGGCGGATAAACTTACTACAATGCTTGGAGATACCTATAATGACGCCGTGGCTCAGTGGAGAAAAGAACGTATCTTTGCAAATAGGGCTGCTGATGCGAGTAATGTAAATAACGTGGCTGTCCAAAGGTGGGATCAACGGCTTAAAGAGATTGATTCTCAACTTGTCTCTGATAAAAAGTATGACGAAAACCTTATTCAACGTGGAGCACGGTACCAACAAGATCACCGTCAGTTCTGGTCGGACGTACTACCAGGACATGATGGAGTTCTTAACAAAGCCACTTCTTTTGTAGGAGAGACAGTAGGTCAAGCTCCTATCTTCGCTGCTATGGAGTTAGGAGGAGCTGCGGCTGGAGTTTTAGGAGAAGGAACAGGATTGACAACAAAACTGCTGAGTTTTCCTACCGGCAAGCGTGTAGCAGGTTATCTTATGGCCGGGGCAAAAGGTACAGCCTATGGCGTAGCAGTTCGTAAGCAAGACGATCCTGGTGAGATTTGGAGATCGGCTGTAGGTTTTGTAGCTTTTCATGGATTGTTTGATGTTGGTGGAGTAGGCATAAAGAAGCTTATAGACATGTTTCCAAGTGGAAGCAAGGAACTTGAAAATCTAAAGCGTCGCCAAGATGCTTATGTTCTTGCACAAGAAGGTAAAAGACCAGCTACTTCGGTAGAAGCTTATGACGATCACAAGACAGAAGTAGCGAATAATCTTTTTGTAGGTGGTATTGCTACACAACGTTCTATTTATGTAGACGCTCTTCATCACGTAGAACAGATGGAAGGAAATAGCAGAGAAGAAATCAAGGCTATTCAAGCTAGGTATCTAGATCCTGAAACTGGAGATCCTGCTTACTGGTCGCCAGTTTTAGCATCAGCGAAGTTTGTAAGATCATTGTTGGGAGATAAGAAACTTTCAGAGATCGAATCTGGAAGTGAGAATGAGAAGTTCTTATCTTCTAGGCTTGCTCAACTTATCGTAGACGCTGGATCAGAAATGAACACTCGTGTTCATGGCATGGGTGAGCAGGCGGAAGTTAAAGCAACACAAAATCTCAAGCATTCGCCGGCAACTCTTGAGTTTTATGTTCAGAAGGTCCAAGCCGATCTTGCTAAACGTCCAGGGGCTTCTTCTATAGTGAAGCCGGAACAGATTCAAAAAGCCGCTGAGAAACTTTACGCGGCGGACCTTCAGAAGTCTGCGGAGATGGCCGAGAAAGAAGTCGCTCAGACAAAAGTTGAAAAAGCTTCTAATATTGCAGAGAGGCGTAAAGATACTCCGGCTGTGGTGGCTATTAAGAAGAATCCTGGTTTTCAAATTAGAAGTGAACGTTCTGTTAATAAATTTGGCGAACCTTCAGCGCGATATAGCGTGAATCCAAACTTCACAGTTCAACTTAAGCAGTACCAGCAAATAGCTAAGTCTCGCAGTCAGACTCTTAAGCAGTTCTTTCAGGACATGGATGATCATGATTTCATGCACGACTTAGCTAAGCACTTCTATCCTGATGCTCTACGAGATGCTAACGTCTTCTTTGAAGGAGTTGGAAAGTATAGCAGCACTCGTGATCTAATTACTCCAATGATTGACAAGCCCTTCGCGGGAAAAGAGAATCCAAACTTCTTAGCTTTCATGTATAATTATACTAGCCAAATGCCTAAAGAGTTTGGTGAGGAGTTAGAACAACGTCTTATTGATACTATGAAAGTTCAAAATTACATGAACGGTCGCACTCCTACAGAGCCTCAGCTTGAGTATTACGCTAAGGCAATGTATAACCATATGGATAACTTTCTAGGTTCCGGCAGATGGCCACAAGAGTATAACATTTTCAGAAGTTCTAATGCAAACATGTTCAAGACTACTCAGTGGCAACGCCAACTTCTTGTGGAGAAAGGTATTCAAGAACAGAAGAATCTTAAAGATATGTTCTCCGGCGATGCTAAAGCGTTGTCCCTAGCTCTCAAGACACACGCGGCATTCTCTAAGCTTAGGATGGATGAGTTTTCCAAAGCAGACTTCAGAACGCGCCCTCAAGCTCAAGAACATCTCTCGGCCTATGATGATATTATAGCTGATCTTCAAACTAAGACTGGCTCACATGAAAGGTGGTCATTCTGATGAGTAGTCTGGGCGATGTCTTAGTAAAACCACTAGGTGAAGCTGTAGAGCGCGGAGCACAGAAGTTAACTTCTAAGCTAGAAGAAAGTTCTGTCGGTCGCGGCGTACTTAACATGGCCGGAAATCAAGAGTGGGAACTTGATCTTACTCCAGGTGGACGTGCTATTAAGACAATGCAAAATCAGTATAATCTTCTTCATGACCAAGCTCTTAAACAGGAGACTGATAAGATTGCAGCTTTGAGACAATGGCATCAAAATGATGATGTCGCGAGAAATTCTCTGCCAATCAAGACTGCTACTATGGCAGATTATCATACTCACGCGGTTGCTACTGGGCATCCTATTCGGACAGTTACTCACTCAATACTTGCTTCTGATGTTGACAAGGCTGGAGTTTCTAGGAATCTTGGATTAACACAGCAGGAAATGATGGTAAAGAATGAAAGCTTAGCGCGGCTCAAAGCACTCACTGGACCTGGTTCTTATGGTTCAAACTTTGAGAACGCCGCTCCAATTATAGCGGAGATGAGACTTAGCGAAGACCCGCGCATGGTTAATCACGCTCAACGTGTGGCGGACATAATCTCTAACCAAGTAAGAGATACAAAAGTAATTAAGAACATAGATACTTCCTATTCTAAGTATTCTATGAACAAAGCATTCAAAGCCTCAAACAAAGTCCTCGCTTCTATTGAAGAACCTCAGATTCCTTACTTACGTGAGAATCCTACCTACGAAAAACCAACAGAAGCCGAGCGCACAGCACATAGAGTTCTTGATACTATGATGCTTCCGTTTCTTTCTTTGAAGCATGTGGGACAATTCTTTAATCTTCCAGCATCTTCTCCTCTTCCGGCAATGGGAGCTTCTCTTCTACGCATGTCGCGTGATGAGATGGAGAAAACTGTAGAAGCTTCTTCTATTGTAGCTTCTACTCTCTGGCGTGCGACTTATAGAGATATTCTAGGAGAAACTGGCAAAGTAGCTGAGTGGACACATAGTCCTACAATGGGAAAGATTCTTGCTCGTACAATCCATCAGCCTGGTTTTACATGGTTTCGCCGGCAGCAGCTTAACATAGCTGGCTCTGTAGGGTTTCACTCAGCTATCTACTGGGCACACAACTTTGCAGAAAGTGGCAGTAAGATAGCAGAAGCAAGGCTTAAGGAAATGGAGATTGATCCTTTGGATGTACTGAAGCAGAAAGGTAAGCTTAATGAAGAACAACTTCAGAAAGGTATTTACCACTACACTAACAACAGAATGTTTTTCAACAAAGGTGTAGATAACTCTCTATGGCAGAACAAGAATGTCTTTGCTCGCGCAGGGTTTATGTATCATTCTTTCGTAAACTCTCAAGCTTCTTTCATGCGCCGCGAACTTCTAATTATGGCCAAATCCGGTGACATCAAAGGACTTGCACAGTTTGCTGGAACTATGGCAGTGTTGTTTCCTAATGTGGCTCCATTATTAGGAGGCGCGGAGAAACTTTTAACAACAGGTTCTCCACAGCAAGCGAAGGAAACAGTTAAGCAAGGGTACGGTCATTTGTACTCTGCTAAGAGTGTTCCAGAATGGCTTGGAAACTATATCAACCTCATGTCTCACATCGGAGCCGCCGGAACATACTTTAATTACTTGAACGCTATCAAAGGCCACAGAATCGAAGCTGCACTAGCTGGTCCCTTTGTCGGCGCTATCGGCACAGACTTAGTTGATATCTACGGTGCAGCCAGTAAAGAAGGTAAAGGAAAAAGTGCTTACCCTCTTGGTCGTGATGTTTTAAAACAAACTGTACCAGTAGTAGGCTCTCCTCTTGCACATCATATCTTCCCCACACAGATTGACGAGTCTGGAGAAGGTAGTGCTCAACCTAAACGAACTAACAGATTCCGTGTCAGAGGAATCAAAAGGAGATAACATGGCCGGTCAGAGTGCAAACCTAAGTCTCAAAGAAGCCAAAGCAATACAGGAGCGGATTCAAGCTTCTGGATCACAAGCGAAGTGTGGGAGCAGTAAGAGCAGTGGCTCAATGGAAAGCATGAGAAAGCCGAAAGCAGGGAAGTAACGTGAAAATAGCTATGTCCTCCTACACAGGAATGGGAGCTTGGTTCGTACTACGTCTTCTCGCTGAAGGTCACGAAGTTGACTATTATCTTTCCAAACCTGATTACGAGGATGTTCTTGGGGGGCTTATTCCACCCCCCAAGAAGCTATCGCTAGATCACAGGAGAACTGTAAATGGCTTCGGATATCCCTCGTATAAAGGTTATGATCTCAGTTTATTCGACCTTACCGGGAGAGCTAAACAAGCAGATGCTTCACGAATGGATTCTCCCACACTTGGGGATGGCTCCTTCGAGCATATGCTTGAGGACGATAGAGAAGCCGGGATTCAAGCTATGGAGTCTTGTGGGATTAAAGTACCGTCGTATAGGCAGTTTACTGGGACTAGTGAGGCAAAAGCTTTTGTGAAGAATGAGGATAGAAGGTATGTTTATAAGCCTTATACTATAGGCTCTGACATGCAAGATGTAGCTACGACTTATGTAGCGAAGGATGCAGATGATATGGTTAAGAATCTGGATCATCTTGCACAGCTTTCTAAGAATGCTCCGTTTATACTTCAAGAGTTTGTAGAGGGAATAGAAGCTTCGGTCGCGGGATTTTTTAATGGGACTGACTTCTACATGCTAACTTGCACTCTTGAAGAAAAGAAATTCATGAATGAAAGCAAAGGGCCAAACACTGGATGCAGTGGCAACTTAGTCTTTGCTATCTCCGACGAATCCAAGTTATACCGCGATGGATTGAAGAAGTGCATCCCCATGCTTGCAAGTGTTGGTTTCACTGGGATGATTGATCTTAATACTATACTAACTCCAGGCACAGCCTATGGCCTAGAATGGACGCCACGATTTGGTTACTTAGCAGATGCCACCATAGCTACTATGTATGGCCACGGTTACGGTGAATTACTCCGGCGAATAGCTGCTATGGAGGTGCCGGTGATTAAATGGGAAGCTCCGTTTGGCATGAGCGTGACTTTGACTATTCCTCCTTATCCCACAGAGATTCGCATCCCCAAAGCAAAGGATGTGTCCATCGATGGCATCAACCCAGAGGACATTGAACAACTCAAGAGTATATATCTGTACGATGCCAAGCTCTCCAAAGATAAGAAAAGCCTTATTACAAGCGGCAACTATGGCTTTATCTGTGCTCCAACTGGAATTGGAGATTCAATCTCTGAAGCCTCAAGCCGCTGTGAAAGACTTGTAGAGCAGATACAAATCCCCAACATGCAATATCGTACTGATATTGCTAAGTCCACCGCGAAGCGTTATCAATTTCTTGAAGACAATGGCTGGCTCTGAGGAGAGTGTGATGAGAAAGATTTTACTGGTTTGTAGTTTTTTGTTCCTTGTTTCTGTTGCTGCTGCGCAAACTACGGCTGTTACTGCTACCGTTACAGACTCCGATGGACAAACGTGGAACAACGGAAGCTGGAGTCTTGCATTCGCACCTAATCCAGCACAGCCTACGATTAGTCTTTATAACATCAACGGAGTTCCTCTTAGCCAGAGTGTGCTGATTCAAGGTGGCACTATGAATGGCGCGGGAACCTTGAGTTTTAGTTCCTATCAGAATGGAGCCATAACTCCAACTGGAAGTTCGTGGAATCTTACCGTTTGTCCTAATGCTACTGCTAAGTGTATGACTTATAACTTTAATACAGGACTTCAAGCGAGCCTAAATTTGAGTTCTGTACTTAGCTCACTAGTCACAGCTCCGAGATTCTTGGCTGTTGCTGGAACCTATGGTTATAATGATTCTGAAGCTTCTATTCAATTAGTTCCTGGGGCTACTTATTTTAATGTCACTACTGCTTGTCTAAGAGTATGGCCAGGAGGAGCTGGACCTTGGGGATGTTCTAGTACAGGGGCTGGAATTTATGTTCCTATTATTGGCGGCACTGTTACAGGGGCATTAAATATTTCAACTATGAATACTATTGTAAATGCTGCTCTTCAGACTGGTTCAGATATTAATGCTAAGATCAATACGGCTGGTACAGGATGTTCATGGTCATGCACTGTTTACGTACCTGCGGGAACTTATAATAGTGTTACTACATCTACAATAATACCACTTAATAGTCCAGGAACATTTAATCTTATTTTAGATCCAGCAGCTATAATTAACTATACTGGAACTGGTTATTCTATTGATACAGTTGAAGTAGGCGGTTCTCCAAGTGCTTCACATTTGGTAATTCAAGGTGGAATTATTAATGGTACATCTTCAGGTAAAGGTGGCGTCCATTTATTGCCAACTAATGGTATCTCCGTTCATGATATGAACATTCAAGGATTCTCTACCAGTAGTGGTCTGGGAGGCGCTGGAATTGCAATTGAGGGTTCTATCCTTGTCAATATATATAATAATCAATTATTAGGTAATTATTATGGAATGCATGTATGGGGGACGAAGTGCTTGACCTCTACTCCATTTACATGCGCGTATAACCAAGCTGGAACAACTTCAAGTTACACTCCTAATGGATTACATGCATGGGGAAACATTTTCGGAAATAGTATTCTACGAGGGGCGTTCCTTGATTCTTCCCTTCTTGGGGATAGTTTTCAAATCCTTAATGATACATTCATTGGGAACGACTTTGAAGCCACAAGTGGAACAGGAGGAATTGGTTTAGAGATCGAAGGTTCCGTTGGTACTAGTGTAACTTCAAATTACTTTGAGGGAAGTGCTGCACATGATATTATTCTTAGTCATAATGCGATAAATGTAAGAGTTGTAGGTAATTGGTTTACTACCTCTGTCACTGTTCCTTATAACTTAGAATTAGTAAATGAAACTGGAGCCTTTGTTGAAGGCAATAGTTCAGGAGGGAATACTCCTGCTGTATGTTTTTTGAATACAAGTGTTACCGGACTTACGTTTTATTATAGTTATCAACAAGGGTTATATACTTCCTCAAATATTTGCTTGGGAGGTGGAGCTACTACCCCGCTTGGATTAGAAGGATTTGATAATAATGGAGGTTTCCATTTTCCAGGTGGTCTTTACAATGGAGTCGCAAATATTTATTTGGATAGTTTGCCAAACCGAATGGCTATTGAACCATTCAACGGCAATGGCGGAGAAATTGTAGATAATCCAGTGACACAAACTCTGGCAACTTGGACTAATACAGGATTATTTACATTTAGGACTATTAATTCTATCAATGGATACCAGATCAATAGTGTGGCTCCAACCGGACACTATCCGCGTGGTAATGGTACTAACTATGTGGATAGTTCTATTCAAGCCGCGGATTTGCCTATAGGCACATCTCCTGTCAAGATTTCCAACTCACTTACTCCGGCAGCGGCTACGGCTTCGTCTTGCATGGAACAGACCTTTACTTATACGAGCTTGGTGACTACACAGCAGGTAAGCGTGTCGCCGCCAAGCTCACTTGGGGTACATCTTTGGATAGGATGGGCGAGAGTGTCTGCAACGAATACTGTTGCTATTGCATTCTGCGGCGATGCAACCGCTGGAACACCTCCATCTGGCAACTACATTGTAGTGGCATTTTGAATCTTTAAAAGGAGAATTTTGATGAAAAAACTTTTGGCTCTTTGCTTTTTGTCAGTTGTCTTATTAGGGATTAGTTCTGCTCAAACAACAGCTCTCTCAGCTACCGTCGTAGACTCAGATGGTACAACATGGGCTAATGGTACTTGGAGTATCAACTTCAAGCCTGGGCCTGGGTTTTTTAGTCCTTCACAGTATAAGATTAACGGTGCCTCGCTTGATCCGGCGGTTTATTCTCAGAATGGAACTTTAAACGGATCTGGAGTCTTGGCTGTTACTGTGTATGACTCCTCTGTCGTGACTCCATTCGGGAGTGGGTGGACACTTTCAGTGTGTTCTAACACTTCAGCACCGTGCTCCGCTTACCAGTTCTCTACCGCTGGAGCTTCGCAAAATATCAGCGCCGCGCTTACAGCTTCTATAACTGCGCCTAGATTCATAGCCAGAAGTGGTACTTATGGTTACAACGACGGAGAAGCTGCTAATCAGTTAGTAGTTGGAGCAACTTACTATAATGTCACAACTCCTGGTCAGAGATGTTACTCTGGTAGTGCTTGGGCGGCATGCTCTAGTGGCTCGCCATATCCGGGGTGTACGCCAGATGGATCGAACGGAGTCTTCTGCGCCGGCAACGTGGCGTCTGGCACGGCCTGCCCTGCGAGCGCGCCGGCCGGAAGCGTCTGCGCCAACGGTAATGTCACAATCGGTTCTTCGTCACTTGCTGTCTCAGCCATGCTCCCGGCAACCTTGACCGTTCTGTGCGAGGGAGATTCACGCACAGCCGGAACGGCTATCGGTGGAGCATCAGTATCGTGGTGTTCTACAGGCGTCCTTGGCAGCACTAATCTGATCGGAACGCGTGCCGGAACTTCCATCTATGACGACGCTGTTAGTGGTGAGTACATGGCGAATTACGTCACGCAATATACTTCTGTAACATCTCCGGTCCACGTTGCGACCGGGAAAACGATGCAGCAGTGGTGTCAAACATCGACAGTCACTAACCCTGTGCTACTTTTTCTGTGGACAGGGTACAACGACATCCGCTTTCAAGGCACTTCCGCGTCAGCTTTAGTTAGTGCCTATACGTCCTACATGACTCAAGCTAAAACGGATGGATGCACGCCTGTCGCCATGACGGACATGGCCGGAATTGCGCCTCAGATAGCCGCTTATTCCGCATCCGAGCAACAATTCAATGCACTGCTCAAGGGAACGTCTCTTTCGGGCTCAACGCCGTGGTCACAATTGATTGACCTCGACTCGCTGGACATTGATCCAGCGGACCCAACGCTCATGAATGGAGATAATATCCACCAGAGCGCGACTGCACAATATTTGATCGCCAACCTGATCAACACTACCTTTGGCGGTGCCGCAGCATCGAAAGGACACGCTACATCACGTCCTGTTCCCAGCAATATCTCGGCTAGTTACGGTTGGGGCTACAATAACCTCAATTCTCAATCGGGAATTATCTGGCTCAACAATGGGGCATCGGTTTTCGACACAACTTCAATTGTCACGCGGTTCACTGGAACTAACTTCTGCCTAGTCACATCCCTGATATCGTCCGTATGTCCTTTTTCCGGCAATGCTGCTGCGTTCGGTGCAGCATCGATTTACCTGCTTAATTCGAATACCGCCTACACGTATCAAGACACAGCAGCCACAGTATCGCGTCATGTCACATGGCCCGATTTTGCTGGTACGCCCGCTTTAATGCCGAACTCAACCGCCATCATCAGCACCGCCGCGCTAGGAACTGACGCGTCAGGTCACATCATAGCGGGAACGGTAACTGGTACTGGGGGCACCGTGGTTCTCTCCGCAGGGCCTACGCTGACAGGAACCGTAACAATACCTAAAGTTACAACGACGACTAACTGTGCAAACGCAGCATCACCGGCAGTCTGTGGTAGCGCAGCAGCGGGTGCAGTAACAATCGCGGCAGGCTCAACCACTGTGACAGTGAATACGACAGCAATCACAGCGGCAAGCGAGATTTTCATTCAAACAGATGATTCAGTGACCATTGCCGCTACCACGTGTAATTCAACATTGGCAACTTTAGTCGGCGGGATTGCAGTGACTGCTCGTACAGTATCAACGAGTTTCCAAATCACATTCAATGGTGTGATCGCGACAAATCCACTTTGCATTAGCTACCATATCGTGAACTAGCGCATCCGTCGCACGTCCCTAAGTACAAACCTAAGAAAGCCCTCCTTATTACTGGAGGGCTTTCTAAATGTCTATATTCAATTACATTTTCTCTTAACTCAACACATGCCCCATATAATTAAACCCCACGCTATAACCTCCTACTAGTCTGTTTGTACACATCTGAAGCTGATCTACTATCTCCATACTAGCCCATACCGGAGACATTTGCTTTGCTGGAATAGCTATAAGAGTTGTTGGTTTGTAATTTATTCCATCAACATCAACCTGTGTAGTGGTTATAATGTGTGCTTTGTAGTCTATGATTCTGTGAATTGACACCTTAACTTCCTGTCCATTAACAGGTTCCGGCATCTTAATCCCAAGATCAAACCAAGGATTTCCACTCTGTGCTGCCCAGCCTTCTCCGATGTTCCACTGAAAATCTCCTGGATAAGTCCAGCCGGCGTCGTCTGTGAATTTTGTGTCTGTCTCGATTACTTGTCCGTACAGTTTAGTAGTTGCTGTTACCTTGAATGAGTAACTAGAAACCACAGAGGTAGATTTGAACAGCAGTTTGTTTACTTGATTCCAAAGCCTAGCCCCGTAAGGCTTAGAACTCCAGATTGATAAAACAAAAGAACCATCAGAGAGACTCTGAGCATCTCCCCAATCGGCTGTTACTGGGTTGATTGACGGCCCAGACTGCTGAGCCCAAGGACCAGCTTCTAGTCCTGAAAGAGTCATCAAGAGTATTGACATGGTGAGAAGCCTCCTTAGAAATTAATGCCCGTCCTCTCATGCGGCCAGCCTTACGGGCGTGGGGCTGCGCCGACAATCTGGGGCTGAGCCTGCATAATTACTGGAAACGCAGAGATAGCGCACAGTATGATCGACATCAGTCTGCACCCAAAGATGCAACCCGCTTGGGCACTCATAATAATCGTCGATTGGTTGTGTTTGCTCTGGCGCGATCCAGTTGAATTGATGAGATTTCGGCTTAGCCTTAATTTGTTTGTCAATGCAATCACCTCCTCATTGCGCAGCAGCGCCGTTCACTTAGTAAGAGTCTTCTTATTCATCAGCTTGAAGAATGAAATCAAATGCACTTAAGTCTGATGCTCCCTCGATCTTTACTACTCCAAGGTACCAGTCCATGTATTTGAACATCAGGCCAATCTTAGTGGGAATCATCGTTCCCGCATAGGCACCGAAGAGGATACGATCGCCTACTTTGAAGCTGGCTTTTTCTTTAGCGACTGTTCCCATAGAAACAACTATGCCGGTTGTGGGAAGGTTCTTTGATGTTTCTGGCAGTACAATCAAAGCTCCACGTCCGTGACAGGCGGCACAAGCTACGAACACCGCTTCTCTTCCTACTTTAGTCTCGATCTTTCCTTTGCCTTTACATTCTTTACACTCGTAGCCTGATTTGAAAATATCTATAGAAACGAGAATTTTCTCATGCATAGCCTCGAACGTGTATGGAAAGCCGGGAAAGCTTACTTTGTTGCTGCCGTCAAGCATTATCTCCTGCGCGGACTTAGCTTGATTTTCCGCGTCAACTCTGTTCATTACTTCCACTGCCGCTTCTGCCAAACTCTGTTGTGTCATGGTACCGTAACCTTTCCGTTACTTTGTGCTACAGCTTGTGCTTTATTTGATGCCGCACCTTTGGGTGTGATTGTGTAGAAAGACATTTTGTTTCTCTCAACCCTAGAGCAGAAGTCTAGGCTCTCAAGAATCCAAAGAATACGATCCAAATCCTCCCAAGACATGTGGCGGTAGGTTGTGCTGAAGATTTCTTTCTTTGTAGTCGCTCCGTGCTTTTCGATGAAGCTTTGGACACGGGAGATGTTTGGTGCGTCCGTCGAATCACCCACTCCTCGGAAGAGTTTTTTGACATTGCCGATGACTTTGTCAATTTCAGCTATCGCATTAGACACATCAAACTTATCCAGTGTGAGGCTGTCTCCTTTAGATACGGAGAAAGCAATAGCAAGCTTGATGACATGGCTTTTTACTCTCGCTCGGAAGTTAGCCTCACTTTCTGAGTCTGCGTTTTGAGTGTGTGTTTTGTTTGCGGTGAGATATTTTTCTAGAATGATTCTCGCATCCGGCGCCATCTTGAACTCACCGCGAAGGTTGGAGATTTCTTTGAGATCGAGAATTAAATTGTCCCACAGAGCTTTGGACTT
>WNGK01000313.1_pt2 | contig 49101 bp, 42 predicted proteins | sample 5400601 | NCBI WGS metagenome assembly WNGK01 (sample SAMN13153376, study PRJNA577476) | soil metagenome | isolation source: 60 cm soil or saprolite under Garry oak tree replicate 1 | place: USA:California | collected 2016-06-15 | reverse complement strand
CGTTTCAGCCACTGCATTCCAATCATCCGCCAACAGCGCGGCCCGCATCTGCACAGCCGCGTCGCGGATGTGTTCGAAGATCGTAAACAACTCGCGATCGCCGTCGATATGACGCTTAACAATTTCCCAGTTGTTGATCCCCGAAAGGCGCGGCTCGCCGGTGTAGCAAATCACGAAACGCTGCTCCAGCTTATCTTCGTCGATGACCAGTTGCTCCCGCTTAATTCCATCCGGACGAAAGTGCAAACACGAAGTCGAGCCATAAAATGCGGGATAGTAATCCTGGAATCCGGCCGGGACTTTGATCACGGTAGTTTCAAGATTCGCCGCCAGTGCCAGGAACTTGCGCTCTTCGTAGCGATTTCCGACCAGGCGATTCAGGGCGCCGATTAAAGCGATAGCCAGCGCCGACGATCCGGAGATACCCGCTCCCGCAGGCGCTTCGCTGTTGGCGATGAGATGAAAACCCTTTGAGGGTCGAAAGAAGTGAACTACTTTCGAGATAAGTTCGAGCTGTCTGTCATCTGCGAGCTCATTGATTCGTTCCACAGAGGTTTCCAAATGCTCGGCGCGGTCTCGCGATTCCAGGATAATGCGACTATCGTCGCGGGTTTCGATCCGCACGCTTGCACGCAGCGAAAGTGCAAAGTTGACCGTCATGGCCCGGGGATGAAAAAGATAAAGCGGCCAGATGTCGATGGTTCCTCCAGCGAGGTCAACGCGAGTCGGAGCAGATGATTCGATAATCATTTCAAACCAATCTTTTCTCGAATTTCTTCCTTTAAGTCTTTTAATCCTTCAATCGCAGCGTGTTCGATCTCCTGCAACTCAGGCGCAACCTGCTCAACTTTTTTCGAGACCCAAAGCCGCTTTATTAAATAGAATCCGAATACACCAAGCAATACGATCACCAGCAGAAATTTTCCTACATGGCGAAAATCACCAATCAGTCCCATCACCGCGCTGCTGAAGAAGTATCCGATGCCGCTGAGTACGAAGACCCAAACAAAACAACTGGCGATCGAAAGGGCCAGAAAGCGCAGGTAGCGCATGCGGCCTACTCCGTAGAAAGTGCACGACGCCCAGCGCAAACCGTAAATGTACTTGGAAAGAAAAATCGAAAGCGCGCCGAAGAGGTTCGTCAGCCGCTCAATACGCGGTATCGCGCCGCGATAAAAACGAAGGCCGCGTACCGTCTTGCCAAAACCACGGCCGGCAGCATACGCAATATTGTCGCTCGCTACGCCCCCCAGAGTTCCCCAGAGCAATACGCGCGCAAAGCTGTAGTCACCGAAAAAAGCATTGTGCGCCAGTACGCCCGCCAGCAATAGGGTGATGTCGCCCTCGATCATCGCGAGGAAGAACACGCCGTAGAGACCGTACTGTTCGATCAAATGTGAAAGAAAGTGAAGACTGGTCATACTGAAAGAGTGGGCAGTAGACAGTAGGCAGCAAGAAAGCGAATTCTCTAACTGCCATTGCTTATGCTTCTGCTTCTTTTTCCTGTTCAGCGGGTTTTACGACCAGAACTGGGCAGCGCGCGTGTCGCACCACGGCCTCCGCGGTTGAGCCAAAAATTATCCGGCCCAGTCCGGTACGCCCGTGCGACGAAATGACGATTAGATCAACTTCGCGTTCAGCGGCTACCCGCACAATTTCGGCGGCCGCATCGCCATGTACGATGATTTCTTCGACATTGAGGCCGGCGCACTCCTCACGGTCGGTAAGCCTGGGTAATTCTCGCTCGGCCGAGTCTTCCAACTGCTCGCTGATGTCTGCAATGGGCATCGGCTCGGCCAATCCCGTATAGCCGACGGCGGGAACCACGGGCTCAACTACATGAAGGCAGACTATCGTTGCGCCAGTAGCCCGAGCAATCGCCGTAGCATACGGCAACGCATAGTTTGCGCAGCCGCTGAAATCCGTCGGCAATAAAACCTGACGAAGCTCCGGCAGTGCTGTCTTGTTTTGTCCTGGAACTGGCATGGCTTGATTCGGGGGCATTCTACACGCAGAAGGGGTGGTTTGACAGCCCTTCGGCCGTCGCATAAGATCACCACGAAATTCCTGCCCAGCTCTGCGAAGCTCATGTGAAAGGCTTTCGCGCATGCCGGATAACTCTGAAAACAATTTTGCCGGGATTGAGGTTGCCGCCCAGAGCATGCGGGCGGTTACAGTTTCCGCGACGGGGGAAGTGCTGTCGCAACGCGAAGCTCCGCACCAGGCCGAGAACCTGGTTTCCGACATTGGTAAACTGGTCTCTGATCTGCGCGAAGGACGATCAATCAAATCAGTGGGAGTAGCTATTCCCGGTTTGGTCAATCGCGAAACCGATCGCGTGCTGATATCAACCGGCCTGCCGTCGGTAGTCCGCGCGGATCTTCATTCTGAGCTGATGGAAGCGACCGGCCTGCGATTTGAGCTGGAGAATGATGCTAACGCCGCCGCTTACGGCGAGTATAAAGCAGGCGCCGGTCGCGATGCCCGCGACATTTTTTACATCGGGATCGGTGATTCAATCGGAGGCGCAATCATTCTTGATGGCAAGCTATGGACCGGCGCGTCCGGCTGCGCCGGCGAAGTCGGCCACATCACCATAAATACGGAAGGCGCCGAGTGCGTCTGCGGAAACACTGGGTGCCTCGAGACCCTTGCTTCAGCGCCAAATATCGCGCGCCGTGCACGCGAACGTCTGGACCGTGACTCGACTTCTTCGCTTTCGCGGTTGGGAATGACAGAGAATTTCACGGCCGCCGATCTGGCGCGCGAAGCCACGAATGGTGATGACTTTTCGATCATGATGATCGAACGTACGGGAAGATTCATCGGCGCGGCGGTGGCCAGCATGATCAACCTGCTCAGCATCGAGCGGATCATTTTGGGCGGAGGAGTCATGGAAGCCGGCGACTTGATCCTCAAACCGATTATCGAAGAAGCGGGCAAGCGATCGTTTCAACCTTGCTTTGAATCAACAAAGATCGTTGCGGCCGAACTCGGCGCGGACGGGGCAGCAATAGGGGCTGCTTTGCTGGCGCGTGATGCGCGCGGTTGGGAGTAGCGCATCTTGATTCGGGTAGTGGCCCGAGCGTGAGGAAGGGCTCAGTTCAATCCAGCTTTGCTTCTCTAACTTTCTTCTCCTGCTCAGCGCGAAAATCTCGTAACCTGGTTCTTAATTCAGGCCGGTTGTTCGCAAGAATGGCGATGGCGAACAGGGCCGCGTTCGTAGCGCCGGGCTTTCCGATCGCCAGAGTTCCCACGGGAATGCCTGCCGGCATCTGCACAGTAGAGAGCAACGAATCCAATCCGTTCAGCGCATCGCTTTTCATCGGCACCCCCAGTACCGGGAGCGTTGTGTGCGCCGCGATAACACCCGCGAGATGCGCGGCACCGCCGGCGGCGGCGATGATTACCTCGATGCCGCGCGATTCGGCCGTGCTCGCGAACTCCGCCGCCAGTGCCGGGGTGCGATGCGCGGACATTACCCTAGATTCGTGAGGTACATCGAAATTTTCCAGCGTCTCAGATGTGGCGCGCATCGTTTCCCAGTCCGACTTGCTGCCCATGACAATAGCAACTAAGGATGAAGGATGAAGGCGGAAGGATGAAGGCGGAGAAACCAAGGATGAAGGCGGAAGGATGAAGGATGAAGATTTGTTCCGCCTTCTACGCTTTGAGTTCTTCGGTGATCCACTCTTTTTCATTGAACGCCTTTCAACCTTCAACCTTCATCCTTCCGTCTTTATCCTTTCACTCTCCCTGGTCCAGCGAATATCCACGCTCGCCGTCGAAGTTGCAAAGATTTTCGATCTTAATGAAGTCAAAACCTGCGCCGGCAACGCGTCCCAGCAAGTCAATGATTTGCTGATGGGTGATGTTCTGGCCGTCCGTTTGTGACATGAAACGACAGCGCCAGTGATCAGAGCAGAACGTTTCCGACTTGCCGCCGGGCCACACCTTCACGCCGCGGTTGCTAATCATCACCAGCTTAAGATCACCCGCGGTTGCCTTGGCCAGCGCTTCGCCGAGGTTATCCGGAGAACCCTTCGTCCAGTCGACAAAAACATCCACGCCGACCAAATCTTTGCGGGTATCTGATCGCTCTTTGATGATGGTTTCGCCCGCAAAAGTCTCCGCCTCTCCATTCTGTTTGTAAGCGATAGCTGGCAGCGTGTGCGGTTTCTTGCCGAGGCGCTGAACCACGGCCTGCGCGAATTCTTTCGTCCCGACTTTCTGCTTGCTGATGCTTTCGTCGTAAATGTCGTAGGTGTGAATTCCATCTTCAATCGTACGCAGCCACGCGTTGTGGACTTTCTCCGCTATATTCGTATGACCAATATGGACCAACATCATGATTGCGCCCATCAGCAATCCGGAGGGATTTGCCAGGTTCTGGCCTGCGCGACGCGGTGCCGAACCGTGGATTGCTTCGAACATTGCGATGTTTTCGCCAATGTTCGCCGAACCCGCCAAGCCCACGGAGCCGGCAATCTGCGCGGCCACATCCGATAGGATATCCCCGTAGAGATTCGGCATTACGATAACGTCAAAAGTGTTCGGCGTATCTGCCAGCTTGGCCGCGCCAATGTCCACGATCCAGTGTTCGTTTTCGAGGTCGGGATATTCGGCGGCTATCTCGTTAAAGACTTTATGAAACAGACCGTCAGTCAGTTTCATGATGTTGTCTTTGGTGAAGCAGCTAACTTTTTTGCGATTATGAAGTCGCGCGTATTCGAAGCCGTAACGAACAATTTTTTCCGAACCGGGTCGCGAAATCAGTTTCAAACACTGCATTACCTGGTCCGTCTGGCGATATTCAATCCCGGCATACAAATCCTCTTCATTCTCGCGCACAATCACAACATTCATGCCGGGATGCTTGGTCTCAACAAACGGATGATATGAAACACATGGCCGCACGTTCGCATACAGACCCAGCGTTTTGCGCACAGTCACATTCAAGCTCTTGTAGCCACCGCCCTGCGGGGTTGTAATCGGTGCTTTGAGAAAGACTTTCGTGTTACGTAACGAATCCCACGCGCTCGGATCGATTCCGGAACTATTTCCCGCCAGATAAACTTTCTCGCCGATATCGATTTTTTCGATGTCCAGTTTCGCGCCCGCTTCTTTCAGAATACGAAGCGTGGCTTCCATGATCTCAGGGCCGATGCCGTCGCCGTAAGCGACGGTGATGGGTACGGTTGGCATTGAATCAGTGCCTTTCTTCCTCTTTTTGAGAAGTTGACGAATATAAGCCAAAAGCGAGAGACGAGCAAAGTGGTGAGGCGATAAGTCATGAGAGTTAGCCCCTCCCTCACGGTCGGGCTACCGACACTATTGGTGAAGCAGCGCGTGTCAGTAGCCCGACCGTTAGGGAGGGCTTCTTCTCGTTCGGTCGGATTCACTGCGTCGCTAGTGTTAAGATTGAGTCTCCCTAATGAATAAGCAGGCTTTCGCTATCCTGGAGTTTGATTCGCTGCGCGCTTTAGTGCGGCGCAACGCGCAAACCGAAATAGGGCGCGCGCGAATTGAATCGCTCGGGCCAATCAACAATGTTGACGAATTGCGCCAGGCTCTCCGCGCGGTTGCCGAAAGCGTCGAGTTGCATCGGCACGGAGCCCATTTGTCATTCGACAGCCTAGCGGACCCGAGCGAGTCGATTTCCCGTCTGAAGATCGAAGGCACGGCCCTCGATCCGCTGGCGATTCTCGATCTGGCACGCTTATGCGAACGCGCACTTGATGCGCGAGCAGCAATTCTGGCTGAGCGCGAAAACTATCCCACGCTTTTTGAAATCGTTGCGGCATTGCCAGCCGAGCTGAAAAAACTCACAAGCCTCCTAACGAAGAAAATTCTGCCGAGCGGCGAGCTTGACGACCGTGCCAGTCCGCAACTGGCCAGCATTCGCCGTGATATCGCTAATGCGCGCTCGCGGATCACCCGGACTTTGGAAAACCTCATGCGCCGGTCGAGCGAGGCGGTGCAGGAAGAGCTGGTTACCATTCGCAACGATCGGTTCGTGATTCCGGTGCGCGCCGATCATCGGGGACGCATCAACGGTGTTGCCCACGGCTCATCTTCATCGGGCGCGACGATCTTTGTTGAGCCGCTGGAAACTATCGAAGCAAACAACGAACTGCAAACTTTACGCGAAGCTGAACAGCGCGAGATCGCTGAAATTCTTTTTTCGCTTTCGGAAAACCTGCGTCATGAGCTGCCAGCAATTGAACTCGCCGCGAATGCGGTTGCCGAACTCGATTTCATCGGCGCGAAAGCCGCGTTTGCAGAGAGATTCAGTTGTGTCATTCCAGAAATTGAAAGCGGTGCAAGTGCCGCCGGTAAGCGTAATGATCCTTTAGAGCCTGGATCTGATCGTTTAGCGCCGCGACTTGTCCCGGCCTCTAGTGAAGCCACAGGTACGCTCGAAATGGTGGCCGCACGTCATCCTCTACTTGAAGAAAACCTGCGCTCGACCGGCGGTGCGGTCGTTCCAATTTCATTCAAACTCGATGATGACAACGCCACGATGGTCATCTCAGGTGCGAATGCTGGCGGCAAAACCGTCGTGCTCAAGACCACGGGTTTACTTTCGTTGATGGCGCTTTCCGGCTTGCCTGTGCCCGCGCGCCAAGCACGCGTGCCTTTCTATCAATCGATTCTTGCCGACATTGGCGATCATCAATCGCTGGCGGCTAATCTTTCGACGTTCACGTCGCACGTCGCGAATATCGCTTCGATGATCGCGTCATGTGAAACGCCGGCGCTGGTCTTGCTCGACGAAGTCGGCACTGGAACCGATCCCGAAGAAGGCTCAGCCTTAGGTGTCGCGGTCGTGGATCATTTCAAATGGCGCTGCGCGCATGTGCTGGCGACGACGCATTACTCCGGCTTGAAGATGTATGCAGCCAACGAAGCTGGCGTGCTGAATGCCAGTGTAGAGTTCGATGAAAAGACTTTACGACCGACGTATCGCTTGCTTGTCGGGTTCGCCGGATCATCCTCAGGTTTGGAAATCGCGCGACGCTTTGGCATTGCAGATGAAATCATTCGGAAGGCAACTGAGCAAGTAAAGCAGTCTTCGCGAGATGCGATTGAGTATCTACGCCGCATAAAAGGCGAAGCTGAGGAAGCCGAAGCTTTGCGAATGGCGTTGGAGGAAGAACGCGCCGCTGTGGCTGAGAAATTTGCTTCGCTGGAGACGCAAGCGTCAAAGCGCGAACGAGAACGGCAAGCGGAATTCGAAAGGGAACTCGCAAAAACGACGACAGAACTTGAAAGGCGTTCACGTGAACTCCTGGAGAAAATTCAGGAACGCGCCGCTCAGGTGAAAGTCGAGCGCGAAGCACAGAAGCGCGTGGCCGAGTTGAAACGCGAAGCGCAGCGCGCGGCGCAAGGAACGCGGAAAGCGCGGAGCGCTTCGCCGGCTCTGACTGAGACAGACACTATTCTCACTTCGCTTCGAGGCGTGCGGGTTGTTCGCAACGGAAAAGTCGTGAGTGATGGACGCCGGCCGCAGATGATTAGCAATGATGACAAGGGAGAAGAAGTGCTCGCTTCCTATGCCGGACCGAGTCGCGAATTGCGAGTTGGCGATCGGGTGCGACTGCGCACATTGGGTTCGGTAGGCATCATCGATCAAATCAAAGACAATGAAGCCGAGGTACGCGTCGGCTCGCTGCACATGCGCGAGAAGCTTTCTAATCTCGAACTGGTGGATGAAGTCAGCACCCGGGGCGGTGAAGCCGATGGCCGCCGTGATGAAGTCAGTACCGCCCGCGTTAGCGGGCGGGTCAGGCGATCACTCGAAGATACCCGCCGTCGCGCGCAGACAACCGAGCTTCATCTGCATTCGAAAGACGAAACCAGAAAGATAAGTTCCGAACTGAATCTGATTGGCAAGAAAACCGATGAAGCTGTTGAGCTAGCCGACAAGTTTCTCGACGAAGCTTTCTTGAACGGTTTGAGCGAAGTGCGCATAATTCACGGCCATGGGACGGGCGCGTTGCGCCGAGCGATCGCGGAATTCTTAGCCGATCATCCACACGTCGCGGGCTTTGCGGTGGCGCCGCAGAAGCAAGGTGGTGCCGGCGCGACTGTCGTAGAACTGAGGCAGTAAGAATCACGGAATGAGATTTCTCTTAATAAGTCTTCTGTGTGGAGTGGCCATTCTCAATTCAGGCTGTCTCTTTCTCAACAGGGGTGGCGAGCGAGGAAGAGTCATGGATAAATGGGGGGCGGCTGGTCAGACATTCAAGATTCGAGTCACGCAATATGAAGAGAAGAATCCAGTCATGCTCACCCATTTCTTCTACGTGTTCGATTCACCATCGGTTGGATCGAATGATTGGCGTGAAATTGCCGCTGTTCGCACTGATGGTGATATACCTCTTCCGACTACTCAAATTCGTTTTGTTAGTTCGGAGAGCGGCTTTCTCTCTATGATCTACGATTATGCCGTCACCACGAATGAAGGACGCAAATGGTCTGTTTGGAATGCTCAGAGGGATTTACCTGACTGGCAGAACCACCGCGCGTTTATTAAAGAGGTTAAGATCGGGACTGATGGCACGGGTACCATGAATCTTGAGTCTTTTAGCAAACTGCAGAGCACTACAATTCTGAAGACCCACGACTTCGGACAACAACGGAATTCTGACTAAGGCTCATAGCGATCTTTTTGGCAATGCGTTTTCCGCAAACCTTTATGCGATGACCTGCGCCGTTGAATCGAGTAGAATGGTCTGGAAATGACTGATACCACATATAGAAAACTTTTGAAGCGTATTGTGGTGAAAGGAAATGTTTGCGGCAGGGAGCCCTGTATCCAGGGTACGCGGATTAGTGTCTCGGTGATCCTGGATTCGTTAGCAGAAGGACTCTCTCCGAAGGAAATCACAAAACACTTCCCACCGCTAACTGAACAGGACGTTCGCGCTGCAGTGGCTTATGCGGCGGAGTTAGCCCGCAAAGTGCCGGCTGCATGAAAATCAAGTTGGATCAAAACCTTTCTCAATATCTTCGCGATGATTTGACGGCTCTTAAACATGACGTTGATACGGTTTTCGACCAGGGATTGTCAGGGACAACCGATCCTGAGGTGCTGAAGGCAGCGACGTCTCATGATCGAATTCTCTTCACACTTGACACAGACTTTTTGGACTTGAAGACGTATCCATCGAAAAGTCATCGCGGCGTCATCGTCTTTCGTCCTCCGCGTCAAGGCGCCCGGACCGTCGCTAAATTCGTAAAAGCTTTCGTGCGGAGTACAGACCTGCGAAAGTATTATGGTCAGACCACTGCTGTAGAGCATACCCGCGCTCGGGTTCTCAAACGGTGAGACTTAAGCTCGCTTAACAAGTCAGTCATGCGTTTTCCGCAAACCTTCATCGATGGCCTGCGTCGCCAGGCGGACATTGTTCGCATCATCCAGGACTATGTCTCGCTGAAGAAGACGGGCGCGAACTGGGTGGCGCGCTGTCCCTTTCACAAAGAGACCAAGCCTTCGTTTTCAGTCAATCCGGCGAAAGAAATCTTTTATTGTTTTGGCTGTCAGAAGGGCGGTTCGGTTTTTAACTTCATTATGGAGATCGAGCGCGTCACTTTCCCGGAAGCAATTAAGATCGTCGCCGAGAAATCGGGCATGCCGCTGCCAAAGCTGGTTGATGACAGCCGCTTTGAAGCGCGGAAGCGAGAAAGCGATCAGGTCATCGAGCTTAATCAGTGGGCACTATCCTGGTGGCAAGACCAACTCGAAAGTAAGTCGGCGCCGGCACGGGCGACGCGTGAATATCTCGAAGGTCGAGGCATCATCGAAGAGACGATTAAGACTTTTCAGCTTGGCTTTGCACCGGACAGTTGGGAAGCCCTATCTACACATCTCCGTCAAAAAGGGGCAACGCAAGAGCAGCTTGAGCGCAGTGGCCTGCTTGTAAACAAAGACGAGGGCGGCTCGTACGATCGCTTTCGCGGAAGGTTAATGTTCCCCGTCTTTGACGCACAGGGTAAGCCGATTGCGTTTGGTGGACGAACTCTGGAACCTGAAGGCGAGCCGAAGTATCTAAACTCGCCTGAGACTCCAGCCTATACAAAGGGACGCCACCTGTTCGGGCTAAATCTGACGCGTGATGAAATTCGCCGGCAGGGCTTTGCCATCCTGGTTGAAGGCTACCTCGATCTGATCGTGCCTTATCAGTTTGGCGTCCGCAACATGGTCGCAAGTTTAGGCACAGCGCTGACGCCCGAGCAGGTGAAACTAATCGGCAGATTTGCGCGTAAAGTTGTGGTGAACTATGATGGTGACCGGGCGGGCGTGCAGGCAGCGAAACGAGCAATCGAAACACTTCTGGCGGAAGACCTTGAAGTTAAGGTGTTGGTGCTCCCGGACAACGCCGATCCGGACAATTTCATCAGAAAATACGGCGTTGCGGAGTATCAGCGACAGCGAGGCGAGGCACAGCCCCACATACAATTCGTGATCGATCAAGCGGTACGGGATCGCAACCTTCATAACCCGGCCGATAAGGCTGCGGCAGTCGAGGAAGCGCTCCCGTTCATTCGCGCTGTGCGGAGCCGAATTCAGCGGCGCGAATATTTTGACATCGCCATGGACGCCTTGCGCGTGCAGCCAGATCAGAGCCGCGAGCTTTGGCAGCGGATCAGGACCGGCGCAAGCATGGACGGGGCGGCCGTTCAGGAAGTTGTGGGTCGGAGCGCCCGGCGCACAGTAGCGGAAGAAAAGCTGCTCGAGCTTCTACTGGCCGATGAAGAGTTGCGCAAGATAGTTTTGCCGCGGCTGGAATCGGCAGACTATGAAGAGCTGGCGACAGCGCCAATTTTTCGCGCGCTGAAGAGACTCGACGAACAGGGTCGTGAGATCAGTATTGATTCTTTGAATCAAGAGACGGATGGTAACTCGCTGGTCACTGAATTGTTGCCGCGCCTGATAGTTGCTGAGCAGTTTGAATCTTTTGATGAATCGCTGGCGGCGGCCGACAGTAATCTAAAGGCTTTACGATTGATCAGGATAGAGCGGCTCATCGATGAACTGGGAGCGCAATTGGCGGAAGCTCAACGCGCTGCTGACGACGAGAAGCTCTATCGTCTGGCGATGGATCAGTTGGAGTTAAAGAAACAACGTGCTGCTCTTCTGGCTCGCTCGGGAGGAATGGAGGCTTACGGGCTTTAGCTCCCTGGCGGATAGAAGGACGATAATAGGGATAGATAATCGTGGCTATTGAAGAAAAAGATCGAGATGACGTGATGGACCGTTTGCTGCAATTGGGCGGAGATAAGAAGTTTCTGTCCTACGATGATTTGAATCGCGAGCTGCCGGAGAATGTAGTTTCGCCGGATGACATCGAGGATGTGCTGCAGAAGCTCGATGCTTCCAACATTCACGTGGCGGATTCTGACGAGCGGCTGATCGAACAGGCGGCGGCAATCGCTACGGATGAGGAAGAAGCAGGTGACGAGGACCTGGAGCTGGATCTTTCCGCTGGGGCGCTGGAAAAGACAAACGACCCGGTGCGCCTTTATCTGCGCGAGATGGGCGTCGTGCCTCTACTGACCCGCGAAGGCGAAGTCGCAATCGCCAAACGCATCGAACGCGGCCAGATCAAAACTCAAAAGGCCATTGCTCGATCGCCGATCGCAGTGGGCGAATTACTCAGAATCGGCGAGGAACTCGCCGCCGGTAATATCAACATCCGCGAAGTGGTGACGTTTTCCGAGCAGGCGGAGTTGGCTGGCGAGGAAGACAAGGCTGAAGAGTATCGCGAGTGGACGATCGAAGGAATTGAAAACATTCGCAAGCTCTTCAAGAATGCTCTTAAAGAATGGGCCAAGCTGCGCGCTGAGCAGAAGATTACCCGCGGCAAGAAAACCAAGAAGCTTTTGCGCTTGCGCCGCAAGGTGGCCCGTCTCCGTATTGAAATCGCCGAAGAGATTGGGCGTTTGAATCTTACTGAGCGCTCGCGCCAGCGATTAATCAACGCGATTCGCAACGTGCAGAAAGAAGTGCGTTCGGCGGAACGTGAGCTTTCTACGTATACGGAAAAACTAACTAAGAAGCGACTGAAGGCCGACGATCAGAAACTCTACAAAAAGCACGTTTCAACCGCCAGGAAGCGGCTGCAGTTGGTTGAGCAGGAACATCACATCTCGCCGGTTGAAGTGAAGCGCTCGCTGCAGGCGATCGTCACCGGCGAACATCAAACGGGTCAGGCTAAGCGCGAGCTGGTCGAAGCGAACCTTCGCCTGGTCGTCTCCATCGCCAAGAAATATACAAATCGCGGGCTGCAATTCCTGGATCTGATTCAGGAAGGCAACATCGGTTTGATGAAGGCCGTGGACAAGTTCGAGTGGCGACGCGGCTATAAGTTTTCAACCTACGCAACCTGGTGGATTCGCCAGGCGATTACGCGGGCTATCGCCGATCAGGCGCGCACGATTCGTATCCCGGTGCACATGATCGAAACGATAAACAAACTGATTCGCACTTCACGCGCGCTGGTGCAGGAGCTGGGCCGCGAGCCTACCAGCGAAGAGATTGCGAAGAAAATGGACATTCCAGTTTCGAAGGTGCGCAAGGTCTTGAAGATCGCGCAGGAGCCGATCTCGCTTGAAACTCCAATCGGCGAAGAGGAAGATTCGCATCTTGGCGATTTCATCGAGGACAAATCTATCCTGAATCCTTCGGATGCCGTGGTTGCTTCAAACCTGCGCGAGATTACTGATGAAGTGCTCGCGACGCTAACGCCCCGTGAAGAGAAAGTAATTAAGATGAGATTTGGTCTCGGGACCACCGGATCGGAGCATACCCTCGAAGAAGTAGGCCAGCACTTTGCGGTAACTCGCGAACGCATTCGGCAAATCGAAGCGAAGGCGCTGCGCAAGTTGCGCCATCCCTCACGCTCGCGGAAGCTGAAAGCCTTCCTCGAAACCGTCCAGCACAACTAGTCGCTTATCTATTTTGAACAAAATCGTCCAAAGCTATCGCCAGAAACTCACCAGCGAAGAGGGTTGGATACTGAAGCGCGGCGCTTCGTTGCGCATCGCCCTTTGTTATCCGAACGTTTACGCGATCGGCATGGCTAACCTTGGCTTTCAGGCGATGTACGAAATCTTCAATCGCATTCCCGAGGTTTCCTGCGAGCGAGTTTTCCTGCCGGACGGTATCAGAAGCCCGCGCGTCAGCAAGGGCTCGGACAATGATCGAGTCCTTCCTATCGACCACCCCAGTCGGGCTGCCCGCCTGAGGACCCCGGTTAGTCGGGCTTCAGACATGCTGGTCCTTGACGAGATGCGGGAATATGAGAAGACTCGCACTCCTCTTCTTTCTTTGGAGTCACAAACTGCGGTGCGCGACTTTGACGTTCTTGCTTTTTCGATCTCCTTCGAAACCGATTACTTGAACATGGCGCGCATGATGCAGATGAGCGCCGTGCCGGTTTGGGCAAAGGATCGATCTCGCCATGATCCGCTGATCGTGATGGGTGGCGCGGCATCCTTTCTAAATCCTGAGCCGATTGCCGAGTTCACTGACGTGATTGGCGTAGGCGAGGGAGAAATCCTCGGGCCGAGGCTGGTCGATGTAATTCTGGAAAACGGATCGAAGGAAGAGGTTTTGTTGGCATTGGCCGGCCAGGGCCGCGGCTTCTATGTTCCTTCGCTTTACGACGTGAGCTATAACGACGATTCAACCGTCGCCGCGTACACACCGCTGGCTGATGGGGTACCGGCGCGCGTCGGTCGGGCCGTGTCGGCTGAAAATCCCAAAGAAGGCAGCCTGCGCCGCGCGATTCGACGAGGACAGGTCGAGATCGCAGAGCAACTAAGGAGTAATGAGGTATTCGCGCCCTCAACCAGCATCTTCGCGCCACAAGCCGAGATGGGCGACCGTTTCCTGATCGAGATTTCGCGCGGGTGTTCGCAAGGCTGCCGCTTTTGTTGGGCCGGCTACAACTATTGGCCGCCGCGCGTGGTGCCAGCGCGCGATATTCTGGCGAAGGCACGGGACTGGCGCACAAAGACGAACAAGATTGGACTGGTATCAACGGCGGTCTGCGACCATCCCGAGATTAGCGAAATTCTGCAGGGCTTGCGGGCGATGGATTACCGCATCTCGGTCTCCTCATTGCGCCTGGATCAAATCTCCGATGAACTGCTTGACGCGCTGGTTGAGTCACGCGATCAGCAAATCGCCGTCGCTCCGGAAACGGGATCGGATCGGTTGCGTAGGGTCATCAACAAGAACCTGACCAACGATGAGATCGTCGATATCTGCGGCTCGGTGTTCGATCATGGGATGCTAACGGTGAAGCTTTACCTGATGGTTGGCCTGCCAACGGAAACCGATGAAGACCTGGCGGAAATGGTAACCCTGGTCGAGCGCATCAAGAATCGAATGCTGGAAGCAGGTCGTCGGGTCGGCCGCACCGGCAAGATCATTCCATCGCTTAATGGGTTTGTGCCAAAGCCCAACACCCCGTTTCAGTGGGAATCAATCTGTGAAGAAAAAGAACTGAAACGTCGCCTGAAGTGGGTGTGCAAGAACCTGGCGCGCATTCCCAACGTTGAAGTGCGCGCGATGTCGGCGCGTATCGCTCACCAGCAAGCATTATTCTCATCGGGCGATCGGCGCATCGCTCGAGTGATTGAAGCTGGGGCGAGATTGAATGGAGATATAAACGCCGCGCTCCGCGAGAAGGGCATCGATCCTGCCTTTTATACGAGCCGAGTTCGGCCTCACGAAGAAATTCTTCCATGGGAGATCGTTGACTCCGGACTGTCGCGTGAATTCATGGAGCGCGAACATGAACGCTCGCATGACGCTCGCTCGACCGCGCCCTGTCCTTCCGTGAACCAATGCACGCGCTGCGGCGTCTGTCCGACCACGTGGCTGGCCGAAGCTCCCACTTCTCTGGTGCAACTGCAAAGTTACGCAACCGCTGTTTAGTCTTCGACTTAACGGAGACTACTTGATGGTAAGGAAGGCCGTGCTCTTGGCCGTGTGATCAAATTCGTAGTTATAAGTGAATCCAAGCGCCGGAATGGGGCGAGTGTATTGCACGCGAACCTCGACGCGGTTGTCGCGCTGGCCGGTGGTAATCACCGCGTTTGCAGGGACGTGGTATTCAGGTTCGAGCTTTACCAACTGCTCCTTGACCCATGAAGGATCGTAGCCCTGCGTAACGGCCACGTCTGCTTTGTTTTGCATTAAATCTTTGAAATAGTACGCGTCAAGCGCGACCGGGATATACAGATAGCCCGCATAAATCACGATCGCGAAAATCGCAAGAAAGATTATCAGCTTAAGTCGTGCGCCACCGCGCTCATCTGGTTTTGTATAGAGTGTTTGGTTCATTCTGCTCCTGCCTCAAAAGTAGGATCCCAGCGCTACCCGCAGCGATTCGCGCAAAAGCCCTGGCGCAATCTCTGCTTCATCAACAATCCGAGCACGACCCAGGCGTTCCAGCAATACCCACTTCATCTTACCGCCCAGCAATTTCTTGTCATGCGCCATTGCTTTTACGATTTCGTTGATAGAAAGATCATTTGCCCGGGGGAGGCGCCCACAGAGGCCAACTGCCTCGGCCAACAATTCTAACTCTTGCGAGGCGAGCATGCCTAGATTTTTTGAAATTTCGCCCGCCACGACCATCCCATAGCCAACCGCTTCGCCATGGCGGAAGCGGCGGTAGCCTGTCAGGGTCTCGAGGGCATGCGCCGTCGTATGGCCGAAATTAAGAATCCGACGCGACAGGTGATCCGTGCGATTAACCTCTTCTCTCTCGTCGCGCGCGACGATAGATGCCTTGAATCGACAGTGGGCAGCAATCAGTTCATTTAAGCGCTCAGAGGAAATCGCAGCTCGGTCTTTGGTCCGGAATTTCTCGCGACTGCTCCGAAGAAAATCAACTGTTTGATCAAACAACTTTCGACCTGCAACTGAGCCGTGCTTCACGGCTTCGCACCAACCCGACGTCAGTTCGCGTTGAGGCAAACTGCGCAACGTCTCAGTGTCGATCAAGACAAGGCTCGGCTGATGAAAAGCGCCAATAAGATTCTTTCCGGCCGGCAGATTGAGGCCGGTTTTGCCACCGACTGACGCATCGATCTGTGCCAGCAAAGTTGTCGGCACTTGAATAAATGCGATTCCCCGCAAGTAAGTGGCCGCGGCAAAGCCCGCAAGATCGCCGACCACGCCGCCGCCGATCGCCACCACTGCGTCACTTCGCTCCAGCCCGGATTCGGACAGGAATGAAAGTGCTTGTTCAAGAGAACCGAGCGACTTGTGGCGCTCGCCCTCTTTCATCAGCCAGTGAGTAGTCGCGAAACCAGACGAGCGAAGGCTTCGAATCGCGTTAGCCCCAAACAGATCGAACACGCGCTGGTTTGAGATTATGGCGAGACGCCGCGCGTTTGGACTCAGACAGCCACGCGCTTCGTCGCCCAGTTTCGTCAACACGCCCCCGCCAATCTTGATTTCGTATTTAAGTTGACGCGCCGACAAGCGTACCTGAACTAACGACATGAATGAGACTGTACAGCGTTTGGTAGAGAGCTCGTCAAGTCCTTGATTCAACAGGTGGTTGGTCAATTTGATGTCCGACAGGCTTTAGCTTGTCGAACTTGAACGACAAACTGAAGTTTGTCGGACATTTGCATTGAAATTGACCCCCTGCTACTCAACACCGGGCGATGGTTGGTGGCGGACGCCGCGGCATGACCGCGTGTCAGCGCTTCGGAACTTTAAGACTAATATCTTTCTGTACGAAGACGATGAACCGCTTACCTTGTGGAAGCACCGCATCTTCGCCACGCTTGAAACCGCTCATTAACGCCAAGGGAGCAATCGGGAAAAGCGGCGCCAGCAAAGCGCCCATCACAACCGCGCTGGTTGCTACTTCGGCTCCATGACTCGTGCCTTTAATTCCGTTAGGGCCCGCGGGTACATCCTGTTGGGCCTGAAGCGGCACGCGAGTCAGATCAACTGTCACTACATCCTGAATTGTCCAGGTAAGCTTGCCGCCTTTTCCCCAGTGACCACCGCGTTTGGATTCGATGACACGTCCCGTTACCAGCGAGCCTTTTTCGATGACCGTCACGCCGTTGATCTGCACCGGAATGAGAACACGAAAGCTGAGAAAATCGCCCGGTCGCAAATCGAGCGAGCTGATCGTGTACGCAGATTCTATGTTCAGTGGCGTGCCCGCTGGCAGTTTGATTTCGCGCGGTGGCAACGGTTGGGTCGCAAGCTCCACTATCCCGGTCGAATCCTCTTTCGGCAACGAATCTGACGCAGGTGATTCCGACTCTTGGATAGATTCGGTTGCGCCTGTTGGCTTCTGGCCGGAGTGCGCTATTGACGTAAACGACAACAATAACAGAATGAATATCAATAAGAGTGATTTTCGCATCCGATTGAATCCTCCTAACGAGGTGGTCAGCTCATCAGAAGGGCAATCACAATGCCGGGGAAATTTTTGGCAACATTGACCAAGCCCTTTGGTAGGAAACAATGAGCAGGCAACCGTGGAAACGCTTGTCGAGAGTGGTAAACTCTGTGGCATGGCAGCCCGAAAACATGCCGCGAACAACAACCAACTTGTGGAAGCCATGGCACTACTCATTCGAAACCAGGCGGCATTCGTGGAGCAAATTGCCAGAAGTGACCGAGAGCGACTGGAGCTAACACGGAAGAGTGAAGAACTGCAGCGGAAGAATGACGAGCGATTCTCGCGCATTGAGACTATTCTTCTTCAGTTACCGAAGGCGATCAAGAAAGAGATCGGGTTTAAGTCGCAGACATAAAGCCACATCTAAGTTTGTTCGAGGCTGGGCTGGATTAACGCCCTAAGGTTGCCGCTATGGGATCTTCTCTAAGCTGGCATCAATCGTTATGTCTCCATTGGGAGTGATCGTCATAGTACGCTGCCATGGCTTCAGACCCTCTTTTGCTATTGAGATTTCATGTTCTCCCACTGTCAATCGGATGGTTGAAGGGGTGCTGCCTACGTATTTACCGTCAACTGTTATATCTGCGCCCGGAGGAGTTGACTTGATAACGACAACCGAGTAGTTGCGAACGTCCGGTGTCGTTATTATCTGCTCAGTAGCTCTTACTGGAGAAACTGGGACTGGCTTCCTTTTTAGAATGGTCTTGTCGATATGCATCTTGAATTCTCGGCCCTTGTTATCCAAAAGGACCAAGTCACCACCATCGATGGCATATTCTACTGTTCCGCCAACCACTAATTTCACTTCTTTAGACCAGCGCCACGACAGCACGTGACTGACAACGTAAATATACTCATTACCTTCAATCGCCAACGTCTCACGCTCGTGGTTCCACGTCGACGGCGTGGTGGTGGCGTGTACGTTTCCGTTATTGTCAACCCGGCCTTGCGTTGTCGTTCCTCCATAGGTAGTAAAGCTTTCACTCCCCATATCTAGGACTGTGCCTGTTTGCCAAATGCGCTTATGCTTATCGGCAAAGGTGGGCATACTCAGACAAAGCAAAGCGACTAGCAAAACCACAACTCTCTTTGACACAGCAAGACTCCTTTCGTGTGAATGAGCGAGCGCGAACGTATTGTGCAACGTTATAGGGATTTTTCTAGAGTTGCGTCGACCGTAACATTGCCATTGTTGCTCATGGTTATCGTGCGCTGCCAAGGCTTGAACCCTGACTTCTCAATAATGATCGAGTGTTCTCCCTGCGTTAGTTGTAGAGTCGAAGGCGTCGTGCCGACGAACTTGCCGTCGATGGTTATTTCCGCTCCGTCTGGCGTAGATTTAATTGCTACTGACGAGAGGTTAAGCGCAGAGACCTCGGGCTTTGGCGCTCCGGATTCAACTGCGAGAGATGGCTTGAACTTCAAAGGATCAAGAGGCGTGTCCGCCGCAACGTACGCTGTGATCTCGGTACCCTTCGGAATTGTAATATCTTTGCCGTGCATGAAAAGAAAGAATGGCGCGGCAGGAAAGAAGACAATGCTTGTTGCGACAATCGCTCCCGTCATCGCGCCCGTATGATTTCCGCCGCTGCCACCTTTGACTGCACGGAGCGATACCTTCTCTCCAGACACAAGCTGGACGTAATCAATATTCATGTTTAGCTTGCCGGCTCGGCCCATTCTGCGTTTCGGTTGCGCTTCAGTAACCGTGGCAATTGCCATCCCCCCGTGTTGAATCACGATCACATCGCCGACTTTAACGTCTTCGAGAACTTCAAAATCTACTTTTTCATTAACCGTGGCGTCATGCGAAGACATCGTTCGCGTAAGCTTGAGCTTTACTGGCGTATCTTCAGCCAAACCAAACGCAAGAGGCGGCCTGGGGGGCGCAGGCGTAGCTGGTGCGGAAGTTTGAACTTGCTCAGTTTTCTTATCTTTCTTACTCGGCTTTTCTTGCGATAAACTCAACGAGGCGAAGATCAAACAGAACACAAAGGGTGTCGCCATTCGCGCGATTGACTTCATAGTTTTTCCCTTCAGTTAGAGCGAGGAGTTGATATGATTTGGCACGTGCGTGCCTAGATTAACAGAGTTACTTCTGGAAAACGCGAGCTGCTGCCTAAACGCCTATAGTCTCTTCTCCCCGCTCTTCGATCAGATAGGGAGTCGCTGCCGCGAGTTTTCCTCCGTTATTATCGGCGATGATGGCGTTAACAATCGGCAAACTGAGCGAGTGCTTCTTTGAAATTCCCGGGACGCTGTGACCGGCGGCATAGACCGCGTGACGGTCATGCTCCTGGTACCATTCATTCAGATTTGCAGTCTTATGCATGTTCTCGATGATCTGGCGCCAGCCCACGCCGGTATTGTAGGCGCAGAATGAAATCTCACCTTCCTGAGTGCCGTAAGGAATGACGCACATTTCTGTCCGGCGGAAATCGTAGTTGAACAGGTCCTGAAACCACATTCCTTCAATACACAACACGCGCCAGAGATCGTTGGAATTGTTTCCATTCTGCGTCTTCATACGATCATTGCGATCGGAATTCGAATTGGTCGACGACGGCTTGAACAGATTGATGATTTGCGAAATCGGAAAGCCTTCCGGCGCGCGACCGGCGTCGAAGTTTCGCATAATCGCCATGCCGAGTTGGGCATATGAAAGCTTTTTCCCACGCGCCGTGTCCGTGATTATGGCCACATCCTTCATGAACTGTTCGTAGTTGAAAAACTCAAACAGCGACCTGAACTCGCCGGTTTTCCGATTAACCACGGCCAGTGCGAAGATGCCGCAGTTCGGGTGGCAATTACATGACGACCATCCCCAGGGCGCGTCGGCGCCTTGCAGCATGTCCATCACGCTGGTGAACGCCGAATAAGAAGACAGCGGGAACCAATCGCGCAAAGGCTGCAGACGCCCGTCAAGTTGATCTTTCAAATCATGAGTCATGCCGGCCAGCGTGTAGCGCCACTTTTTGCGCAGCTCATCTGAGATATCTTCGTCGCGACCGGTGAACGAAACCGGCTGAAAAGCAATGGTCTGGACTTTGTCGATATTCTTAGCCGCGAACTCGACAATCTGACCAATCGCATCATTGTTAATGCTGTTGACGATCGTGACGACCAGGGTAACTTTGATGCCCACGCTGGCAAGGTTTTCAATAGCCTGCTGTTTTACGTCAAACAGATTACCTACCCCGCGATGCTTGTTCTTTTCTTCGCCGACGCCGTCAAACTGCAAATAGACGCCGTGTTGGCCCGCGGCCTTTGCGGCTTTGCAGAACTCAATATCTTCAGCAAAACGGATTCCGTTGGTCGCAGCCAGAATGCGATAGAAACCAACCTTCTTCGCATAGGCAACGGCTTCGAGGTAATAAGGCGAAAGGGTCGGTTCGCCGCCAGAGAAAAGAATGATGACTTGCCGTCGCGGTTTGAATGAAACTGCGCGATCGAGAATCGCCTTTGTATCTTCGAACGTTGGTTCGTGGACGTAACCAACCTGGTTCGCATCCATGAAGCATGGATTGCACATCATGTTGCAGCGGTTGGTTAGATCGACCGTCAGTACGGCGCCGCGTCCAAACTTGATTGAAGAGGTCCCGTGACGATGCACATTCGCGTCTTCAGCCGCGCGAAAGTCGCGACCAAAAAATAAGGATTCAATTCTTTCCAGGAACGCCGGATCACTTGAGAGGACATCTTCGAACTCACCGTGTTTGGGACAAGCCTTGCGCATCACGACGCGACCCCCGTCTTCGATAATCTGCGCCTTAATCTCACCAGGGTGCGCGTTCATCAAGGTCTCGAGGGGCGTCGTGCCGTCGATTACTGCCGTGCGCACTTCCTTGACGCAGCGCGGACAAAGCGAATCTGTTTCTCTGGGAAAACCCAGCGGTGGGGCGGTTCGTTCGTAGGACTTTAGCAGTGGCCCGGGGGCCCAATTTGGTCGCAGCGCTTCGCCTTCCGGAAGTCGCTTGTTTACTGACTGAAAAGCCTTCCAGGCAACATCGGAAAGCGTCGATACCACTCTCGACCCGGTAACGCCGGCTAATTTACCTTTGTCGGATTCGCCTCGGCGGAATTGATCGCTAAACAAACAAGAATTCTCCTCGGTGGCGCTTCGACCGCGTTAAGACGCGCCCAGACTATGAAAAGCTTGAGAAATCCAAAGATCCTCGCCGCCTGCGACACGCTGTTCAGCAGCGTCAATCATGATAAGTTGCCACCATGTCAAAGGCAAGGCAAAAAGTCTGGGTGTTGCCTGTGCGACCGTAAACTCCGTCAATTTTTAAAGAGAGTGGTAGTTGGTTGCCGCAATTAGCATCCTTCCTTGCTTGCTTGTTCTGGTGTATTATCTGCGCCGCTAACCTTCGTCTTCGGTTGATTCCTGCGGGCGCCGGTGGAAGTCTTCCAGCAAACGGCCTTGCCAGTCGATTGACTAGCAAGCTCCGCGCTCCTGTTCCAGGCTGAAAGGAGTTACTCCCTATGTTGTCCTACTTGATTTTCCTCTATCAATGGGTTTTGAAACGATTGCCCAGGGCCTTTTCGATTCCGCTGGTTATTTTTCTGGTCCTCTATTTTGCTTTCGCCTTTCCATTGTTGGTAATTCGGGTTGTTCCAAAAGCAGAGAACTATATCGCCGAACAGTTGCGGACGAGCTATTCGATTCCTCGGCCAGCATTTCTTCATATTCCACAGGACTATTCCGTAGTGGGAGGAATCGTTTCAGCTTTGCTGATTATTGGCGTGGCCTTGGTTGGAGTTCTACTGAGTTACGGTATCGCTGCAATTATCTATCCCCTGCTGCGCGGGAAGCCGATGAAGGGCTTGAAGCTTCATGAGCCTTCGCCGCTTCCAGGAGCTCCGAGCGGGCGCGACGATGAGACGAACCCGCTGGCTCAGTATGAAAGGATTGGGATCATTCTAGCTGGTGGAGGAGCGAAAGGAGCTTATCAAGCAGGCGCGATGCAGGCGATTTACGAATTTCTCGAAGCGCATCAAGCACTGCACAAAGTCCGGATGATCGCGGGAACCTCTATAGGATCGTGGAATTCGCTCTTCTGGTTGGCGGGAATGGTCAAACGACCTGACGAAAAGACTCCCAGCGTGCTCGAACAGTGGTGGCACCAGGTGGACGTGAAGAGCGTTATCAGGCCTGAGTTCTACGTACCCATGCGGCAAAACTATCTGCTGTCGGCACAACCCTGGGAAGAAACATTCGCCAGACTTTTCAAAGACAATGCGAAGGCCAACGAGGTCTTGTCATGTCACATCAATCACACAGCCCCGGGTGGCGATCATAACGCCTGCATGGATGCGATGCATTTCTATCTGACGCGTTCGAACGTGGCACTGGGAAAGCTCGAGTTCACGACCAATCGCGATGATTTGAGTAACATCGACAGGAATTTGCCTGTCGACCTGCGGCCACGACAGAAAGCGACACCTGATGTCTGGAAAGCGGCGAAGTCGGTCGAGGATCTGCATGATGCCGTGTTCGCCTCGATGGACATTCCTCCGTTGTTCAAGAACGCCCTAATTGACGATGAGTTGTTCGAAGACGGCGGTGTAGTCGACAACCTGCCGATCAAATTCGGGACTGAATTCGAGAATTGTGACCTGCTTTTCATTCTGCCTTTGAATGCCAGCTTCGCGCAAAAACCGGATCGGCGCTCAATTGTAAAGAGACTGTTTCGGGTCATGGACGTGCGTCAGGGTGTCCTGGAACGGAATTCGTTCAAGATGGTCTATCTCTACAACGAGCTGGCTGCTTTGCGCGATCAGGCCGCGAAGTACCAGGACATGGCGGAGACCTACCAAAGCGCCTTAGGCGCAATTCAACGTGAACTGGAATCTAAGGAAATTAATATTGCTTCACTGACTGAAAGAATTTGGGGCACACTCGAATCACGATCGGCAAACGGCAATCGACAGATCATCAAAGAAGCGCCGCCTGTTATGCAGACAGAGCCATTAGCCACTGAAGGATCGGCAATCAAGCGCGCTCTGTATCGCAAGCACAAGATGGTTCAGGTCTTTTCTATCTGCCCGGCTCCGGAATTAGTAATCAGCACCGCGGAATTCTGGAAGACGGCAGAATCGGGACAGGCTTTTCGCCTGATGTACAAAACGACGGGAGATGAATTGAAGCAATTCTTTTATCGCGACACTCCGGCTCCCGATTGGATCCGCATGGCGCGCGTCAGTCCTGAAGGAGAGGTCAGCTATCTGATGGATTTTTAACTGAAATGTAAGTTGTGTTACTCGTGGTCCTGGTTCTTGCTCCTCCTGCTTGCGTTCAGAATGTCATCGTTTCCTGTGCGATTATTCGCGCTACGTCCGGATTAGGGCACGGGTCACGCATCTGGTAAGCTTCGTTCCCGAAATAAAAACCGAATTTCCAGCGGGACTAACGAGTTGCTTACGAAAGGTGACCCGCAGACGATGTGATCCCCTTCGATGACTAAACCCAAAGAACGCACAGCATCTGAACTGTCCGAATGTGTGGGCGGGCGCATAGTCGGTGACGGAGATATTGTGATCCGAAGTATTGCCAGTCTGGAAGCGGCGAACGAAGGCGATATTGCTTACTTCGAGGATGAGAAGTTCTTTGAAGCAGCGAAAAACAGTAGGGCATCTTGTCTAATTGTTCCTATTGGCGCCGCGGTAGATTCGCGCTGCCGCATTGAAGTCAATAATCCGAAGCTGGCTTTCGCCCTCATTGCGGAAATCCTGCACCCTTCAAAGAAACGCGAGCCTGAAATTCATCCGACTGCTGTAATCGCGGCCAATGCTGAGATTGCTCTGAACGTTTTCATTGGCGCATTTGTTTGTGTCGGCGAAAACTCTGTAATAGGAAGCGGCACCCAAATACGTGCCGGCGCGAAAATCGGTGATGGCGTCACGGTTGGCGAAGACTGCGTGATTCATCCGAACGTCTTTCTCGAAGACGGCGTGACAATTGGCAATCGGGTCATTCTCCACGCCGGCGTCGTCATTGGCGCAGACGGCTTTGGTTACGTGAGGGGCGACGTCGGTTATCACAAGTTTCCGCAGATAGGCACGGTAGTAATTGAAGACGACGTTGAGTTGGGCGTCCACACTTGCGTCGATCGCGCGGCGCTCGGCCGCACACGCATTGGTCAGGGAACTAAAATCGATAACATGGTCCACGTTGGTCACAACTGCGACATCGGCGAGCGGGTCATTATCGCGGCGCAAACCGGTATTAGCGGTAGCGTGACGATTGAGGATGATTGCGTCATCGGCGGCCAGGTTGGTTTTGGCGATCATATACGCGTGCAGAGCGGCGCCGTCATAGGCTCAAAAGCTGGAATACTTCCGGGCAAAATCGTTCGTCCCGGAGTTTGGTGGGGCATCCCAATTCAACCGCTCGATGAATACAAGCGGTTGAACGCGCACATGAATCGCTTGCCACAACTTCGCGAGGAGCTAAAAGAGCTTAAACAGCGCATCCGGCAATTGGAGTTACAGTCTCGGAACGAAAATGGTTGACAACGGAGCCCGATTTACGCGAATCTGAGGGCAAGCTTCGCCTGCAGCGAAGTCATCCCCCCAGAGAATTGCCAGTCATGAAAACCCCTTCAGCTCTGATCGCGCTGGTACTCTTTGTTTTTACAGGCGCTCGTGCGCAATCACCTGAATCCGCCGATCCAATTAGTCGGCCACGTTCAGTGATTCAGGCAAGGTCCGCTAGCTCTTCCAAACCGCCAGTCGAGGTTCAATCCGGTCCATCACAGAAACCATCGGCACCAGTGCAAACTGGAACAGCCACCAGCGAAAAAATAACTGCAACCCCGAAACAGCAACCGGATGAACTCGCATCGCCGCGAGATGAAGCTGTCGCGATTTCTCATCGCCTTTCCCCAACCCGCCTCCGTCTGCGGATCAGCGAAGCCGAACGCTGGATGAAAGCTCGTCCTCTACCGACTGCCCTGACGGTACCTTCATTGGATTACGTGACGCTTGCAGCGCTATTGCCTGAGACATCACAGGTTCATCTGATCCGCATCGCTAAGGAGACTTTCTTAACCAAAGGCTCAGAGGTTTCATCGGTAACGTCGCATGGCTTGCCGGTTCAGATCCATGTCTTGCGCGCAAATGGCGTGAACACCGCCGTCACGATTTTCGATGACCAGAATCTCTCGCTATTGCCGCTGGTCGTGGAATTTCCAATCGAGCGACATGGCGTCTTTCGCGAGATGGCCTACTATACTTCGGCGCATCCCGCTTTGCTTTCGCCGGACCTCGTCAAGTCAGGCCAGATCTATGTTTCAGCGATGGTCGACCTGGCCGCGAAGCGTTTACGCGAACGTGGCGCGCCCGTGACCCAAAACATCATCAATGTTGCCAAGCGCCTTTGCATCGTCGAGCACGTCGATCACGATCGCTTCCGCAACGAAAATCGGATCGCGCTGTTCGAAGAGATTTATTCGTTGTACGCGCTGAACGAACTGGATACTTACCGTTATTCAGTCAGTTCAGCCGGCGCCGGTGGAATGGTGCAGATGATTCCGTGGGCCTATCAGCTCGAGCGGCAACGCCATCCTGGCGTGGGCTTGAACCCCGATTTCGTCTTCGGGATGCGCAACCATGGCAATGCGCTGGAAGCGATGCTACTTTACATGCAGGACACCTGGAACGATTTGATTACGAACGAAGACGTTCAATCGGCGATGACGGCAAAGCAGGCGACCCCGACTGAGCTAATGGCCGCCGCTTACAATTCAAATGCCGCGAAGCTGCCCGGTTACATCCGGCGAGCCGGAGCCGGATGGCGCACATTGATCCCGCGCGAGACACAAATCTACCTACAAATCTATCAGTCGCTTGATAGCTTGATGCCGATCAAGAAGCGCGAATAGCGCGCTATTGCATCAACCAATCATTTCGGTCTATAAGAGCGTGCCGTTAAGCTAGTCCCCAGCAACAGGCCCGCTGTTTTTCTATGCCTGCGGGCTGAACCCTTTCAGGTCAAAGGCTTCATGGGTTTCCAACAAAGCTCAATCGGAGAGAAAAATGAAACTAAAGGTTCTCAGGCTCCTGGTTGCCGCGCTGTCATGCGCCAGCGTCATGATGGTTATCACTAGTGTCCGCGCTCAAAAATCGGTGAGCAATAGCGAGTTTGCGGTTTCGCTTTCGAGTTTAGGCATGGTCGCGCTCGCGCAAACGCCGGCCACGACTGCACCGTCTCAGGAAAAGACCGTCGATCAGACGCGCAAGAATATTCAGGTGCTCAAAGGCCTGCCTGAGTCGCAGTTGGGCACGGTAATGAATTTCGTAGCTGCGTCACTCGGCCGGCGCTGCGATTTTTGTCATGTGAATAAAGGCGGCAACAACTGGGTTTGGGAGGCCGATGATAAGGAAGAAAAAATCACGGCGCGCTCGATGATGAGAATGGTTTTGGCGATCAATAAAGACAATTTCCGCGGCAGCACAGCGGTGAGTTGTTATACCTGCCATCGTGGCCGCACTTTGCCGCTGAGTATTCCGTTGTTGCCTTTGCCAACGCCGCTGCCGCGACCATCAGCTGCTGGTCAACCAAGTCCCACGCCCGCGTCAACTCCGGCGGGTCTGACCGCGGATCAGGTTTTGGCGAAATACACCGATGCCCTTGGCGGTCAGGCAACAATCGACAAAATGAAGACCCGCGTGATGATCGGGACCTATGCAGGGATAAACGGCCAGGAGTTACCCTACGAGGTTTATATGACGGCGCCGGACAAGTTCTACAGCAAAGTAACTACTCAACAGGGAGTGACCGAGAGAGGGTTTAACGGCACGGCTGCTTGGGAAAAGAGTGCGCGAGGAGTCAATGAACTCATGAATCCCGTACTCGATGACTTGAAGTCGATGTTTCTCTTCTTCCGCAACATCAAACTCAGGGAGCAGTTTACGGGAATACGAATGGGAGGCAAAGAGAAGATTGGCAACCGCGACGTGTACGTCATTGCTGGCCGAACAGCCGACCAGAAGGCCGAGCGTTTGTTCTTCGATGCCGAGACTGGTTTGCTGTTGCGTCGTATCGCCTATATCCAAACGCCGATAGCTGTCATTCCGGAGCAGATCGATTTTGAAGATTACCGCGACGTGGATGGTGTGAAGCTTCCTTTTACCGTGAAGGTAGCTTCGGTTGAGCCAGGTCTTGTTTCAACCCGCAAGTACAGCGAGATTAAACTGAATGTCCCGGTGGATGATTCAAAGTTCAACATGTCTCCGGCCCCTGCAAAATCGTCCCCGGCGCCTGAGTTGAGTAGTGTTGATGATAAGGAGCTGCAACGACACCTGGGCGAAAGTGTGACTATGCATGGCAGGTTTTCGCTGCGCGGGAAAACCGGACCTTTTATCCTGGTTGGCACTCGGCCGATTTATCTCGAGGCGGTCAGTTCATTTATTTGGAGTGATACCTACGCAAAAATGGAAGGCCGAAAAGTTCGCGTCACTGGAACGCTTCGCTTTGCCCATTATGAAAACGGTTCACAGAAATCTCTACCTGCTGCGCGACCATCGGACCATTTCTATTTCGAGGCAGAAACGGCGCGGATCGAGCTAACTCCGTTATGACCGCGTTTCATCGCTTATTCGAGGTAGACGCAAACCGGCGCACCGCAAATCAATGACGCCTGATGAAATCAACGGCCAAATGGCCACCAGAAAAGTCAGCGTGCTGGGACGTTTAGTTCCGGCATTTTCATACGCCATTCCACCGCCCGCGGCAGTGATCAGCGCAGTTCTTCTCATGGATGTCATGCGCGCAATCAGAATGGCCGAATCTGTTGGCCTTGCGGCTGTTGCCGAAGGCATAGCCGAAGCTAACCTTCCCATACTGATTGCACTTTCATTTGCGATTGCGGTCGGCGTGATCGGCATCGTGGTCGCCATAATTCGCCTATTCGTGACGACAACTACAGCTTCGCCGTCCGCCTGGTTCTTGCTAATCGCCGGCGGCCTGGGCCTTACGCCGCTATTGTTATTGTGGAAAGCCGAATCGCTCTTGGTAGAAGGCATGTCAGGAAAAAATATTGCATCCATGGCATCGAGCATCGAGTTCTGTTTGACGCTAACAATCGTTATTACTGTAGCCGTCGACTTGATTCTGTTGGTTGCTTCGCTTGTGCGTCTGCCCGCCATCCTGCGAGCAAAGCGGAACTATGCGCCCTTGATTGTTCTCGTGTTGATGTTAGTAGCAATGATTGGAATGGCAATCGCTTTTCAGACGCGAACTTCCTGGCTACACCAGGTTAGACTGACGGAAAGATTTTGATGTTTACTCGCATTCTCGCAACTGCTCATTCAGATGCTTCAGCGCCAGCTCGAGCTGCGCACGATAACGCGCATTCTTCACTACCTTCAAACGACTGACGGTTTGCGCGCGCGACAGCAAGAGTGATTGTTTGCGCGACTTTTTCTCTCGCTCATGCGGAGACAAGCGAGACTCGGCGGCCGCGTCTCTGGCAGCTTCCGCGGCTCCCAACTGATCTTCAACCGATTTACTTTCCCACCCGCGCGCCATAAGTCAAAACAATCCACGCACCCAGCCGCCGTCAACCTGCAATGTCACGCCGGTAATGTACGAAGCGCGCTCGGAAGCAAGGAATGCAACTGCGGAGGCAATCTCTTCGGCCGATGCCATCCTCCGCATCGGAGTTTGGGCCGCCCAGGAATCAATTAGCTCCTGCTTGGATTTGCCCATCGCTTTGCTTCGCGCTTCAGCCAGTTCGTCCTGACGTTCAGTCAGGGTATAGCCGGGTGCGACATTATTTACGGTCACACCCTCAGCAGCAACTTCATTCGATACCGTCTTGGCCCAACCGGTCAATCCTGCGCGCACCGTGTTTGAAAGCAGCAACCCATCAACCGGCTGCTTCACTGAGATGGAGGTGATATTTATGATGCGACCCCATTTGCGCTCGCGCATCCCGGGCAGAACAAGCCTGGCAAACCTGATCGCCGAAAGGGCATTGAGTTCGAAAGCGTGCCGAAACATGTCCATATCGGTATCCGCAAATGTGGTCGCGGGTGGGCCGCCCGCGTTGGTCACGCATACGTCGATGCGGCCGGCACGTTCCAGGGCCAGATTAACAAACGCTTCCGCCTCTCCGCCGTTAGTTACATCGGCACGAATGCCGGCGACGTTAGCGCCCGTTTCTTCATGAATGGCCTGCGCAGCTTCCGAGGCGCGCCGTTCATCGCGAGAGCAAAGGAACACCCGAGCGCCTTCACGCGCCAGCTCGCGGGCGGCGGCGTAGCCAATACCGCGGCTGGCAGCCGCGACTATTGCAACCCGGTCTTTTAATCCCAAATCCATTCGTCAGTTCCTTTCAAGTCCCCCGGAAGCGGACATTCGAGAATAGCCCAGCGATTCATCGCTGGGATCAAGGCGTAAATCAAGTCACAGAGTCCGTCAAGCGGACGACTGACATTGAGTCTGGCATGTCACACTCTTATATCAGCAACCTCATGCATTGCGCCTTCAGAAATGAAAGATCGGCGTTGTTATCGCTCCCGGCCATGATCAGTTTCGCCAACGCGGTTCAATTAATCAAAAGCGGATCATCTAAATCGGCGCATGACACTTTGCTCGACACGTGAAGTTCGAATGGCAGGAAGGCGCATTTAGTATCCTTCACGAGTAAGCAAAACGATCGTATACCTTAATAATCGGAAGCAGACCTTCCAGAAGGAGCTTTTGGATCCTCTAGAGAAGCATGGGATCGTGTACGATTTGCGTTTCCTGCAATGAACGTCAGGTGTCTGCTTCACGAACTAAATCTTAATCTGTCGCATCCAATCCCACACCGATGAATCGATAGCCTATTAGCATTCGTCCGTTGCGGGGATAGGTTCGACTGATCGTGTTTCAAGTCCTGCAAGACAAGCAGCAAGCAATCCCGCCGGATCGTCGTCATAGAAAACTCGGGCCTTCGTCTGTTTCTGAAACGTCTCGACTAACTGGGCGACTTCGTCAGCCACTCCGCCGCTGCCGGTCAGACAACCGATAATCTTTCCCTCGTCGTACGCAATTGTGAATTCGTTAAGCGAACCGATGCCGCCGGCAATGATCAGCACGATGTCGCACGAGCGCACGAGCACGACGTTGCGGCCTTTCAATCCAAAGCCGGTGTAGATAATTGCTGCGCAAGCGTCGATTGGCAAGCGGTATCGCGCCACATGTTCGTGTTCATCGTGCGCCGGAGAAATGCCGATGTGGAGTGCGCCCGCATCGCGCGCGGCCTTGCCGGTTTCGTAGACCAACCCCGTGGTGGCGCCTGTCAAAACGATTACGTCTCGGGCTGCGATGGCTTGGCCCAAGACCACTGCTTTTTGATTAAGCAGCGCCGAAAAATCTTCCGCGGATCCCATTAGACCGACTTTGATCTTCATGTCTATGCCAGATCCATTTCAGGTCTTAGCGCCGGGCTACTGCCCGCCAAAGTCCTTCTTACCGGACGAGATACGAGATAGGCGGCGGTAGCCGTCCACTAAACTTCTTCAAGATCTGGCTTGGAATTCCTCGTCGCAGCCGTCGGGCGGTAGCTCTCCTCTAACCTGGCAGACTTTTCCCTTCGATCCCACCATCGCTGGGTGGCGAACCAAGCCAATCCCGGCAGCACGAAGAAGGCACCTACCCCCATTGTCACCGCGCGCGGTGAGAAGCCAAATCGATCCATTAGCTCGCCGACGATGAAGTTTGATGCGGCCATGGTCAACGTCAGTAAAGCAAGCTCCGCCGCGAATACTCGGCCGCGAAATTGATCTTCGACCGCGCGTTGCAGCAATACAGTCGAAAACACCCAGAGAATGCTGCCACCGGTATGTGCGATAAGCAAGAATAGGAGGGCCAAACCAAAAATCTGCGAGCTGCCAAAGGCGACATAGAAAATTCCACCGATTAGAAACGCGACCCCGATAGCCGCCTGCATCTGTTTGCGAGTTTCGCCGGCCCAGCGACGCGCGACCATCGGTCCAATAGCCGTGCCGATTCCGCGCGCGGTAAACAATACGCCTATGCCGGTGGCAGTCTTACCCGCGACGGGAAAAATTCTCTCGCCAAAAACGGCGAGCAAAGTGAGAATACCGCCCCCCATGCCCCAGGCCGGCTTAACCATCAGATAAGCGAGCACGCGCGGGCGGTGCTTGACATAGCGCGCGCCTTCAATTGTGTCGCTTATGCCGAGCGCTTTACTGATACTGAGCTTGACTTTGGCGCGTGCCGGACGCTTGGGAAAGCGCACGCGAGTAATCAGCAACGCGGAAAGCATGAACGTCAGCGAATCAAGTACGAAAGCTGCGTTCGTACCGAACCAGCCCGCCACGAATCCACCCATCGCGGCGCCAAGCGTGAGCATAACTGACCAAGTCACCGAAGAAATAGCATTGGCTGCAAGCAGCTCTCGATCCGAAACGATTGAAGGAATTGCGGCGGTCTTTGCCGGCTCGAAAAATGCAGAGAACGCCAGCTGAAGCACGGTCAGAACATAAATCAGCCACATTTGATCGGTACGCCGCACCAGCAGAAAGCCGAGCACTACCACCGCGCGTAGCAAGTCCGCTGTAATCATGATCGAACGCCGGCTGAATCTGTCGGCAGTCACACCGGATAGCGGACCCATCACGACGCTGGGAAGAAAACGCGCGACCATAATCAAAGCGACCGAGCGACTCGAGCCTGTCAGTCTCAGCGCGATTGTGTAAACCGCGATCGTATCGAACCAGTCGCCCATCTGGCTGACAACCTGCCCCAGCCAAAGCAAGCGAAACCCGCGGTTGTCGCGGATCAATTCAAGGTAACTCACGGTTGGCGCGCGTTCGCGACTAATTTGAGCGGGCGTGCTCATCTTTCCTGAAATGGTAAGAGAAGTGAAAGGTGCACTTTGGAAATGGTGCTTGTCAACAGATTAAGCGAGCGCTTCCTGGCGGTCGGACTGCGCGACTGACCGAACCTTCATTTTGACCTGTCAGATTGAATCCGGGCTGCTAGCCCACCTCGACACGACGCAGAATTTAGTGTGATCGCGGTAAACGAGGTCCCGGCACACGCCTTGATAGGTCGCCAAATGCGGCTAGGAGGCGTTAACCGCTGATTGGGCTCACCGCACTGAGTCCGCTAGCCGCATAAAAACTTTTTCGAAGGAGCAGAAGTATGTCGCGACACTCCAGAATCAATAGCCGTTTCCTTCGATCCTAAGAACACCCCAGTCGGCGAATACACCCCAGCAGTTCGCCTGCTTGCCCAGTCATGCGTCGAAAGCGAATTATCGAATGACTCACGGAACTCGCTTTCGGCGCAGACTCATTGCGCTAAGAGCGAGAAATCGATTCGGTGGAATTGGCGTTAATGACAGAGACCTGATTGCACGGTAAGCGACGGCCGCCGATGAAACTAACAAACACTTCTAATTCCATTCGCACGATAAAGGGGTACTTTATCGGTATGCTCCTAGCCGGTGGAATCACGTGTGTTTTGGCCATTGCCCGTGGCTTTACATTGTCGCGAATGCATTGGGGCGAGTTGATTTCACTGCTGGCGCCTGGGATTATGGCTGTCGGTGCCGGCTTTCTGACGTACAAGAGTTACTTTGGGTACGTCACCGCGAAAGCCCTGGAACTCGAAGAACTAAACGGGTTACACCTGGCAACTATCGAAGCGCTGGCGACCGCGATCGATGCAAAGGATCAGACGACGCATTGTCATGTGCGACGGGTGCAAATCTACGCGACCGGCCTTGGTAAAGTCCTCGGATTGTCAGCGGCCGAGCTGACTGCGCTGAATGCGGGCGCCTTGCTGCACGACGTGGGCAAGCTGGCAGTTCCTGATCACATTCTAAACAAACCCGGCGCCCTCAGCGCTGCTGAATTCGAAAAAACGAAAGTCCACACGGTCGTGGGTGCCGAGATTCTTAGCCGGGTAGATTTTCCTTATCCGGTGCTGCCGATTATCCGACACCATCACGAACGATGGGACGGTCGTGGATATCCCGATGGTTTGAAGGAAGAACAAATTCCGATTACAGCGCGAATCATTTCAGTTGTTGATTTTTTCGATTCAGTGCGTGAGGATCATCCTTTTTATCCCGGCATGACGCGTGACAAAGCTGTCGAATTGTTGGGCAGCTATTCCCACACTCGTTTCGATCCGAAAGTTATTGATTCGTTCGTAGAGCACCTTTGTGAATTTGAAGCCGAGGTTGCTGCTCGAGGGCTGGACTATCAAACCCGGATAAGCGCATCCGGCAGTCCGATCGCCTCAGCGGAAGAACAGGTAGTCCGCTTACGCGAGAACCCATTGTTCACGGCCTATGATCAGATTCGCAATGCCCATCGCGAAGTGTATGCGCTCTACGAAATCGCACGCACTTTCGGTTCATCGCTGGAAGTTGAGAACACTTTGTCTGTGCTGGTCGATAAAGTCGGTCATATCGTGCCTTTCGATACCTGCGCCGTTTATCTCTACGACCAAACGAAAGATTATGCGCGCGCGGCGCTCGCTGTTGGGCTGGATGCTGATGTCATGCGTGAAAGGTGCGTGGCGCTGGGCGAAGGCGTAACCGGATTTGTACTGGCGAATCGAAGAGCCATCAATCATCTTCATCCCAGTTTGGAATTCCCAGACTTGAAATTCGCTTTCGAGCGAAACTACCGGGCAATGGCTTCGCTGCCGCTGGTCAAAGACGATCTGTTACTAGGCGCACTTTCGGTTTATTCGGTGAGTTTGAAACAATACAGCGACGATCAGATTCGTTTGCTCGAGACAGTGACGCGTCTGGCATCAGACGCGCTGGCGAATGCGATGCACCACGCGCGCACTGAATCAAACGCGCTCACCGATTCGCTCACCGGGCTGCCGAACGCACGTAGCCTATACAGGCGCTTTGAGGAAGAGGTTGCGCGCGCTCAACGCACTAGCAAGCCTTTCCAGGTGATAATGCTCGACCTCGACGACTTCAAACAGGTGAACGACACCTTCGGTCACAAGCTTGGGGATCGCATGCTGCGCGAAGTTGCCGGCCTCGTTCATGCGCAATTGCGCGAGTACGATTTCCTGGCGCGTTATGCAGGCGATGAGTTCGTCGCGATTGTTCCAGATGTTGCTCCAGATCAAATGGACGAACTGCGGGAACGAATTGAAAAACTCGTGTCGGCGTTTTGCATCGACGTCCGAGCACAGGGCCGCGCGCGTGTTGGAATCAGCGTCGGCTCGGCTGTTTATGGTGTCGATGGCGAAACATTGGATCAGCTCCTGGTCGCTGCAGACCAGGCCATGTATCGCGCCAAGTCAGCCCACAAGAGCGGCGGTTTCTCGGCTCCAGACTTTGAACCCGGCCAAACAGAAACCGCGTCCGAACATTCAGCTGACAATGTACTGATAGCCACAGCAATAAACTAATTTCTTGACAATCAGGCCTTGATCTTTCAATCTGTGAAGCGAGGGATGCGGGCCCATGGCCTATCCAACCCCGCTAACGGTCGGCATTTCAGCTGGCCGGCTCAAACTCAGAATCCGAGGCCCGGAAAATCTTACCGCTTGACAACCAGGCGATTGCGGTTATTGCGCCTCCTCAAAATCCATGAATGCCAACGTTTAGTTTGCCATCGCCGAAAGTCTTCGCGACGTAGAATGCCATTTTCCACAACTCAACCAGCGACAGGCGCCACGCTGCTCATTGTCGATGACGACGCAACGGCGCGCGACGATTTGCGTACCGTCTTTGAAAGCGCGGGCCACCGCACGATTGCCGTTTCGGACGCGCCCTCCGCGCTGCGGCTGTTGCGCAAACAGCCTTGTGATCTGGTCATGCTCGATGTCGAGCTTCCTGGAGTGGACGGTCTGGCGCTTTGCCGTTTGCTGCGCGCTCAACCGGCGATGAAGCAGTTACCGGTCGTTGTCTTTTCAGCCACAGATAACGAAAGCCGGAAAGTTCAAGCCTTCAGTGCCGGCGCTGACGATTATATCGTCAAACCTTCGACGCCTGGCGAACTGATCTCGCGTGTCAATTCACACTTGAACATTGCGCAGCGCGAGTGGGATTTAATTGGCAGCAATCGAGAGCTGCGTTTTCTCGCAGATCTGGGTCGTGGCTTGTTGCGCACAATGGAGCCCGAACAGGTTGCGCGTCGTGTCGCGGGAGTAACTTATGAAGGAACAAACGCAGCGCTCTGTGCGTGCGCGGTTAACAATAACGGAAAGGGCCTTGCTGTTTGTGTTTTCGATCGAGAAGGAAACGCCGAAAGCTTGGCGCTGATCGATAATGATCGATTGGAAAAATGGCTGGCTTCTTCTCGCTCGACAGCTCCCACATGGCTGACGAATGCCCAGGAGTTCTTGCTGCGCGACCACCAGCATGAGACCGAATACCTGGTACCAATTCGCTTTGGCGGAAAAACTTTCGGTGCTTTGGTCGTGGCATTCAATGCTGCGAAGGATTGCACTGAGAGTGAATGTCGGTTAGTGGATGCCGCGGCACAACAAGCTGGATTTGCTGGGCATATTTCGTCACTTTATCTGGGGGCGCGCGAGTCAGCAGCCACCCTCGCGGAAGAAGTCGATCGCCGCACAGCTGAGTCTGAAATGCAGCAGCGTTTCACCGAAGCGATTATCGATACGCTGCCCTTATCGCTCTATGCAATCGACCGTGACTATCGGATTGTGGCGTGGAACCGAAATCGTGAGCTAGGCGAGCTGGGCCTACCGCGAGGTGAAGTGCTGGGTCGAAATATTTTTGATGTGCTGACAAAGCAGAGTCGCGACCTGTTGGAACGTGAATTCAGCAAAGTCTTTGCCACTGGAGAAATTCATCGCATCGAGCAGGAAGCTGTAACGCAAAGCGGCGAGACCAACCACTGGCTAATCAGCAAAATCCCTATGCGCGCGGATGAGGATGACGAAGTCTCTCACGTCATCACAGTTGGCGAAAATATAACCAGCCGCGTTAAGTCCGAGCGAGCTGTGGCGCGCGCCGAAAAGCTCGCGGCTGTCGGCCGTCTTGCTGCCGGCGTAGTGCACGAGATCAATAATCCGTTAGCAACTATTGCCGCTTGTGCCGAATCGTTGCAGAAACGGATCGAAGAAGGCGCCTTCAGCGATTCGCCCGCGGCCGAAGACTTGCGCGAATATCTGGGACTAATTCGCGATGAAGCATTTCGCTGCAAGACAATTACGAACGGATTGCTTGATTTCAGTCGTCTGCGCGCCGGCCAGCGCGTGCCAGTCGACATGAATGAAGTAATGAAAGCGACAGCACGCCTGGTGACACATCAGCAACGGGGCGACAATATTCAAATCGCGGTCGAAGCGCCCGCAAAACTTCCGACCGTATCGGGCGATGTAGGTCAACTACAGCAAGCCGTGATCGCGTTGGCTACGAACGCAATAGATGCCATGCCCGACGGGGGCACGTTAACGTTACGCGCGCGCGCGTCCGGTCCCCGCGTCATGGTCGAGGTTTCTGATACAGGCGTCGGTATTGCACCTGAAAACATGACGAAAATTTTTGATCCGTTCTTCACCACCAAAGACGTCGGTCACGGAACGGGGCTTGGGCTGGCGGTCTGTTATGGTATTTTATCTGAACACGGTGGGCGGTTGGATGTGCGATCCACCGTGGGTGTCGGTACCATTTTCATGATCACTTTGCCGGTTGCAGGTGATTGGAACTAACCTTCCCCGGAGCGAACTCAAGTGAACGAACAACGTGATGCGCGGCTATTGATTGCCGAAGACGAAGCCAATCTGCGCCTGGTTTTACAGAAGGAGCTGCAACGACTCGGCTATCGCGTGCATGCTGCTCCCGATGGCGAGGCCGCCCTGCGCAAGCTTGAAGAAAGCAACGTTGACGTGCTGCTTTGCGACATCAACATGCCACGTATGGATGGAATGGAGCTCCTCCGTCGCGTTCACGAACGGCCGAATCCCCCGGAAGTGATCATGCTGACCGGACAGGGCACGATTGAAACGGCGGTCGAAGCGATGAAGATCGGCGCCTACGATTATCTGACTAAACCATACAGCATCAACGAGCTTGATGTGCGAGTTCGTCAGGCCGCCGAAAAGCGAGGTCTGCGCGTTGACAATCAGCGCTTGCGTGCGCAGATCGAACGACAGTCGGCTGTGCCGGAAATCGTCGGCCAGTCGCAGGCGATGCACGAAGCAATTCGCCTTGTCGAGCGCGTTGCCCCGTCAGAGGCTTCGGTTCTAATCACTGGTGAGTCCGGCACAGGAAAAGAATTAATTGCACAGGCGATTCACCGCCTCTCGAATCGCGCCACCGGATCATTCATCGATTTGAATTGCGCCGCTTTTCAGGAGTCGCTGCTGGAATCTGAATTATTTGGTTACGAGGCCGGAGCTTTTTCCGGGGCTAAAGCTCGCAAGCTTGGATTGATCGAATTGGCTGATGGAGGAACTCTATTTCTTGACGAAGTCACGGAGTTGCCGTCTAGTTTGCAAGCAAAACTGTTGCGAGCAATCGAAACGCGCACATTCTTTCGCGTGGGCGGAGTGCGCAAAGTTGAAGTCAACGTCCGCATCGTCGCGGCCACGAATCGCAATTTGGATACCGTGATCGGAGACGGAACGTTTCGCTCTGACCTGCTTTATCGCATCAATAGTTTTCAAATTCACCTGGCGCCTTTGCGCGAGCGTCCCGAAGATATCGAGCCGCTGACGCAGCACATTCTGAAGCGACTTGCCGGCGCCAATCCTCCTGAAATCAGCCTTGAAACCTTTGCAAGGTTGCGCGCCTATAATTGGCCCGGAAATGTGCGCCAGCTTCGTAACTGCCTGGAACGTGCAGTGCTTTTGGCCAACAATGGACGCATCACGCCTAACGAACTCCCGCCCGAAGTCGCGCGAAGTACAAATGGCGCCGCACCGTTGTCGGCAACTTTCGCAAGTGCGCCCTCAGCTTCGACAGCCCCAAGCGTGGGTGACACCGGCGGATTGTCAGCGCCAGCGTCTCTGCGCGAAGTCGAGAAGCAGCAAATCATCAACGCACTGGAACAAACCGGGTGGCATCGTGGAAAGGCGGCAGAGATGTTGGGCATTTCACCTTCGACACTCTATCGCCGGCTGCGTGACTACAACCTTGAAGGACGTCTGCGCTAGATATCCAACGCTCTTTCTGCCGGGAAATTGAACTCTTCTCGTTTTAGTAACATAGAATACGCCCCACGTGTTGAGTGCACATCCGATCCACTTCGTCGAATCACTCAACTATCACGCCTTCGTGTGATGTTTTTTGAGCAATCTACGATCTATTTTACCGCGATCATTTTTCGGCAGCGACGTTACGAACTCAACCCAGCGAGGGTATTTGTAAAGCGCTAATTTCAACTTCACGAACTGCTTTATTGCTTCCGCGAGCCCTTCGGTTGCGGCGTGCCCTTCGCGGGCGACGATAAACGCTTTTGGTTTTATCAATCCGTCACCTTCGTCGTGACCAATGACGGCGCATTCGCTGACGGCTTCGTGCTGAAGCAAACAGTTTTCGATTTCCGCGGGTGCGACAAAGACGCCACCCACTTTCAGCATGTCGTCCGTGCGGCCGTGGTACCAGTAGTAACCATCCCCATCTACATGAAACTGATCACCGGTTCTGCACCAATCACCGGCAAAAGTTTCTTTCGACTTTTTATGCGCGTTCCAATAACAAAGCGCGGCTGAATCACCTTTAATCTTTAGCGTCCCCATCTCGCCGGACGGCACCGTATTATCTTCGGCATCGACGATCCTTGCTTCATAGCCATTCACGATGCGACCCAGGGTGCCGGGCTTCACATCACCAGGACGATTCGTGATGTAGATATGAAACATCTCTGCTGAGCCGATGCCGTCGCAGATTTCCACGCCGAAGTTTTCTTTCCATCGATGATAAAGTTCGACCGGCAAAGCCTCGCCGGCCGAATAGCAGAAACGAATGCTCGACAAGTTGCGCGTTCTGGCGCTTTCGATATTGAGCATGGCATTGATCATCGTCGGCACGGTCGTGAGAATTGTGGGACGATAACGTTCAATCACTTCGAACATTGTTTCCGGCGTCGAGCGCTCGGCGAAAAGTGCCGTTGCGCCACCGGCTGCAAATGGAAAAAGTAGATTTGTTCCCGTCGCATAACCGAAAAAGAGCTTCGGAACAGAAACCGTCAAATCAGTTTCGTTCACACCCATCGTCTGCCTGGCAAAGACTTCCGTATTGTAAGGAAGGTCGTGTTGCAGGTGCACTGCCGCTTTTGGATGCCCGGTTGATCCTGACGTAAATAACCAGATTGCGATGTCATCGCGATGCGTGTCTGCCACCTGGCAGGCGCCTGATTGTGCAGACACAATTTCATCGAACGGTAGAAAGCGAACGCGTCCTATTTGCGGAACAAACAGCTCTTCGTCGATCGCCTCCTGATTGCGGACTACCAGTGCAACTCGCAAATAATTTGCGTCCCTGGCAGCTTCGGCAAATGGTCTGACGAACGATTCGTGAACGATCGCGGCGCGCGCCCGAGTGTATTCCAGGTAATACATGTAATCGTCCGCGGGCAGCAATGGATTTACCATCGTGATCACCGCACCAATATGGGCAGCGCCGAACCAGGTGCAGACAAACTCAGGACAATCGGGAAGAACGATTAGCACGCGATCTTCCATCTCGACGCCGACTTCGCGCAACGCGTTTCCGACACGATTCGACATCCGCGCAGTCTCGCCATAGTTGAAGGTTTGATCTTTGAAGTAGAGGCAAACCTTGTTTTCGCGCCCTTCCTCCAGATTGTGGTAGAGGAAGTAATCGGCCATGTTGAAGCGTTCGGGAAATTCGATGGACATACTTGGATCTCGGGGCGCTATGATCCGGTCGCCGATAATTGGAAGTATTTTCCGAATGAATCGACGCAATTCTGAACTAGACTCGTCGAGTCATCCCAGTCGTAATGTTCGATCGCCAGTTCTAACATGCTAAGAAGAAGGAAGATGGCTTGGACAACTGCAATATCAGCCATCCTCCTCTCTTTTGGGTTGTTGGAATCAACCGGAGTAAATCTTCCGTTCTGGTCTTCTTGAAGGCCGAAAATGATCTCTGCAACTGAATTGTGAATGAATAGATTAGGCAAGTAGTACGCGTGTTTGAGATGATCACCTAAGCCAACCCCCTTAGCTATTTTGACGAGACTGTTTTTTGCCCATCTAGGTTGAGTATGCAGTCCTTTCTTTCCCTTTCTCTTGAACTGGCCGGCGATCGCTTCCCAATTTGGGTCGAATTTTTTTGCGATGTCTGCATACCCGAGTTTCTCTAACTGGACAAAATGATAGTCCCAGAAGGCGTCCACTTCTTCCGGATGTTTATGGAGGTAAGTTGCGTCCACGAGCTTTTCGAACATGCTTCTTAGTACGCTAAGAGCGGCAAAGCCATAGCCATTCGACGCCAACCGAAGAATCTCTGCGAAATCATTCGAACATCGTCTGCCCAACATAAAACTGTCAAGCCTTGGCGATCTGCTTTCACCGTATGCCTAAGGACGCTATCCATCGCATCATTTAGATCGGGCAGAAGAGACAACAGTTCTGCGTTTCTTTCACTGAACAGACGCTCCTCGTCTGGTTGCGAAAAATTAACGTTGAAGTTACGAACCTGTTCAGGCATAGAACTCACGTCGATGACCGACGCTATGATTTTGACCGTGCGAGTTTCGTCATTGATCTCGTAACCAATCCGCCAATCACCGACACGAATTCGCCAAAGTCTTTCTTCGGCCTTTACTTTCAGGCATCCGTGTGGACGTGGATTGTCTGCCAAGGCCTGCGCTACGGGTATGATTCTATTCTTGGTGGATCGATCGAGACGTTTCAATTCTCTCTCGGCGTGGGAGGTAATAATAACCTTATACATCAATCTCGCCGGCGTTTCGCAACTCTTCGACAACTTCACTGAGCGGCCGAGACGGCTCGTCTTTTGTCTCTTCGACGACGCGAATTATATGCAAATCCTCAAGTAACTCTTGGTACTCATTGAGTGGCAAAATTACTGCGGTTCTCTCGCCGTTGGCATCGGTAACGTATTGAACATTCTTGGACATGAAGGCTTCTCCCGATTGAAAAGATTCTAACATGGGGTCAGTCATTGGTGCAGGACAACCGAGCGTTCAAGTCTCAGCAAAGGGACACCCACTCTGTTCGTGCTTTGAGCTGAGGTAAGTGCGCGCCTCCCAAAGTTCGGGAAAGAATTTTTTATCGAGCGTCGTGCGCAGATACCCTACGCCTTCCGAGCCGCCGGTACCGCGTTTCGTGCCGACCATGCGCTCGACCATCTTGATGTGATGTGATCGCCAGAGAGAAAAATATTCGTCATGCTCGAGTAGGGCCTCTGCCAATTGATATTCTTTATTCAGCTTTTCAGGATGCGTGAGGACTTCGATAGTAGCCCGCTGCCGCTTGCCATGATTGCTCCGCCGTTCCTTTGCATCGCGTGGCGCATCACCCGCCGGAGCATCAAAGCCGCGCCGGCGCAGCAACGCGAAAAAAGAGTCGGCAAGTGAAGGCGCTCTCATCCGCGCCTCAAGTCGTTGGCGCGCAAAATCATCATTGGCAAATTCGCGCAGAATCCTTTCGTCTTTCAAACCGGAAGAGAATTCAATCTCACGAAACTGCATTGATTGAAAGCCACTGGCCGGGTTTAGCTCGTCGCGAAACCCAAGAAAGCTGATCGGCGCCATCGTTTCCAGGATGTGAATCTGCGCGATGAGCAGTTTCTCAATCTCGACAACGCGCCGCAGCGCCAGCGCGGATTCGGCGGGACGGTCTTCTTTCATCAAGCTAATCGCCGCGTCGATCTCGTGCAGGATTTGCTTAAACCAGAGTTCGTAAGCCTGGTGAACGGTGATGAAGAGCAGCTCGTCGTGATGAACCGGTGACGAAAGGCAAGTCTGCAGTTCGATCAGCTCGCGCACGCGCAGGTACTTGTTGTACGAAAGCGTCCCGTTCTTGCCGTAATCGTTGGACATACACTTTCTCAGTTGGGGAAGCCAGGTGTTTCGCGGACTCGGCGCGCTTGTCCGAGATGGCGCTGTCCGTGAACCACGGTCACCACGAAGGCGTCTGACAGGCTGTAGCGCATCAGCTGGGTACCCGGGGATCGCAGACGCGTCTTGTTATAATCGACGCCGTCGGTTGCGCGCACGAATTGCAGAAATTTCTCTTGCTGCTTCAAGAAACTCTCCAGCGCTCCGTGAATCACTGACGATTCCGAAGGGCGAAAAACTTTAGGCGCGGGAACCTTTCTTTTTGTCCCAGGCATGACTTGTTTGATCAACCAGCCTCCGACCAATGTTGATCGATAGCTGACCGCCGATTCTATTGGTTTTGTCTTGCGGGGGTGGGCGAGCACGGAAGCGAAATACGGATCGAATTTGCTGGAGGTTACTGCGAGATGTTCCAAACACTGAGCGATGCTCCATCTTTCTGGAGCAGGCTTCCAATTAAGTTGATCTTCAGTGAGGCCCGAAGCCAAATTACGGGCCGCATCATTGTTCTTCTCGGCTTCGGCCACGATCGTGTGCAGAAAATTCGGAGATTCCAAAAACTGTTTCATGGCAGTCGCTCTTTCGCCGTCAGAATGCGGCGCCGGCCTTCTCGGTTATTTCATAAGTCTTGCTGTCGCGAACCTTTCTCATCTCTTCAATGACCAGTTCAAGCTCTTCGTCTTTTGTGTAAAAGTGCGGCGAGATCCGGACGCTCGCTTCCGGCCGATAGTCGACAATGAATTCGCGACGAATCAACTCTCTTGTAATCGCGGCCGCATTTTCGTCCCAAACTGTAATCGTGCCGCCACGTTGGGACGGCTCTCTCGGACTCGTGACGCGAAAGCCCGCGCTCTTCGCGAGTTCGATTAAAAGCTGAGTTTGCTGCACACTCTTTTCGCGGATCGCTTCGACGCCAATTTCATTAATAATCTTGTACCCGCTCTGAGCGGCGTACAGCGCGGGAATGGCCGGCGAGCCGTGCAGAAACCGCGTGATGTTTGGAGCGTAATGCATTTCAGGTTCGAATGCGAACGGGGATTCATGCGCCATCCAGCCCGTCGTTTTCGGCTCAAGTTCATCAATCAAATCCGGCCGCACGTACAGATATCCCGCGCCCGGTCCACCACAAAGCCACTTCACAGAGCCGCCAGTGGCAAAGTCAACACCCAACTCTTTCACGCTGAAAGGTACCGTACCAGCCGATTGGTATACATCCAGAACAACGCGCGCCCCGACTTCACGAGCGCGTTCAGCGATCGCTCCCGCATCCTGGAGAAACGCGCTCTTATAGAGAACGTGCGAAATCGGAACCAGCAAAGTCTCTTCGTCGATTGCCGCGAGCATTCTTTCCAGTGGCACTGTGATGCCATCGTCGGATTTCACCACTTCGATCCGCAGACCATGGTCGCGAGCGTGGACTTCATAGACGTACATGACCGACGGAAAATTCAGTTCCGAATAAACAATCTTGTTTCGTTTCGATTTGGCAGCAAGTGGAAGAAAACAGGAAAGAATCAACGACTGGCAAAGGGAAACATTCTGATGCATGACGACCGTTTCGGAATCAGCGCCAATAATCCGAGCCACTTCGTTCCCAACCGTGACCGGCATATCCCACCAACCCTCCGCCCAGGCGCGCACGCCGCGATTCGCCCAAATATCAGCGTATTCGTGAAGCCGATCATAGGTTGATCGCGGCATCGCCCCGAGACTGTGCGAGATCAGATAGACAGCTCTTTCGAGGATCGGAAATTCAGAACGCCATTTAAGAAGCTCGTCGATCATTAAGATTTATTCCAATTCCCTTGTCATTAATCTAGCACATAGACTTCATTCATGGCCCCGAATCGCATTGCGGCTTAGCCGCCTGATGTGCGGAAGGGCTTTGCCCTTCCGGCAAGTACTTTTTGTTGAAAGGCGCTGTGCCTACAAAGTGTTCTTCGAGCGGAGCTTCTTGGATTAAGGACTTCTTATCCGAAAAGGCAGAGCCTTTCTGCACATCAAGCGGCAAAGCCGCAAACACGGTAGTCTTCAATTACATGATAGAGTTAAGCAAAGATGTGGAAGTTCCCCAATCCAATCAAACATCCGATTCCGGAAGCTCGCTGGCCCACGGCGGAAGAAGCGGCAAAGTCGCTGCTGTTTCAGCCAATAAAGATTGGACCGATTGCTTTGGAGAGCCGCACCTGGGTTCCGGCGATGGTGCCGTGGCGCGCGACCGAAGATGGTTTTGTCACCCAGGATAATCTCGACTGGTATCACAGGTTTGCCGAGGGCCAACCGGCAGCGCTGGTCGTCGAAGCGACAGGCATTCGCGATATACCCAGCGGACCGTTGCTCAGAATAGGCCACGATCGATTTCTTCCTGGCTTGAGGAAGTTAGTTGAGACCGTGCACCAGGCAAGCTGCGGTCGTACGAAACTCTTCATTCAGATCATAGATTTTCTGGCAGTCAAACGACGGCCCGATAGATCGAAGTATTTTCAGCGTTTTTTGGAAATCACCGAGCACCATCGTCAAGCGATCGCTGAGTGCACCAAAGATAAAAACTGGAGCGGCGCTGAAGAAGCAAAGATTCGATCGTTTCTTGATAGCGCGCCGGAAGAAATTCTTGAGCGCGTACTTAACGATCGTGAGCTTGAGTCACTTCGTTTCGGTTATCGCGAACGCGTGACGGATGTCCATCTGCCTTACATTCGCGAGCTTCCGCAGGTGCTGCCGAAGATCTTTGCTGAGGCCGCACGCCGCGCCCGTACAGCCGGCTTTGATGGCGTGGAGCTGCACTACGCGCACGCTTATACGATGGCGGGTTTTCTGACCGCCCTTAATAATCGCGACGACGGTTATGGCGGGCCGAGAGAGAACCGTGTCCGTCTTCCTCTGGAGGTTTATCGCGCCGTTCGCAAAAGCGTCGGGGAGGATTACGTTGTCGGAGTGCGCTTTCTCGGTGATGAAGTTATCGGTGGGGGAAATCGCATTGATACGGCCGTTTACTTCGGCGTTGAATTCGCGCGGGCCGGCTTCGATTATCTTTCAATCTCAAAAGGCGGAAAGTTTGAAGATGCCGAGCAACCAAAAGTCGGCCAGGCGGTTTACCCTTACACTGGTCAAAGCGGTTACGAATGCATGCCGACGACTTTATCCGACAGGAGGGGACCGTTCGGTCGCGCGGTTCCGCTGGTCGCGGCAATCAAACATGCGGTGAATGCTGCGGATTTTAGAACGCCAATCGTCGCCACCGGAGGAATTACCACATTCGAACAAGCCGAAGCGATTCTCGAACGCGGCGACGCGGACATCGTTGGCATGGCGCGTCAAGCGCTCGCTGATCCAGATTGGTTTTTGAAAGTGAGACTTGGCCGCGGCGATCAGGTTCGTCGCTGCACTTACACAAATTACTGTGAAGCGTTGGATCAAGCGCATCGCCAGGTGACGTGCAAGCTTTGGGATCGGAAGGAACTTGATGAGCCCGAGATTGCGATGGCTGCTGATGGAAGGCGACGGCTGCTGGCGCCTAAATGGAAAAAGTAACTTCCTGCTGGGAGCGCGGACGTCCCGTCCGCGAAGCGTGCTAAACACGCTCGTTTGCTTAGCTCCTAATTCGTCAAATTGTTCGCGCCCGGCGTTGCTCATGCGGACGAGCCGTCCGCGCTCCCAGTGTTCGAGTCGCCCTCCACCTCGTGGCGCGCCACAAAATCAGGATCGCGCTTCCTCAGCTCCTCAAGATCAACCCGGCCGCTGCGGGTCATCAGCGCGTATGCCAACTCAATCGGCTCGAGCTGCATATATTGTCGCGCGTTCTCGAACCACAACATACTTTCACAGGCGGCGGCTTGGTAATCTTCGATGACCGGCTTGCGCGTGACTTCAAACTGCTGCAAGGCCGCGCCCACATCGGACGTCCCAGCAAAACACTGCTTCAGCGCGATTGCGTCTTCCATTGCCAGCTTTGTACCCGAACCGATTGAAAAGTGCGCAGTATGCAACGCATCGCCGAGTAGCACGATGTTGTCATGAAACCAGCGCGCATTTTTGACCAGAACGAAGTTGATCCATTTTGAGTTGTTCGAAAGCAATGGATGGCCTTTCAGATCAGGCATGAATACTTCGCCGAGATAAGCTCGCGTTTGGGCGTCCGCCATGTTACGGAATCCGGCCGCGTTCCATGTCTGCTGGTCACATTCGACGATGAAGGTACTGGTTGTCTCGTTGAACTTATACGAATGCGCTGCGAAAACTCCTGCCGGTGTCTCGCGAAAGGTCAGCGTCAGACCGTGGAACAAATGGTTCGTGCCATACCAGATGTACTTGTTGGGGCGAATATCCAGGGATGGCTGAAACTGATCCGTAAAGTTTTGTCGGACCGTACTGTTGACTCCGTCCGCGCCGATCAGTAAATCGCAGTCAATCACCAGTTTCCGAATGTCGTTAACTTCACTCTTGAAATGAATGGTAATGTTCAAATCACGGCAGCGCGCTTGCAGGATGTTGAGCAGTCGAATGCGCGCAATACCCGAGAAGCTGTTGCCGTGAATCGAAATCTTCTGGTCGCGATGCACGAGATCGACGTTGTCCCAGGCTTCAAAGCTTCGCGTGATCTCGGAATGCGACGGTTCATCGGCATCACGCAGATTAACGAGCGTCTTTCCCGAGAAGACTACACCCCAACCGAATGTATCGTCAGAGCAGTTGCGTTCGTAGACTGTAATCTGATGCGCGGGATCGGCCTTCTTCATGAGGATGGAGAAGTACATGCCGGCCGGCCCGCCGCCGATGATGTTGATTTTCATTGATGCCAGCCATCGAGCGCCGCGCCTAATCGTTCGATTCCTATCTGGAATAACTCAGGCTCGCAGCACGTACCGATGCGAAAGTGTTGCGGCATTTCAAAGAAGCGGCCAGGCACTATAGCGGTGTCGTATTTGTCTTGAAGGAGAAGGCAGAAGTCTTCAACGCAGCCCTTCTCAAGTAATGGAAAGCAGGTAGTACCTGATTCAGACCGCGGAGCCTTGAGTTCCTCACGTGCGTCCAGGAATTGATTCAGAACCGCGCGATTGGCCTCCAGGATTCGCCTTGCGCGAGCCACGAACTGGGGCAGCCTGGAAAGGGCTAACACGCTCAGACGCTCAGCCGGATGCGGCGCCAGCGCGCCGAAGATGTCGTGAAGCAACCGCATTTTTTGCGCCATTTCCGGCTCTGCCAAAATCCAGCCACAGCGAAGACCGCTCAGCCCATAACCCTTCGTCAGGCTGGAGGTAGCGATAAACTCCCCTCCGAGATGGGCGGATGAGCGCGGCGCCTTTTCAAACATCGCTTCTAGATAGACTTCGTCAACCAGGACACGAGCGCCTACACTGCGTGCTAGCTCGCCTACTCTTCGCAGTGTTTCTTGGTCAATCAGCGTGCTGCTGGGATTGTGCAGATTGGTTAGTGCTATAAGCCGCGTTCGCGGGGTTATCTGTTTCGCGAGCTCTTCAACATTCACACGAAAGCCGCTCTCGAACGATCGTGAAAACCGTTTCATATCGGTGCCGAGATACTCAGCGACGGCCAGGATCGGTTCGTAAGTCGGCTGCTCGATCAGCACTTCGTCGCCATGTTCCAATACCGCGGCCATCGCCAGATGGTTCGCCATCGATGTGCCGCCGGAAACGGTCACGACGTATTCCGGCCCAATGTTGCAATGTGAAGCAAGCGCTTCAATCAGTGGTCGATAGCCGTAAGCGTTCTCGCCATTCAGATCTAAATCTTCTATTTTCGCGTCCAGCTCGGCGAATGGAAGGTTAAGAACGCCGCTGAGGGCAAGATCGTATTTCACTTTCGGCCGCGTCTTGGCCCAATGCATATACAAAGATTGCTTATTCATTCGATCAATCGTGCCTAGTAGGGTGTTCCGTGCCGCGAACCGCTCTACTGTTGCACCCTTCCTAACGGTCGGATTTCCGCCACGCCCAGATAAGGGTGTTGCGTGCCGCGAACGGCTCTGCTACTGCACCCTTCCTAACGGCCGGATTTCCGCCACGCCCAGATAAGGGTGTTCCGTGCCGCGAACCGCTCTACTGTTGCACCCTTCCTAACGGTCGGGTTTCCGCCGCGCCCAGATAAAATACGCCGGCAGACCGGAGAGCATTATAACCAATCCGATCGCGCTGTTGCTCAGATGATGATAGACGGTGCTGAAGACGACTGCGCAGCACCCAGCGATGAAGAACAGCGTGGTGACAGGGTGGCCGGGAATGCGAAACACATCTTTTGACCTGGTCGGCTGGCGGCGGCGAAATGCAAAGACGCACGCAGCCGTCAAGGCGAAAAAGACAACGTCGACGGAAACCACGTAGTTGAGAATCTGTTCGTAGCGTCCCCAGAAAACAATCACGATAGCTAACGCGCCCTGTAAAGCAATTGCGAACGCAGGCACTCGCTCGCGGTTAAGCCACGCCAGGCTTTTGAAAAACAATCCATCCTCGGCCATCGCGAAATAAACTCGCGGCGCAGTCAGCATGCTCTGACTCAAGAATCCAATCGTGGAAATGGCGATGCCGGCCGCGATCAAGCGTGCGCCCTTTTCACCCAGCGCCAAACGCATGACAGCCGATGCCGGTGTTTTCGTTTGTGCCAATCCATC
>WNGK01000302.1_pt1 | contig 49132 bp, 46 predicted proteins | sample 5400601 | NCBI WGS metagenome assembly WNGK01 (sample SAMN13153376, study PRJNA577476) | soil metagenome | isolation source: 60 cm soil or saprolite under Garry oak tree replicate 1 | place: USA:California | collected 2016-06-15 | reverse complement strand
CACAATGGCCATCACAAACGTAAACAATTCCGCCTCGGTCACGCACACAGCACCGAGTTCTTCCTACACCGCCCCACTTGCAGTCGTCACCACGTTGTTTTTCATGTGGGGGGCGCTCACCTCGCTGAACGATGTGCTGATCCCGCACTTCCAGCACATTTTCAGTCTGAAGCTCGCCGTGAGCATGCTGGTCCAGACTGCGTTCTTCTCCGCATACTTCGTCTTCTCGATTCCTTCTGCAAAGGTGATCGATTGGATGGGCTACCAAAAAGCGATGGTTTCGGGGCTGCTCACCATGGGGTTGGGCGCGTTCTTATTTGTTCCGGCGGCCAAGGTGCCTTCCTTCGGACTGTTCCTCACCGCGCTCATCGTGCTTGCGGCGGGGATTACCCTTCTGCAAGTCGCGGCGAATCCGTACGTGACGGTGCTGGGGAAAGCGGAAACTGCATCCAGCCGTCTGAACCTCACGCAAGCTTTCAATTCTCTGGGAACCACGATCGCCCCGTGGATAGGCGGGTGGTTGATCCTGAGCACGGCGGCAGCCTCTCTCACCGAAGACCCGGCTCAGCAGGCTGCCTCTGTCATCAAGCCCTACGTCGGACTCGGCATCGCGCTGGTCTTGCTCGCGGTCGTGATTGGAAGCTTCAAACTTCCGAAGGTTGAGTCGGCGCAGCACCACATCGGAGAAAAGGTTAACGACTCCATTTGGAAGCATCCCAACCTCATCTGGGGCAGCGTCGCCATCTTCGTGTACGTGGGCGGAGAAGTCGCCATCGGCAGTTCCATCGCCAACTATCTCGCGCTCGATAGCATTGGGCACTTGGTTTCCAGCTCCGTCATCCCCGATGCGGCGTTGCGCTACCAGGAAGCGATCCACGCCGCCGCGAAATACATTTCACTTTACTGGGGAGGAGCCATGATCGGCCGCTTCATCGGCTCTGCCGTCTTGCAGAAAGTCAAGACCGGCAAGGTCCTCACTTTTTGCGCCATCGTGGCGATGCTGCTGGTCACGGTTTCAGTTTTGAGCAGCGGCCCGGTCGCTATGTGGTCCATCCTGCTGGTCGGATTCTTCAACTCCATCATGTTCCCCAGCATCTTCACTCTGGGAGTAGCGGAGCTCGGCCCGCTCACCGGCGACGGTTCAGGCGTGATGATCATGGCCATCGTCGGCGGCGCTGCGATTCCCTGGATCGTCGGAAAAATGGGCGACCTCATCAACGCAAAGTCCTACGGAGGAGCCATCTGGGGACAGGGCCTGCACTATGCCCTGATCGTGCCCGTCTTCTGCTATCTCTACATTCTGTTTTTCGCCGTCAGCGGATCGAAACCAAACAGTGAGCGCCGAGCGAAGGCTTAGCGGGACGCTGAACGGAATTGGTAATCAGAAAACCAAGAGCGGCGGGCGGAGGGCCCGCCCAACAAGCGCTTATCAGAAGGTCGTAGAAGTCAGGGCCGACGTCGCGGCCGTCCTTAGTAATTCTTTTCCGAGACGCATAAACCTAGGGTGAGCGATAGAAAGGCTAGCTATCGCTCTTTAACTTTAACATGCGTGATGTGAGCGATAGAGATAGGTGCTACCGCTCATGACGTGGAACTGGCAGCAGCCGGATTGTCCGAAATTCGCCTGGAACCGGTCACCGCTGGCTATAGCCGAACAGCGTTGAGAAAGGGTCCGGTCTGGAGGGAGTCGAACCGCGGCTGCGAATTCGTCAGCTGGAGTCAGGTGAGACTCGAACCCTGCCGATTGTAAGAGACAAGGACGGGGACCTCCATCCCCGACCCACAGCCCTCACCGAATTCCCAACAGAACGCCAAGATACGCGCGGACCCTGCTCAAAAGTGCGGGATCGGCTTTGGAGTGAAACGTCGCTTTGCGCGCCACCCAGTCCATACTCTTAAGGTGATCCACCAGCACCGCACCCTCAATCTTATCGATGGTCGTTGGCAGGGCAAACGGATAGGGCTTGCGCCGGCTGGTCAGCGGACACACAACGACAAGTCCGCTAGCCCGGTTGTAGCTCCGGTCGGTCACTACGAGTGCTGGACGCCGCTTGGCCTGCTCCCGTCCCGCCTGGGGATCGAAGTCGAGCCAGAGGATGTCGCCCGCTTTGGGTGTGTAGGATGCCCCGAGGCGCGTCACCACTCCAAGCGTTCCTTCCCCCGCTCCGGCCCTGATGGGATCTCGTCATAGCGGTTTTCCGGCCTGATCTGCGCCACCAACTCCTTCAGCGTCGGCATTCTCTGCTTCCTCCGCACATTGATCTCTCCTGCCCGTGCTTCAATCACGATGGGATCGCCTTCCCGCACCCCCGCCTCCTCCGCCACCGGCTTCGGAATCCGCACCGCCAGGCTGTTCCCCCATTTCACAATCTGCGTTGTCGGCATTGGTCCTTTCTGTGGATACAAAGTATCTATACCGTAGATACAAATATATACCACGGCAATGTACTCCACACATCTTTGCATCCGGAGCAGGGCGGCTCCCTTTGGCACGAGAGCGTGGCCTGAGCCTGCCGAAGGCGACCTGGCCGAGCCGCGCAAAGGGTCGTGCTCTTTGCGACCCAACGAAGCGCGCTTGCCTCGCTTCCTTTTTCTGCCTGCAAAAACACGAAGGGCGCAGACTTAAGACGGTCTGCGCGGTTGTTTTTCCCCTACATGTACAGGGTATCAAGTTAGAAGAGCTAAATGTAAGATGCTCGGCTGGCCTATATTTGCCAGCGGAGCAATGACTTCAGCCGGAAACTTCGTGTTCAGGGTTTTGACAAGATGTCGGGTGGGGCCGCTCTCGGGGGTTGGAGACGTCGAACCCATCCCGTTGCGCGGACAATCTTGAGGATCGAACTCTGTTTCCCCCATAGCAACTGCGCGGGCGGCGCCGCCCGTTACGCCGGGATGACGCAGGCTAGGCACGGGAACTTCGACGACACAACCGAGGCTGGCGGAACTAGCATGGGGCTTTGTTCCCCGGGGATGCTAGAGTCATCCATGACGCATGCTGCCCCCCATCATCCTGTACGACGGTGTCTGCGGACTCTGCAACCGCTTAAACCAGTTCGTGCTGCGACGGGATCGTGAGGGCATTGTCCGTTTCGCTTCGTTGCAGAGTCCGCTCGCTGCGCGTATTTTGGCGCGCCACGGCGTCAATCCTCAGGATCTCGATAGTGTGTACGTCGTCCTCAATCACGATCTGACCAAAGAAGCTCAACCGGATGAACGTCTCCTGCCGCGTTCCGACGCGGTGATCTTCGCGCTGAAACGCCTCGGCGGAATTTGGAAGGTCCTTGGTTTATTCGTCCAGCTCCTGCCGCGGTTCCTCCGCGACTGGGGATACCGCGTCGTGGCGCGTAACCGCTATCGGGTCTTTGGCCGTTTTGAAACCTGCATGCTGCCGAGTGCGCGGGACCGAAGCAAATTCATTGACTGCTGACGTCCAACCAGTCTCAGAGGCGCTTGAACTGCTGATACCAATCTCCTAGGGTAAAATGCTTCGTTTGCGGATTCGTAGTCGCATTGCGCCCGTCCCGAGGTTTTATGATGCCTGATAAAGCGGTAGGAAACTCACAGAGCCCTAACATCGATTCCACCCTGCAAGAGCAGCGCAGATTCGAATGCCCGTCTGAATTCAGTCAGCAGGCGCACATCAAGAGCTTGGAACAGTATGAGCGCATCTACAAAGAATCCATCGAGGAACCCGAAAAATTCTGGGGACGCATCGCCGGTGAGCTGCACTGGTTCAGGAAATGGGACAAAGTTCTGGAGTGGAATTGTCCGTGGGCCAAGTGGTTTGTCGGTGGCGAGATCAATTTGGCTTACAACTGCCTCGACCGCCACGTCGAAACCTGGCGCAAAAATAAAGCCGCAATTATCTGGGAAAGCGAAGCCGGTGAGGTTCGAACTCTGACTTATCAGCAACTGCATCGCGAAGTGCAGAAATTCGCCAATGGGCTGAAGTCGCTGGGCGTGAACAGGGGTGACCGCATCGCCATCTACATGGGCATGACGCCCGAACTGGCTATCGCCATGTTAAGCTGCGCCCGCATCGGCGCGCCGCATACAGTCGTCTTCGGAGGATTCTCCTCGAACGCGTTGGTGGATCGCATCCACGATTCCGAGGCCTCGGTCGTGATCACGCAAGACGGATCCTACCGTCGCGGCGCCGAAGTCAAACTCTTTCCCGCAGTGCAAGAAGCGCTGAGATCGTGTCCATCGGTGAAGAATGTGATCGTGTACCAGCGCACCGCGTCAGCGATCAACGTGCAGGCCGGCCGTGACCACTGGTGGCACGAGTTGATGGCGAAAGCTTCTGATGTTTGTCCGGCCGAGCCGCTCGACGCCGAGCATCCGCTTTACATCCTCTATACCTCGGGAACCACGGGAAAGCCCAAAGGCTTGGTCCACACGACTGGCGGATATTCCGTTGGCACCTACCTCACCACCAAGTGGATTTTCGATCTCAAGGATGAAGATACGCTGTGGTGCACCGCCGACATTGGGTGGGTCACCGGCCACAGCTATATCGTTTACGGCCCGCTGCAAAACGGCGCCACCACTCTGATGTATGAGGGCGCCCCAAATTTTCCTGAGCCCGACCGCTTCTGGTCGATCATCGACCGTCACCAGGTAAACATTCTCTACACCGCGCCCACCGCGATTCGCACCTTCATCAAGTGGGGAGACCAGTGGCCGAACAAACACAACTTGCAAAGCCTGCGCCTCCTCGGCACCGTCGGCGAGCCGATCAATCCCGAAGCGTGGATGTGGTATCGCGAAGTCATCGGCCACAACCGCTGCCCGATCACCGACACTTGGTGGCAGACGGAGACGGGGCACATCATGATTGCCCCGATTCCGGGGGCGATTGCTACCAAGCCGGGCTCGGCAACGCGGCCGTTCCCGGGCGTTATGGCAGATGTGGTCACCATGGATGGCACGCCGGTGCCAGCCGGGTCTGGCGGATTTCTGGTTGTGAAGAAGCCGTGGCCAGGGATGGCGCGGACTATTTATGGCGATCCTGATCGTTACGTGAAGCAATATTGGTCACAGATTCCCGGCATGTACTTTACTGGCGACGGGGCTCGCAAAGATCAAGATGGATATTTCTGGATCATGGGGCGGGTGGACGATGTGCTCAACGTCAGCGGCCACCGGCTTAGCACCATGGAAGTGGAGTCAGCGCTGGTGGCGCATGAAGCCGTGGCCGAGGCTGCGGTGGTAGGGCGTCCGGATGAGCTTAAAGGTCAAGCCATTTCCGCGTTCGTTACGCTCGAGCACGGACGAACTCCCAGTCCCCAGCTCAAAGAAGAGTTGCGCAGCTGGGTGGCGAAAGAAATTGGTGCGCTGGCTAGGCCTGACGATATCCGCTTCACCGACATGTTGCCCAAGACTCGCAGCGGCAAAATCATGCGTCGCCTGCTTCGCGAGCTGGCCACGAACGGCGAAGTCAAAGGCGACACGACAACCTTGGAAGATTTCGGCGTGATTGCAAGGTTGAAGGAGAGCGACGAAGTCTAGCGGTCTTGTAGCGCGCCACTTCTCTATGAGGATGTAAGGGATCTATCTCGCCCGCGCGCACACTGTTTGTATTTTGAGGTTAATGCCCTAAGACGAATCCGGTAGAGAAAATTCAAGAAAGAATTAGCGCACGGGCCTTGACTCCGTCGTGCCACGTTCTATCATTGTTAAAGCTCCTCCCTAGGGTAGGGGACAACCCAAAACAACTTAATAGAAAATTTGGAGGAAGTCCCCATGAAACTGAATGAAAGCATCACGACGTATGACGTTGCCGAGGCTTTACAGGGCGAGACCGGCAAGTTCGAAGTAACCAGCCCCAACGGAGAGCGCTATTTCGTTACGTGCCAGCCCGGACACTCGATTGTCAGCTTGGAGTGGGCCGGTTCTGAGCCGAACCTGCAACCCTTTCTCGTGCGGAAAGTAGCTCAACCTGTCACGACGGAGGGTCGCACAAAGAGATCCGCGGCTGCCTAGTACGGTTTGGCAACCCGACAAACCCCAACAAGCAAACGCCCGGTCCCGATCAGGCCGGGCTTTTGCTTTTTTCCCAAGGCTGGCGGAGGCAAAGTTCCGCTCGCCTCTACTCTTGTCATCCTGAAGCGAAGGACCTTTGCAAATTGCGGCCTGCGGCTCGAACTCTTGCTGCTCATACCACTATTGATCCAGATCTCTCCACTCGGGATGAGTGAGACGACCCAACGCGATTGTTTTGCTTCGCAGGCGTCACTTAAGTCCGTGGCGGGCGTAGCTTAGTTCGGGGTGACTACAGAAAGACGCGCTCGTTTATGGGGTTCTCTCTGCCCCGTCCTGGGCGCGAAATTCCTTGAAGATTGGATTCTTTTTTAGGTGTTCCGGAAAATGCTTCTCGTAGCGCGCCAGTCCCGGACAGATGAAATGATGCGCTCGCGTAAATCCAAATGTCTGCATCTCCTTCATCGCTTCTTCCGCTGACCATGCTTCGATCCCCATGCGGTATGAGGCGATCATCATGCCGTCGCGATCGTCTCCCAGACGGCAATGCACAAAAACTTTCTTCCCGGGATTGTTGCGGAGCAGCTTCAAAAATCGCGCGAAGACATCATCCCTCGGAAACGGACAATGCCATGGAATTGAAACGTGCTCCATTCCAAGACTGCGGACCTCTTTCCCCTCGCCGTCGCGCTTGGTCCCGCGGACGTCGACGACGATCTTGATGCCCATCTTCGCCAGTTCCTTGAATCCTTCGTGCGTCGGTTGGGACCCGCGATAGAGCGTCGGCGTGACCTCGGCAAATTCTCCCACGCCCTTGAGCAAGGTCTTTCGAGCCATCGCGTGTCCCTTGCGAATATGTTCCGTGCGAGGTTTCGCGGGGGGCGATGCCGACTCGGCGATTGACTGCAGCTGTACTCCAAGCGTGCTGCCAACGAACACACACCATGCCAGCGCGCGAGAACCGCAAAGACTCAACCTGGTGTAAACGGACATGACAATCACTTCGATGCAAGAACACGGGGTTACGCACCGCCTTAGAGCCCTCGAAGCAATCGGGAGAATCCTGTATTGCCCGAGACCTGGGGTTGAGCGGAGCATTCCGCATAAGGGATATCTAGGCCCAGACGATTATCGATTCCTCTCATAATCTTCTATGCGCAAGCGCACTCAAGTCGTTAAAGCGAAGGCTCAGCCGGAGACGCTCAAAGGTTGGCGACAAATCGCATCTTTCTTAGGGGAGCCGATTTCGGTGGTTCAGCGATGGGCACGCACCGGAATGCCAATCTCGCGCCAGGGCCGGTCGGTGATGACTTCACCTGAACAGTTGAACGCCTGGCTTGGTCGAGAATCCGGCAAACCGGTGCACGTCATCACTGGGGAAGCGGACCTGACCGCCGAACTGAAGCGAGGACTCTCCTCGATTCGTCGCGAAAAACAGGCATGAATGGATTTCCCTTTTTTATTTCCCTCGGCTGGGAGGAACATGACCGCAGAGACTGCGCCACAACCTCACTGGCTCAACTTGATAGCCAATTGCCGCTCCGGCTGCGTCATTTGGCTCCAGAGCTTTTGCAGATTTTGCTGCAAAGCTGGATTGTCAGGTTCTTTTCGCAGGGCCACGGCAAACCAGCGATACGCCGTAGGTAAATCGCGAGGTGCGCAAAGGCCGGTCGAGTACAGTGCACCCAGCGAAATCATGGCCTTCTCATTCGATTGGTAAGCGCTGGTTCGCAGCATCTTCAGACCGCGATCGCAATCCTGCGCCACGCCACCGCGTCCATAAATGTATCTTTCCGCATCGATCACTACCGAGTCTGAAGGGATGGCCGCCGTGGGCTTTGAACCTGGGACAGCGCCAGACTTGCGCGCCGGCGTTCCTGCGCTTGCGCGCGCTGGCGGTACTGCTGGCGCTTCCGTCTTCGAATCCGGACGCGCCGCAGTGGAGTCAGTGGAAGCGCTCTCGTTCGATTCGGGAGCCTTCGATTCAGCCTCGGGGGGCGTTGCTGCCGGCGAGGTGGATGGAGCGGCTGTCGAACGTGATGAAGCATCTCCGGCAGCGGGCTGTGCCGCCGATGCTCCCGTGGATCCAGCCGGGGCGGAATTGCCGGGGGCTGAGTCGTTAGGGCCTGAGCTGGTAGAGCCCACGGGCGCCGAAGAAGAGTTATCGGTACCGGGTGTGGTCCCCGCCCCTTGACCGGCTGGGGGAGACGACGGTTCCCCTGCGGGAGAGGCACTAGTGGGAGCCGCCGACGGATCTGTCCCAGTCGTTGCGGTGCCCGGAGGTGCGGGCGCCGGCGACGAAGAATCAGTCTGCGATGGAGGACCGGGGCGCGGAGCGGGTTGCACCGCAGCTTTTATTTCGGCGGCAAGCCAGGAGAATCCCCCGGTCTTCCAGCGCAAGTAGCCGAAGCCGGCACACAAAAGAAGCGCGACAAAGATCATCAGCGCCTTGCCTCGGCCGCGTCTCGGTTCCTGTTCATCATCCTCCAGCAGATAATCCAGATTGCGAGATGATTTTGCCGGAGCCTGGTCAAGCGCGTAAATCGAGTTACCGCGCGGCATCCGTTCAGCCGGGCTCGGCTGGTTCAATCCGAGAAATGACGGTCCGCTGATAATCGGGCTCTCGGCGGAACTGGCTACACGCGATGGGCGAGGCGAACCAGGCTGGGCCGGGGTGTTCGCAGGAGTTTCAACTCGCGGAGGCAGTGGTGGCCGAGGTTCCTTGGATTGCGGCGAAGACGCACCGTGCGAGGCGCTCTCTGCGGGGGAAATGCCCGGCCATGCCTGAGTCTCCGCCCCAGCCAGCAGGGATGTGCCACACATCCCGCAGAAGCGGTGGCTCTCCAGATTTTCATTTCCACAGCGGCCGCAGCGCACGCTATCCTCCGTACATCTAGCTTACGACATCTTGGTAGTTAGATGTGTGCCTGTGGAAGTCTACCCGCAAAATAGTGCCACCAGAACTGCTCAGGGCAGTCTGCGCAGCTCAGATTTTTGTTCCCTCGATCCTTCTCAGTGGTATCTCCCCCTTCCCCTTCCATCGCCCGGCCGCTGCATGCCCGCGATCCGATTGGCGTCGATCTGGAGCAGAGATGCTCTGGATTCGACCACCATCGACCTGCGCCTGTCGCTGTTTCCGTGGGCGAAGTTTCGCCGGCGCAAGGCCGCTGTCAAGATGCACACCTTGCTGGACTTGCACGGCAACATTCATTTATCCGCGTCACCAGGGATGGCCGCAACCTCTTGGAATACGCCTTACGGGACAATGGAAAGACCGACTCGTCCGCGAAGGCGATAGACGGCGAAATCATTGCGGTCCACGGTGAAGATCCTACCGCTGCCTTCTCGTTCAGCAACTCTGACGAGTGCCGCATCCGCGAGATCCATCGGTCGGTCGGCATATTTAATCATAAGCTCTCGTATGCGCGGTATATCTATCAAGCCGAGCGACATGAGTTGCACTACTCATCGCGCCAGCATCTCCCAAAGAGCTTCTTGGGCTTTGGGAAGCTCTCCCAGCAAATACACCGCTTCGAGGAGTGGAGGCCACACTGTGACCAAGGGTTCTCGCAAGGTCTTCAAGCAATCGACGCACTTTTCGTGGTACTGATCATCCGCGTCCACAAGAGCCACCAGCGGCCCAGCGTCGATGAGAATCACTTGCGGCTCCGCCGACTTTTGAGAGCTTCCGAGAAGCGCAGGCCCGTGTCGGTGGAGCGCCCCCGCATCCCTCCGTGGACTACACCAATCAAATCGGCCATCGCTTCATAGGGTGCAGCGATCGGCTCTTGCTGCTCCGCCCAAGCTTCGATCGCCTGCCGAATTACCTCGGAGATGGAGACCTGTCTGCGGCGAGCTATGCGCGCGATTCGTTGCCTGGTCTTCGGGTCGAGTCTCAAGGTCAAAGGAGAATCCATGGGGTCACCGTAGCCTAAAGTGTGTCGGATTACACTGCGTAATACAAGACGATGGTTGACCCCGCTGCAGTGGAGCAGCAACCAATGATTTGGCGGACACGGTTCTCGCGCCCCCCGAAGTGGTGGCGAGGGGCGGATGGGCGGGGTCGCCGAACCTCAGGCTTTCAGAACCGCAGCTTCATACCAAACTGAATCTGCCGTGCGCCGGTCGTCTGATCGGCTCGACGGACTTCTCCGGTGGATTGTCCGAAGGTGCCGAAGTCGGGGGTCAGATTTCCGGGCTGGGTGAACTGGACGCGATTGAACAGGTTATAGGTCTCGGCGCGAAAATCGAGTCCAACGCGCTCGGTGAGGCTGACGGATTTTTGCAGAACCATGTCCCAGTTGTTGATTCCGGGGCCGTAGAAGTGATTGCGGCCGAGGTTTCCGGCGCTTCCAAAGGGAGCGTCCGAGAACAGGCCCAGATTCGGTCCGGTTTGCGTGAGAGGATTACTGATAGGTACTGGCGTACCCGCGGGATTAAAGTTGGGGCGCTGTGGTTGCCCGGTGTGAGCGGTGTCTGTGGCAGTGAAGATCTCGTACGGAAGGCCGCCGGAGAAAGTTGTGATGCCGGCCACTTGCCATCCTTCAAGGATCGTGCCGGTCATGCCTTCGGTGAGATGCGAGCGTCCGCGGCCGATCGGGAGTTGCCAACTATAGTTGAGCACCAGCCGCTGCCTTACATCGAAGTCAGAATTGCCACGCTCGGCGGCGAGATCGAGGGAGTTGCGAGGGAATCCCTGATTGCCCGCTGCGGGCACGAGCGGGTCGGAAGAATCGTCAATGGCATGCGACCAGGTGTACGCGGCTTCGATGGCTAATCCATGGGACATGCGCTTGGTGATGTTCGCTTGCAGCGCGTTATAGATCGATGAAGCGGCATTGTTGAAAAATTCCGCGTGCAGGAACGCGTTGTTGTTTACGGCATCGAAGGGGAGCAATCCTTCCTCGGCGCCGAAGTACAGAGCATTGAATTGCAACACCTGGGGCGGAACCCCATCGGCTATCAATTGGGAGACAAGAGCCGGTTGCGGAGGATTGCCATCGACGAGTCTAAGCAAACGCGTTCCCCTCGACCCTACATAATTGACTTCCATTAGCACGTTGCCGGGCAGTTCCCGTTGCACTCCGACGTTCCAGCTTTGGCTATAGGGCATGCGCAAATGCGGATCGATGATGAAGGGCAGCAGGCCCGATCCCTGGGGGACCACGGACGTGGTGGTGAGGGAGGGCGGGAGGGGCAATCCGGAAAGTGGTGGTCCCACGCAGAAGCCCACCTGACTTTGAATCTGGGGTGGAGTACACGGTGGTGTGCCGAAGAAGGGCTCAAAGAACACCTGCTGGAAGGGCGGGTTGCCGCGGGTGAGTCCGAGCAACTGGCCAAAGAGCCGGTCGTGAAAAATGCCGTAGCCGGCGCGGATGGAAGTCTTAGCGTTTTTGAAAGGATCCCAGGCGATGCCGACGCGCGGCTCAAAGTCGTGCCAGTCATTGTTGTAAAGCGGAGGCAGGCCCTTGTCTTTCTGCCCGGCGACAGTGAAGGTGAAAGCAGCCGGTCCACTGGGATTGGTAAACAGCGTGGACAGCAGATCGTTCACCTCGTAAGGAACCCCGTTGAACTGATAGCGCAGGCCATAGCTGAGAGTGAGGTTGGGAAGGATTTTGAAAGCGTCCTGCGCGAAGGCATTGAATTCCTGCTGGCGGAAACCTCGTAGATCGTCGGGGGTGCGATTGCCGGTCTTATTAAAGAATTGGGCTTGTGTGACAGATCCCACGGTGCCGAAGAGCGACCAAACCATGTTCTGTAGCGTGGGAATAGCGTCTACTTGAGTTCCCGTGAAAAATGCGGGAGCGTTGCCAAAATTGGAAAAGTTGTTGAAGTCAACCGTGGGCCGGGAAAGAAAATCATTGGTGCTGTTGGAGTAGACATCACGAGTCTCGACGCCGAACTTGAAAGTGTGATGACCGCGGGCCCAGGTGATGTCGTCCGCCATGGTATAGGTGCCGCTGAATCGCTTGGAACCATTTCTGTCGACGATGAGCAGACAGCCAAAGCCGTCCACGCCGGGAAGCGGAACATCGACACCGCGGCCGAGAGAATCCGTGAGACCTAAACTGTCGAGGATGTTTAAACCTTCGCAATTCAGCGGGAAGTTGATCCGGTTGGCGCCGACTCGAAAGTTGTTCACCAGCTTCGGATCGATCACAGACGTGAGCTGCACGGAGGCATTCTGTCTTCGTTGTAGCGTTCCGGTTCCTCCCAGCCCCGGAAGGAAATCGGTATGGTCGAAGTTGGGATCTTCTAAACGGTTGAAGGTGTAATGCACTGCGACCGTTTCGTTCCGAGCGAAGCTGTGGTCCACGCGGGCGCTCAGGTTGTCGCCAGTGGTGATGGACTTGCTGGGAAAGAAGAGCTTGGCTCGCACATCGTCCACAACGGGGCCGTTCGGTGCGGGATAGAGGGCTAATATCTTCTGAATGGTGGGATCGAGGGGTAATCCATTGATATTGTTCGGCGACAACGGTGTGCGGACATCAATGGGCTGGCCGAGGTAGGTAAAAATCCCAGACTTGAAGGCTTCCGTCGGTGCGCTACTGGTGTTGGTGAGGGTCGTGACGAAGCGTTGGCCATCATAGTTTGCGAACCAGAAAGTTTTGTCGCGGTGGATGGGACCGCCAACTGAGAGACCGAAGGTGTTGCGGACGTAAGAGTCCTTAGGGGCGACCTGTCCGGCTGCATTGGTCTGATGATTGAAAAAGTCGCGTGCACCCAGCGCGCTGTAGCGCCCAAACCAGTAGAGGTCGGAATGAAAGTCGTTAGTGCCCCGCTTGCTCACGATGTCCACGACGGCTCCGGTGTTGCGGCCAAACTCGGGCAGGTAATTGCTGGTGATGACGCGAAACTCCTGGACCGAGTCCGGATTGAGTGAGGTCAGGCCGGGCTGCGGCAAAGACAAGCCAGGAATTTCGGCATCATTGTTGTCGGTACCGTCGAGCCGGAAGTTGTTATTTCGCTCGCGGGAACCATTCACGGAAAGTCCTTGCAGCAGGGAATTGCCCTGGATCGCGCCGGGGGAAAGCAATATCAACTGGTAGGGGTCTCGAAGAATCATGGGGAGATCCTCCATTTGCTGGCTCCTTACAATGTTCCCAACCTGGGCGTCGCTGAGGTCGATGGGAGCCACTGTTTCGCCCTGCACTGTCACTTTCTCGGTGATGGCGCTTGGTGTAAGGATGGCGTCGAGGGACTGGACCTGGTCGACAGTGAGTTCCACTCGCGGATATTCCACTATCTTGAAGCCTAATTTTTCGATGACAACATCGTAGCTGCCGGGGCCAAGACTCGCGATGCGATAGCTTCCGGAGCGGTCGGTCAAAGCGCTGCGCGACGCGTTGGTTGCATTGTTGCGGACGGTTACTTTCACTTCGGGCACGACGGCGGCTGTGCTGTCCTTCACCGTGCCAGCCATGGAAGCGGTTTGGGCCAAGACTGACTGCGAACAACAGAACGCTAGCAGAAGCAGAAGGGAACCAGGCAAATGACTCTTCACGGGACGTCTCCCCCGGAGCCAGGATTGCGGTTGTTAGTAAAGGAATCCGCGAAGCCGGAAATGGTTGCCCGAAACACTTCAGGTGCGGTTTCTGAAATGCAGATTCTTAGCGCTGCTCGCTATACTACTTGTATCCGCGGCTGCTCGATCGAGAAAAGTCCTTCGGTATCTAGATGAAAGCGGCTACTCTGACCTCGCCTCAAGCCGTTTCAAAGCGGCCTCTTCGGATTGGCCAAGTGGCTCAGCCTGCACCAAAACAAGGTCAAATTCTGTTGCGGGTGCGGGCCTGCGGGGTCTGTCGCACCGATTTGCACATTGTTGAAGGCGAATTGCCGGTACGTCGTGCGGGGGTGATCCCCGGCCACCAGATTGTCGGCGAAGTTATGGCCGGAGCTAGGGAGGGACTTCCCGTGGGTACGCGTGTGGGTGTTTCCTGGATTGGGGGCATTGATGGCACGTGCCAGTACTGTCGTCGGGGGCTGGAGAACCTTTGCGATTCGCCAACTTTTACGGGCTACACCGTGGATGGCGGATATGCCGAGTATGCCCTGGTGCGATCCGATTTCGCTTTTCCGCTTCCCGAGTCGCTCGATGATTTGCACGCAGCTCCGCTATTGTGCGCCGGCATTATTGGTTTTCGCAGCCTTCGTGTGGCCGGGGTCGAGCCTGGAGAGCGCGTGGGACTGTTTGGCTTCGGTGCGTCTGCACATCTTGCAATTACGGTCTTGCGCTCCCGGAGTTGTGAGGTCTACGTGTCGACACGAGGAGCGCGGCACCGTGAATTGGCGACTTCTCTGGGGGCGGTCTGGGTAGGCAGCGAGAAAGATAAACCCCCCGTAGAACTTGACCGCGCAGTGACGTTCGCCCCCAGCGGCGATGTGGTCATAGCGGCTCTTAGCAGTCTGCGGAAGGGAGGAGTCGTAGCCATCAACGCCATTCACCTCGACCGGATTCCGCAGTTCGATTACGATCGCCTGCTTTGGGGCGAGCGCCAGATTCGAAGTGTCGCAAACATGACTCGCGATGATGCGAGGGATTTCCTTGGGGTCGCTAGCCAGATCGGCCTTCGGCCGAAGGTGACCGCGTTTTCGCTCGATCAAGCCAACGAAGCTTTGATCGCGCTCAAAGAGGATTCGATTGACGGAGCTGCTGTGATCGTGCTGTGAGCCTCGAGCCAGTTTTGCGATTCGATCCTAAATCCAACCCGGTCCTGTCCGTTTCTCCCGGAACCCGAAACGTTCGCGGGCGTCGCCCACCTTCTCGCAAAAAGCGCGAGAAGGGGTGGGGCCTCCTCCGTGGGACACCCCTCGCAATAATTCTCAATCTTCAATATGCGAATCGATCTGCTTCGCTCTGGATGACATTCCAAAATTAGCATTAGGGATGTCCGCCGAAGAATTTGCCGACGCCAAGGCGGAACTCCACTGTGTTGAGGCCTGGATTTATACGGGTGAGGCCTGCGTTGGAGATGTGCAGGTAGCGTAGTTCGAGGCTCCAATTATATTTCGCGCCCAGGATGTGTGTGCCGAGGGCGGCCGAGGGCGTGAAGTTTACTTTGCTGGTGAAGGCGGGAACGTTGTGGTTGGTGAACAGCGCGCCACCTCCCAGTTCGAGATAGGGCGAAAGACGGCCACGGCGCTCGAAGTTCCACTTGAGGCCGAGGGGATTGAAGCTCCCACCATAGGCAGTATGGGCAGGCTGGAAAACCAAGAACACCGGCACAGCGTCAACTGCATATTCGAGGCGTCCGCGGAAAATGCTGGGAAGATGCGGGCCGGTGAGGATCCAACCGTATCGGAGTCCGGCATGGAAAACTCCCGTGCGAGCGGTGCCTCCCGGGACGGAATGGCCGCCGGCGGCCCAGATCTCGAATTCTCGAGCGCTGTCTGCGGGACCCGGATCAACTTGGGCGAGGCAGAATGCGGAAGCGGCTGAAAGGATAACAACGGCGGGAATCAGAGAACGCATGGTTTGCTTGGACTTCGGAATTCAGGGCGAAGATGTGAGGCGAAAAAATCACAATACAGGAAAACGACCAAAGCGAACAATGAAAACCGGACCGCAGGCTTCGGCGGTGGCCTGCGTTTTCGCTCGTGAACCATGGCTCGTAGGACGACTCTTGGGAGCTTACGAACCGCCGTTGGAGATTGATTCGCGGTCGGTGCGGGGGGCTTGCGCGACAAGTTGCAGCAGATCGTGAGCAACCCTGGTGGTATTGTGGCGAGCGACTCCGGCATGTTCTTCGAGGTGTTCGCCCAGGACGGGGATTACGCCCAGGGCCTCGATGGTATCGAGGTCGGCGACGATCTGGCAAGCGCCTTCGAGGGCATACTTGGTCTTGAGCTCATCGGACACTGGCGTGCGGTTGATAAGGGCGTAATCGAAGAGCTGCCTTTGGGCGTGGCGATTGAGTGCCTGAAGGTGATCGGCGGCGCTGAGTCCGAGACTTTCATTCGCCTGTGTCATCAGATTGCAGACATAGACTTTGGTCGCAGGAGAATCCACGATGGCTTGGGCGATGCCTCGGACCAGGAGGTTAGGAATGAGGCTGGTGAATAGCGATCCGGGACCGATCGTGATCATGTCGGCGCGGGCAATGGCATCGAGAGTTTGCGGCATGGGGTCGGGGTCGGAAGGGATGAGGAAAAGTTCAATGATGCGTCCCGTGCTAGCGGTGATCTTGGTTTCGCCGCGCACGCGTGTGCCCTCCTCCATCAGCGCTTCGAGTTCGATGTTGGAAGTGGTAGCGGGATAGATGTGGCCGCGTGTAAGCAGAATTTCAGAAGAGAGGCGCACGGCTTCGGAAAAATCGGAAGTGAGGGAAGTGAGCGCCGCGAGAAAAAGGTTGCCGAAGCTGTGGCCTTCGAGGCCAGAACCTTTATCGAAGCGGTGACGGAACAGTTTGGAGAGCAGGGCTTCGTCTTCGCTGAGCGCTACGATGCAATTGCGAATGTCTCCAGGGGGGAGCATGTTGAGCTCCTTGCGCAGGCGGCCGCTGGAGCCGCCGTCGTCGCTGACGGTGACGACGGCGCTGAGCTCTCGAATGGGGAGCAAGTCGGCAGGGACGCTGCGGGATTCTCCGGGATACAGCACGAAGCGCTTCAAGCCTTGGAGCAAGGTGGAGAGGCCGGTACCGCCCCCGATGGCGACCACCCGGAGACCGCGCTCGCGAGCGGCTTTCTCGGGGGCCGAAAGCTCAGAGGTTTTGATTTCCATGGTGTGGTTCGCGACCAGCTTTGGCAGAACCAGCGCTGCAACAAGGGGACTTCACGGCGGCGATCTTCGATTGCACGGTTCGAGTTCTACACAATTTCGTCGTCGCGGACAGAGTCTTCCTGGGGACCGAGATCGGCGCCTGGGTCCGGATACAGGAGTTCAGTGAAGCGCGGGTCTTCCGCAAGATTTTGGAAGTCCGAGTCGTTGCGCGCTTGATAACGCAGATTGGGATTCATGCGAAGAGACTCGTCGAGCCTCCTGAGCGAGTCTTCCACATGGCCGGTAAGGCAATCTAGTGCGGCAAGACCGTAAAGCACGTAATCCGCTTTGGGCGACTGTTTGTGGAGTTTATCGAGATGCTCGCGAGCCGTGACGTAATCTCCAACGTTCATCAGGGAAACCGCGTAGTCGAAATGCTCTTCGGTGCTTTTGAACTGATTGCTAGTAGCGCGGTCGAGGTGCTGGTTGCAGGTATTGAGATGAACGCCGGCGCGGTCAGCCAATTCTCGATTAGGGCCACTGATGAGTTTCTGGAAGTGAGGTTTCGCCTTCTCAAACTTGTGCTCTTGCATGGCGCGCAGACCGACTTCATAGCTTTGGACGGCCTGGGCATATTGAGGATCGTCCCCCAGCGACTTCTTCGCGGTAGGTTTTTGGGCCATGTGCAGAACTCTTCCTGTGGTCTTCGTAATCGATACTCCTTGCGTGCGCGCTTCGGTGTTGCGTGTAAAGTATCGCCTAAATGGCGGGTTAGGGCAATTGGGGTCGACGAGTACCGTGTACCGAGTAGTGAACAGCCGGCCTGCGGATAATCCCAAATGTCTTCTGGCGAACGTTCGAGGCCGATTACGGGGTGTTTTTAGCGCTCGGAAACTGGCAACTCGGTTGCTAATGAATGGCCGCAACCGCTTCGAGGTCTGTCTGCTTCCACTCGCCCTTGATGATGCCCTGACGAATCTGTGCCGCCGTCCTACCCTTCTTGTGCTGTCGGTAGGAATAGTAAACCTCTTTGAGGCAGATAGCACAGCGGGCCCCGTGCGTGCTTTCAAAGCAACTATGCAAGCTGTTATGGCCCATGCGGTCGCAATAACAATAGCAGGGCTGCTGGTGAAGCACCGTCGGAATCTCAGCTGCCAAATCGTAGGCGTGAGTCTGATAGGGAGATTGAGCGTCGGCGCCCCAGAGTTGGTCTTTGCCAAGGATGGGCGGCAGTTTTGTACCCTTGGGCGGAGGTCCGGCGTTGAAAGCCGGCACCCCAACTTCCTCCTGGCTGGTTGCCCACGGTGCCGACATCACGAGGGTGACCAGAAACACGAAAGCGACGGTGAGGATTCTGCGGAGTGCCAGGGGCTGAATGCGGACACGAGTAGTCATTCTGGGGTCTCCCAACTCGCATTTTACCTTGTCATGGGCAAAGCTTGAAAGCCGCAGACTCTCGGGGTTGGGATGGGGGCAACCAAACCCAAGGCAGGATGATCTGTATACAATAGAGTCCGCAATGGCCTTGAGCACGGAAAACGAACCTTCTCCGGGAGCTGCCGCCGCGGTCTCAGAGGCGAGCCTGGGTCCGGACGGTTCCTGCGCGCCGCATAAGCTGGGATTGGCCAGGTCTGGGTGGGGCTTATGGCTGCGTGATCTGTTCATTTCTGTGGCGATTTCTGCTTTCATTATTGTCTTCATTTACCAGCCGGTGAAAGTTGAAGGTACCAGCATGATGCCTTCGTTGGCTGACCAGGAGCGGATCTTCGTCAACAAGTTTGTCTATCGCCTGGAGCCCATTGAACGCGGCGATGTGGTGGTATTTCGGTATCCGCGGGACCCCTCGAAGAGCTACATCAAGCGCGTAATCGGGGTGGCGGGAGATCGAATTCGTATCGACGGCGGACAGGTGTACGTGAATGATGAGACCCTTGACGAGGATTATGTTCCGCCGGCCTATAGCGATGCACGGTCTTATGCGGAAATAGTCGTGCCCGCGCATTCTTACTTCGTGCTGGGTGACCATCGTTCTATGTCGAACGACAGCCGGGATTTCGGACCGGTGAATCAGAACTATATTTACGGCAAGGCCGCCTTTGGTTACTGGCCCATGGACAAGATGGGGCGGGTGCGATAAACCGGTCTTGAAGCTTCAGGTACCGTACCTTTCTGCGGTTTCCGACGTTATACTCACAACGCCTCGACGACAGCGTGCGAGTGTATTACCTGGGCTGGATAGCGATGAAGCCGCTTGCCTATACATCTCCTTACGCGTGGGTTTTTTGGTCGGTCTTTCTGTTTGCATACCTGCCAGAGTTCTCGGTAGTGGCTCGCGCACGCCCGTCGCCGGGGGAAAACACCGATCGTGGATCGACCTGTTTGATCGTCCTGGCCGGATGGATCGGTATGACGGCGGCATTCGTGGTCGCCGGAATTCCCGCCTTTAGCTTCGCGCGCGGGCAGAGAATCTGGTTTATGGCCGGGATTGTGACTCTGCTATGCGGCAGTCTATTGCGGCGTCACTGTTGGCGGGTTCTAGGAAAACACTTCACCGGCAATGTGAAAGCGACGTCTGATCAACCCGTGATTGAAGCCGGAGCCTACCGGTGGGTTAGGCATCCTTCATACGCTGGAGGCATGTTGATGTACATCGGGACCGGACTGGCACTGACGAACTGGCTCAGTGTTTTGATGATTACTGTCGCGGGAGCTCTAGGCTACATCTACCGAGTGCATGTCGAAGAGCGGGCACTCCTCGCCAACCTGGGCGCGCGGTACGAACAGTACATGCGACGCACAAAGCGGTTTGTGCCCTTTGTGTTCTAGCCGTGGGGTTGAAACTGGTTTCTGTCGATCCCGTATCGGATGACGCCTTCTTCGGAGCCTCTTCCCAGTAAATGAAAGCCGTTATTTTCAAGAACGCGGATGGACGCCTCCAGTGCCGGCAGCGTCTCCGCTGTGACCAGGCGCACGTCGGGATGGGAAAATGCCCAACCGATCAGGCCGGCTACAGCTTCGGAAGCAAAACCTAGTCGCTGGTAGTCGGGCATGACTGAATAACCGATCTCCACCATTCCTTCCCGGGAAGGCTTTCCCTTGAAGCCACCAATCCCAATGGCTCGTGTCCTTTCCTCGGCTCTGCCGGGGAGCAGGAAGTACCAGGTTCCCCAGCCAGCAGCATCTGGATTTTCTTTGAGGTACTTGAGCGTGAACGCCTTTGTATTGTCGTCGTTCAATGGCGGTGGCCAAACTCGAGGAACGTCGGCTTCGAGCAGACGGGAAAATTCAGCAGGGTCATTTAGGTCGGCCGCGGCAAGTTCCGCTGTGGCGGACCTTAGTTGGAGTCTTTCTGTTCTCAGCAGGATAAATCCCATGACAACGATGATAGGGCTCGGCGAATGTGTTCCGCCTTTTTTTTATCGCATGCTGCAAACCTTTTTCTTTGCCAAAAGTCTCTGTTGGACGACGGTCTTTACACCAGGCGGAGACATGAATATGACTAGCCGTATGGTTACAGTTTTTGTTGTCTCGATGTCTATGGCCTGGAGCGCCTCTTTGTCGGCACAAGCGGCCGCGTCGCCTGGCGCTCCCGAATCAAAGCACGACGGCTGGTCAACCACCAACTTAGAGTCGGCAGGAATCTCGGCGAAGCCCCTGCGGGAGATGGAGAACGCGATTCATGCGGGCGATTTCAAGAAGATTGGGAGTGTTCTAATTGCGCGGCAGGGCAAGCTTGCCTATGAAGGTTATTTCGACGGCGACGCGAACACGCTCCGGGACACTCGCTCGGCAAGCAAAAGCATCACCGATATTCTGGTTGGGATTGCTATTCGCGCGAGGAAGTTGAATGGAGTCGATGCCCGTGTGCTGGCCCTTCTGCCGGATCGGGCACGGAAGGTCCAGAACCCTGATCCTCGGAAAGAGAAGATCACGGTGGAGGACTTCCTCACCATGAGTTCGCCGCTGGAATGCGATGATTGGAACGATGCTTCGCGGGGCAACGAAGAACGCATGTACGTGGTGGAGGATTGGAGCCAGTTCATCCTTGATTTGCCGATTCGCGGAAGAATGCACCTCGGCGAGCAAGTGGAACTGCCGTCTTACGGGAGATATTTCAGCTACTGCACTGGCGGCGTGTTCACACTTAGCGAGGTGTTGGAGAAAGTGACCGGGAAGCGCACTGATCGTTTTGCGCAAGAAAAACTCTTCGGGCCCCTCGGAATTAGGGATGCTCAATGGGTGTACTCGCCCCTGAATATTCCGCAAACTGGCGGCGGACTTCGTTTGCGCAGCCGGGATCTGCTGAAGATGGCACAGTTGTACTTGAACGGCGGCATCTGGCAGGGAAGCCGAATCGTTGACGAATCCTGGGTGCGAGCGTCGACCCAGGCGCACGCCCGGATCGACGATGACACCGAATATGGCTATCTCTGGTGGATTAGGTCGTTCAAGTCAGGCGGCAAGAGTTATCCGGCGTTTTACATGAATGGCAACGGCGGGAACAAAGTGCTGGTGTTTCCCGGCCTCGATATGGCCGTGGTCGTGACCAGCACAAATTTCAACACCCGAGGCATGCACGAGCAGACGGAAAAGTTGCTGACAGACTACATTTTGGCGGCGGTTGGTCCTTAGAATCTACGGCGGCACGGCTGTGGGCTACAGTCTCTAGGCGGGAAGGGAAAAAACTCTCCGATCTCGCGATTCAAATGCAATTCTCCTCAGTGACAGCACAAATTTCTTTTCAATAAAAAACGTTCCAGCTTGGCAGCAGTTCCCTGCTAAAATCGTTAAAATCCACTGCCCGGAGCGAGAATGCAGGCAATCCTTGCGCTGGAAGACGGCCGAGTCTTCCGAGGCAAAGGCTACGGCGCCAAAGGCGAATGTTACGGGGAAGTAGTTTTTAATACTTCCATCACCGGCTATCAGGAAATTTTTACTGATCCCTCCTACTCCGGACAGATTGTTGTCCTGACCAACCCAGAGATCGGCAACTACGGAACCAACGACGACGACAACGAGGCCACGCGTCCATGGATCGAGGGGCTGATCGTTCGCGAGTTCTCGAAGGTCAGCTCGAACTGGCGCTCGCAGCAAGTGGCCGAAGAGTATCTGGAACAGTTCAAGGTTCCAGTACTTTCCGACATCGACACGCGCTCGTTGGTGCGGCACTTGCGCGATCACGGCGTGATGCGGGGTGTGATTTCGACCATCGAGAGTGATGCGGATAAGTTAATCGCAAAGGCCCGCTCGATTCCGAAAATGGACGGGACTGACTTAGCGAAAGTTGTAAGTACGAAGCGGTCTTATGTGTGGGAAGTGGGCGAGCGCTCTCATGAGCCAGTGGCCGTGGTCGGGGTGAAGGACGAGCCTGCGCGATTTCATGTAGTGGCTTATGATTTCGGCATTAAGCAAAATATTCTACGCAAGTTACGTGGTGAAGGATGCAGGGTCACGGTGGTTCCCGCTGAAACGCGAGCGGAAGATGTTCTCGCGCTCAAGCCGGACGGAGTGTTCCTGTCGAACGGGCCGGGCGATCCCGAGCCGTGTACCTATGCCGTCGATTCGATCCGCCGATTGATGGGACGGCAGCCGATTTTCGGAATCTGTTTGGGTCATCAACTCACCGGTATCGCACTCGGTGGCAAGACCTTCAAGCTGAAGTTTGGACATCATGGTGGGAACCATCCGGTCAAGCGGTTGGCCACTGGCAAGATTGAAATCACGGCGCACAACCATAATTTTGCCGTCGATCCAGACTCGCTGTCAGACAGTGAAGTCGAACTCACGCACATGGATCTGAATGACTCGACTCTCGAAGGACTACGGCACCGGAACTTGCCTTTGTTCAGCGTCCAGTATCACCCGGAAGCCGCGCCCGGGCCGCATGACTCGCATTATCTGTTCAAGGAATTCACGAGGATGATGGAGGAGTGGAAGGGGTGAAGCGCGGGGTGCCCGCCTCGTCCGTGCGAGTGCTGGCCGCCAATGTTTTGAAGGAGTGCGGCTTCAGGCGTGCCGCACAGAACCCTGGAGCGAATCCGCAAAAGCGGCCGCCGAAGCTGTGCTGCCTGAATTCAAGAACAAGACTGCATCCATGCCAAAACGCACTGACATCTCGAAAATCCTAGTCCTCGGATCCGGGCCCATCATCATTGGACAGTCGGCGGAGTTTGACTACTCTGGCACGCAGGCCTGCAAGGCGCTCAAGTCTGAAGGCTTTGAAGTAGTGCTGGCAAATTCGAATCCGGCCACCATCATGACCGATCCGGAGTTTGCCGACCGGACTTACATTGAGCCGCTAACCCGGGAATTTCTGGAAGAAATCATCCGCATGGAGCGCGAGATGTCGCCGGGCGCGGGCTTTGCGATTCTTCCTACCGTGGGCGGACAGACGGCGCTGAACTTAGCCATTGAACTCTCCGACGGCGGGGTTCTGGAAAAGTACAACGTGAGCCTGATCGGCGCCCAGATCAGCGCCATCAAGAAAGCGGAAGACCGTCTATTTTTCAAAGATGCGATGCAGAAGATCGGGCTCGACGTTCCCAAGTCGGCGTTGGTGAACAACACCAAAGACGGGCTCGAGTTTGCCGGCAAGATCGGCTTCCCCGTGATCATACGGCCGTCGTTCACGCTGGGCGGTTCGGGCGGCGGAATGGCCTTCAACCGCGAAGAGTTAATGGAAGTGCTGGCGCGCGGGTTGGACATGTCTCCGGTGCACGAGGCCCTGATCGAGGAGTCGGTGCTGGGATGGAAGGAGTACGAGCTCGAGGTGATGCGCGACACGAAAGACAATGTCATCGTCATTTGCTCGATCGAAAATTTCGACCCCATGGGCGTGCACACCGGCGACTCGATTACCGTAGCTCCGGCGCAGACGCTTACGGACCGCGAGTATCAGGCGATGCGCGACGCTGCGATTGCCGTGATCCGCGAGATCGGAGTAGAAACCGGGGGATCGAATATTCAATTCGGCGTGGATCCTGAGACCGGGCGAATGGTTGTGATCGAGATGAACCCGCGGGTGTCGCGCTCATCGGCGCTGGCGTCGAAGGCTACGGGATTTCCGATTGCGAAGATCGCAGCCAAATTAGCCGTGGGGTACACGCTGGATGAGATTCCTAACGACATTACCCGCAAAACACCCGCCTGCTTCGAACCGACGCTCGACTACGTTGTGGTGAAGATTCCGAAGTGGCAGTTTGAGAAGTTTCCTGGAGCAGATGAAAACCTGGGCCCGCAGATGAAGTCGGTGGGGGAAGTCATGGCCATCGGCCGCACGTTTAAAGAGGCGCTGATGAAAGGCGTACGCGCCCTTGATACGGGAAAGCGCGTCGGCGGAGCGAAGATTGAGCCCAAGATTTTGACCCAGCGGTTGGTGACGCCTCATCCCGAACGGCTGGCATATGTACAGTACGCGCTGCGCCAGGGACACACGGTCAAGCAGATCGCGAAGATGACCTCGATAGATCCATGGTTTCTTTATCAACTCAAAGAGATTAACGACATGCAGCTTGAGTTGGAGAAGCACCCGATGGAATCGATTCCCACCGAAGTGTTGCGCGAGGCCAAGCGCATGGGATTCTCGGACGGCCGTCTGGCGGGAGTATGGCGGCTGGAAGGACAAGAAAAAGTCCGACACCTGCGCAAGAAGCACGGCGTGCTGCCGGTGTACAAGCGGGTGGATACTTGCGCCGCCGAATTTGAGAGCTTCACACCGTATCTTTATTCGACTTACGAAGACGAGGACGAGGCAGCACCGACCGAGAAAAAGAAAGTCATTATTCTGGGCAGTGGGCCCAACCGCATCGGGCAGGGAATTGAGTTCGATTATTGCTGCTGCCACGCTTCGTTCGCGCTGCATGAGGACGGTTACGAGACGATCATGATCAACTGCAATCCTGAAACTGTCTCGACCGACTATGACACCAGCGACCGGCTCTACTTCGAGCCGCTCACGTTTGAAGATGTGTGGGCGATTTATCAGCATGAAACGTCAAAGGGCGCGCCCGTGGGCGTGATTGTGCAGTTCGGCGGGCAGACTCCGTTGAACCTTGCCTTGCCGCTGAAGGCGGCGGGGGTAAATATTATTGGCACGTCACCGGAGTCGATTGATCTGGCGGAGGACCGCAAGCACTTCAACAAGCTGTTGGAGGAGTTGAAAATTCCGCAGGCGCCGGGAGTGATGGCGACCTCGATCGAGGAGGCTATCGAGGGTGCTAAACGCGTCGGATATCCCGTCGTGGTGCGGCCTTCGTATGTGCTGGGTGGGCGGGCGATGGTGATCGCTTACGATGAAGAATCGGTTGTGCGCTACATGAAAGAAGCGGTTGAATACTCGCATGATCGTCCGATTCTGATTGATCACTTTCTGGAAGATGCCATTGAACTGGACGTGGATGCGCTGTCCGACGGCGAAGATGTGGTCATCGGCGGTATTATGCAGCACATTGAAGAAGCAGGCATTCACTCGGGGGATTCGTCGTGTGTGCTGCCGGCAGTGGACATCCCCCAGCCTCTACTGGAGCGCATGCGGGAGTACACCTTCCAGCTGGCTCGCGCGCTGAAGGTCGTGGGTCTGATGAACGTTCAGTTCGCCATCCCGCGGGGAAATGGCGGCCCTTCCGGAAATGGATCAGAAGGGGGCAAGGTTTACGTGCTTGAGGTAAATCCCCGAGCGTCTCGCACCGTACCCTATGTCTCAAAAGCCACGGGCGTTCCGATGGCTAAAATTGCGGCGCGGCTCATGACCGGGCGAAAGCTGCGCGAGTTCCTGCCGGAGAATATTGCGCGGCGGTCTGATCTGGATACGGGGCATTGCTATTACGTGAAGTCTCCGGTGTTTCCCTGGAACAAGTTTCCTGGCGTGGACACGGTGTTAGGGCCGGAGATGAAGTCCACCGGCGAAGTCATGGGCGTGGCTGACAACTTCGGCGAGGCGTTTGCCAAGGCGCAATTGGCAGCGGGGCAGAAGCTGCCCACACAGGGAACGGTCTTCCTCAGCGTGACGGACAACGACAAGCGGCAGGTCGCGGATCTCGCCCGCAAATACGTGGACATGGGTTTCAGGCTGGTGTGTACCTCGGGTACCGCCGACGTCGTCGAAAACGCCGGCATGAACGTGGAGCGGGTTTATAAGGTGAAAGAAGGCCGACCGAACGTGGTGGACTTCATCAAGGGCCAGCGCATTCAGCTGATCATCAATACGCCCACAGGATTGGAGCCCTGGTTCGATGAGAAAGCCATTCGCCGGGCAGCAGTGACGGCGCGGATTCCGACGGTCACAACCCTGTCCGCGGCGCGGGCGGCCGCAGAAGGTATCTCAGCTTTGCAGCGCGGTGCAGTGAATGTGCGGGCGCTGCAGCATTTGCACGCGGACCGCGGGGCCAATGTCCGAGGCTAGAAATCCCTGGAGAGAGGTCTGAGTCATGGGTCAGAACTCTGCGCTTATCCGCAAGTGGTTCGACGAAGTCTGGAACAAGGGCCGGGAAGAAACCGTGGATGCGATGTGCGCCCAGGATGTGATTGGACACGGCCAAGCCCAGCATGGAGCCGACATTCACGGGCCGGAGCACTTCAAACAATTTCTGCGCAGTTTTCTGGGGGGATTCTCAGATATTCAGGTCGAGATCCACGACACTATCGAACAAGACGACAAAGTCATGGCGCGCTGGACCGCAACCCTGACGCATTCCGGAACGTTTCTGGGGATACCTTCCTCGGGCAAGCGCGTCAGTGTTAACGGCATGAGTGTGCAGCGTATCGTCGGCGGGAAAATTGTCGAAGGCTGGGACAACTGGGACCAGTTAAGTTTGCTGGTGCAGCTGGGCGCAGTGCTCCCGGCCAAATTCCTGTAGAGATCCGTTTTCTTCGACATCCGATCGCATCTTCAGGTTAGAATCGCTCATGCTGCTTTCCGGAATCTTTCCTCCTATCACGACGCCCTTCTATCCTGACGGCAACGTGTATTTCAAGAAGCTGGAACACAATGTCGAGCGCTACTCGCGCACGCCTGTGGCGGGCGTAGTTGTGCTCGGCTCGACGGGCGAGGCCGTCATGCTCTCTGATTCGGAGCGCCGTGATGTGCTCGAATCCGCGCGGGAGGCGGCTGCGCCCAGCAAAGTTCTGATTGCGGGGGCGGGAATCGAGTCGGCGATTGAGACGCTGCGGCTGACTGAGTACGCGGCTGAACTCGGATACGACGTCGCTCTCGTGCGCACCCCGCATTTCTATAGAAAGCAGATGCATGCGGCGAACCTGCTGGCTTTTTACCGGACTGTGGCCGATGGCTCGCCGTTGCCCGTGCTGATCTACAACGTCCCAGCGTTTACGGCCTACGACATTCCCGCTGAGACCGTGGTGGAGCTGGCGGAGCATCCGAACATCATCGGCATCAAGGAATCGGGCGGGGATGTGGAAAAGGTTCGCAAGATGGTGGAAGGGACGCGGCATATCAAACGCAGCGCAGCGGTCACGGAAACTTTCGATGCGGTTACGCCCCGCATGCTGGCGGCCGCGGCCGGTTCGGGTGCACATGGCGGCGGGGAACTGCTGCAGGTGGGCGCTTTGACTGGGGGCGCGGCAACATCCCCACAGTCTTCGCCGCCGCCGTCTGCCAGCAAGGCGTCGTCTGCTGCTGTGACGGTGGTCGGTAATCTGAAGACGAGGCAAAAAGAAGTTGGATTCCAGGTGCTAGTTGGGGCGGCGCAGAAACTGCTGCCTTCTCTCGAGGCGGGCGCAGTGGGAGCGATCCTGGGTTTTGCCTGTCCCGCTCCGACGGAATGTTATGAAATCTATGCAGCTTGGAAAGAAGGCGACGCCGATCTGGCACGCTTGAAGCAGGAGCGCATAATTAAAGCTGCGCAGCGCGTGGGAGCTGACCTGGGAATTTCGGGACTGAAATACGCGCTGGATTGGAATGGATACTACGGCGGGCCGGCGCGGTTGCCACTGCTTCCGCTTACGGCTGTGCTGAAGGCTGAGGTTGAGCAATTGATGGTGGACTTGCGCAACTAAACTCCTGGCGTGATTCCCGAGGCTAGCGCCATTCGTGTGCGCCATTATAGTCCGGCAGAAAAGCGTCGCTCCCATAGACGTATGATCGGTTGCCTGCAGAAGTGGCCGTGCTCGGACCCTCGATTCGAGCACACCACCCATGACCCCTGGATCGTCGGCAAACAGCAATGTAATCGCGGGATCTGATCTGATCTGCCGGAATTACCGCTTGTGACTGGAACGACGTTGGCGTATACTCGGTTCGAACGAACGTTCGAATAAGCCTTTCCCGCGGGTGGACATGGCAACTCCCTCGACTGCGTCACGAGCTTCCTCCCGGCGTCACCGCGCAATATCGGCTCCGGCATCGCGCTTTGACCGGCGCCTGGCGGAGATCCTCAGCCACGCCACCGACGTCTTCTGCGAAAAAGGTTATGAAGGTGCCTCCATGCGCGATCTGTCCCGGGCCAGTGGCATGTCGCTGGCGGGACTTTACTACTACTTCGAATCTAAAGAGCGCCTGCTTTTTCTCATCCAAAGGCACACCTTCAGCACCATTGTGCAGCGGTTAAAGGGACGGTTGGAAGGCGTGATCGACCATGAAGAACGTATCCGCATCTTTATTCTGAATCATCTGGAGTATTTTCTGGCTAATCAGCAGGCGATGAAAGTCCTGTCGCATGAAGCCGACGTGCTCAAGAATGGTTTCGGATCGGAAGTGGCCGCCATCAAGCGCGAATATTACCGGATTTGCGTTGGTCTGCTGGAAGATCTGAAACGGGCTCAGGGATTGGAATTCGCCACGCGCATTGCCGTGCTCAGTCTGTTTGGCATGATGAACTGGATTTACACTTGGCACAATCCGCGAGTTGACGCTGACGCCGAGCACCTGGCGGGAGAGATGGGCGACATCTTTCTCGGAGGCGTGATTAACGGCAATAAGAATCGGGAGAAGACCCCGGCGCGGAGATGAAGGTGCGGATTCACAGTTTGGGATTAGGTTGGAAACGAATTCGTGGAGAGATCAGATCGACTTAAACAAGGAGTTTGACCATGGCGACTACTATGCAGCCCACGGCCGGAGAATCCACTAAACAATTGGTCAATTACCGCACGGATAGCGGTGTAGCGATTATCGAGATGTGCGATCCGCCCGCCAACACCTATACCTACGAGATGAACCGGCAATTCGATGAGGCGATTCTCAAGGCTCGTATGGCGAATGACGTCTACGTGATTCTTCTGACCGGCGCGGGCGACAAGTTTTTCTCAGCGGGCGCGAACATCAAGATGCTTTCGAGCGTTGATCCAACGTTCAAGTATTACTTCTGCCTGCACGCCAACGAAATGCTGCTGCGTCTGGAACACACGCCCAAGCTGGTGATTGCGGCGATCAACGGGCATTGCGTGGGCGGAGGCCTGGAGATCGCAATGGCTGCCGACATCCGCATCGCGCGCAAGGATGCAGGGAAAATTGGATTGCCGGAAGTGAATCTGGGCGTGCTGCCGGGGACGGGCGGCACGCAGCGATTGTCGCGCTTGGTGGGCAAGAGTAAGGCGATTGAGCTCATGGTCACAGGAAATACGTTCTCCTTTGAAGAGGCGCAGGAGCTCGGCATCGTCAACGATATTTATGAGCGCGAGAACTTCATGGAGAACGTTATGGAGTATGCGAAACAGTTCTGTCCCCCGAACAAAGCAGCGAAGGCAGTGGGGCGGATTAAGCGCGCGGTGCAGACTGGCTGGGAGATTCCGATGGAGTCGGCGCTGGCGGTTGAACGCGAGAATCAACAACTCTTGTTCCAGAGCGAGGACGCGAAGGAAGGTTTGGCGGCCTACGTTGAAAAGCGGCCCGCGGTGTTCAAGGCGAAGTAGAGTATTCGAAGTTCGCGAGAATTTTGTCGAGGTGGAGGACTTGCATGGGCGGAGTTTTTCTGACCGCGGGAAGAATGGCTTGCGCGGGTTCTTGCAGTCTTAGAACTGATGGGCGACGAGCCGCCGTACAAGGACAAGGATGCTAGCAGCGACCAAGGTAAAGCTTGAGCCCGGACGATTGTTGATTGCGGGCCGGTGGGTGGAGACCGTGAAGAAGTTCGACACCATCAATCCGGCGACGGCCGAGGTGCTCACCGAGATCTCCGTGGCCTCCGGCGAAGATGTGGATCGCGGGGTCGGGGCGGCGCGGCATGCGTTTGAAGACCGCAATGGCGCGTGGCGCAAGCTCTCTGCCAGCGAACGCGGACGCCTGATCTGGAAGCTGGCCGACTGGCTTGAAAACAATATTGATGAATTCGCAGAACTCGAAACCCTCGACAACGGCAAACCGATTTTCAAGTCGCGTTACGTTGATATGCCGATGGTGGTTGACGTTTTGCGATATTACGCCGGATGGGCGACCAAAACTTACGGGGAGACCGTCAACACCTTCGAGACTGCATTCACTTACACACTGCGAGCCTGTAGGCGTTGTAGGAATGATTGTTCTCTGGAACTTTCCGCTGCTGCTGGCTTCGTGGAAGCTTGGTCCGGCGTTGGCCTGCGGCAATACGGTGGTGTGGAAGCCGGCGAGCCAGACTTCTCTGACCGCGCTACGCTTCGGAGAACTGGCCGTTGAGGCCGGAGTGCCGGCTGGCGTCCTCAATATTGTTACTGGTCCTGGGGAAGTGGGGCGAGCAATGGTGAAGCATCCGAGCACGCAGCAATCAGCATCCGCGGTTGCTTGAGGTCTGATGCTGAGTGCTGACTGCTAATCGCTCATTCCCACGAAAACAGCGAGTGAGGATTTACTTTTATGCCGGGGAAAGTTGCAAAAATCGGAACCTTCAGCGACTGGGTCGGCCTGTTCAACGACTGGCGAAAGGATATTGGCATCGATTCCCGAGAGATTGATGCCTTCCACTTTGACACGCTTTACGGCGCAATCGATACGGAAGAGATTGAGTTCGGATCGTACAAAGGCCGCCGCAAGTGGGAAAACTTGCGGCAGATGCCCACACAGCAGATGCGCGACGCGCTGATGAATATGATCGTCTATCAGGGCGACACCGAATTTGCCAGCGTGGAACAGCAGCGTAATCTGCTCGAAAATGCGCCCACGGACTGGGATCGGCGAGCAATCCTGCGGGTGATGATCGAGGAAATGCGCCACGGTTGGCAGATGTGCGCCCTGCTGGTGGACCACTTCGGCTACTCGGGAAAAGTTGAGGCACAAAAGATGTTGGAGCGCCGCTCGTTTGAAAACAAGCGCCTGCTGGGCGCCTTCAACGTGGATGTCGACAATTGGATGGACTTCTTCACCTATACCGACTTCGTTGACCGCGATGGCAAGTTCCAGTTGCAGATGCTCAAGTACTCGGCATTCGCGCCGCTGGGGCGGTCGATGTCATACATGCTGCGCGAGGAAGCCTTCCACATGGGCACCGGCAACGACGGGTTGCGGCGTATTGTCGCTGCGGGGGTCATTCCGGCCTGGCTGATCCAGAAATATCTCAACAAGTGGATTTCGAGCTCCTACGACCTGTTCGGCACAGATCATTCATCGTCAGCGCATTGGGCCTACGTTTGGGGGGTCAAGGGGCGCTACGATGAGCCTAAAAACGACAAGACGGCCGACCTGGACGATTTGAACGATTACAACCGGCATCTTTATCGCGACGAAGTGGCAGGATTGATTGCGCGTTTCCATAGTGCGCTGAAGCCGGGCGAACCGAAACTTTATGCGCCGGATATAAAGTTCAATCGCGAGATCGGGCGCTGGGACGGTCTTAAGTTCCACGCACAGACCGGCGAACCACTGGATGACCGCGCTTACGAGGAGCACTTGTTGGAGTCCATGCCGTCGGCGGAAGACAAGAAGTTGCTGCTGGACATCATCGGCAGCGAGAAGAAGTGGATCGTGGAAAAAGAAGGAGCGCGTGATCCGCTGGAGACGATTGGCGAAGTGCGAAAGTCGGCGATCAATTTGTGAGTCGAGGGGGCCTCTCACCACAGAGGCGCCCAGGGATGGAGAACACTTAAGAAGGGCGGAACCGTCCTGGTGAGCTGATTTGTTCCGAGATGACGGCGCAGCTATGGCGACCTTAGCGTCAAATAAGATCACGCGCCTCACACTGGACGTGCAGCCTCCGGTCGGGCGGATTGCACTGAATAATCCGCCACTGAACGTCATCGACCTGGCGATGATGGAGGAACTTGCTCAGACTCTCGGGCAGATCGAAGCGCGCCCAGATGTTTCTGTGGTCATCCTGAACGGCCAGGGCAAGGCATTTTCCGCGGGGGTGGACGTAGCGGCTCACACTCCAGACAAAGTGGGAGAGATGCTCGCCCAGTTTCACACCGTGATCCGGACTTTGGTTGCCAGTAAGAAAGTGACAATCGCTGCCGTACACGGGTGTTGTCTAGGCGGTGGCGCTGAGCTGGCCATGGTTTGCGACATGGCTTACACGGACGACTCGGCGCAATGGGGGTTTCCGGAAATCAAGCTCGGCTGCTATCCGCCAGTGGCGTGTACGGCATTGGCCGCGCTCGTAGGACAGAAGTGTGCGGCTGAATTGATTCTGACCGGACGGAGTATTGCCGGCAGGGAAGCGGCGGAGATTGGGTTGGCAAATCGATCCATGCCGGTCGGGGAATTGGCGGGCGCCGTGGATGAGTGCGTTGCTCACTTGCTCAAGCTCAGTCCCCGGACGCTGGCGGTGACCAAGAAAGCGGCGTACGCGTGGGATGCCATGCACTTCGACAAGGGATTGGCGCGGGCGGAGAAAATCTATTTGGAAGAATTGATGAAGACCGGCGACGCGCAGGAGGGAATCCAGGCGTTCATGGAGAAGCGCGAGCCCAAGTGGACGGGAAAGTAGATGTGTGGCGGGCGATCGCGACCAGCGACCAGATGGAATACGAGATCAGTCCCGAAGAAGTGAAGGACAAACTGGATGCCGGTGAGGAGTTCACTCTGGTAGACGTCCGCGAGCCGTGGGAGTGTGAGACCGCACAAATGGCCGGAGCCAAGCTGATCCCGATGGGTGACGTGCCGGCGCGAGCCCATCAGGAGCTGGATCCTGAAGATCACATTGTGGTGCTTTGCCATCATGGCGTGCGCTCGATGAATGTGACTGCGTGGTTGCGGCAGCAGGGATTTGAGAAGGCGCAGTCCATGCGCGGTGGGATCGACGCGTGGTCGCGGCGGGTGGATGGGAAGGTACCGGTGTACTAGGCGCAGCTTTTGGCTCTTAGCCTTTAGCCAAACCCACTGCCTAGAAACCATGGGCTCAAAGGCCGAAATCTGGCAATGAAAAAAGAACTCGTTGCACTCAAGATTAATGGCCGCTCTTGCGAATTGGCGATCGAACCCAACTCGTTGCTGCTCGACGTGTTGCGTAAGGATCTGGACCTCACCGGATCCAAGCGCGGGTGCGACGATTCCTCTTGCGGCGCTTGCACCGTGCTGCTGGATGGGGTTTCCATGCTTTCGTGCACGCTGTTGGCGGCCAGTTGCGAAGGGCAGGAGATCACTACCATCGAAGGCGTCAGCGAGCACGGGAGTCTGGCGGCGATTCAGAAGGCTTATGGCGACTGGGGCGGGGCGCAGTGTGGCTACTGCACTCCGGGTTTCATTATGACGGTGAAGGCGCTGCTGGCGGAGAATCCTGATCCCTCGGAGGCTGACGTTCGGACCGCGTTAAGCAGCAATCTCTGCCGCTGCACTGGATACAACCAGATGTATGAGGCGATCCGGTCGGCAATTCGAGCGGAACGCAGCGCCATGGCGGCGGCGAAGGAATGCCTGCTTCCGACGGCAGCAGGTTTCTCCGACCACGCTTCGCGCGGCGTTCGGAATGACAAGACATAAGGTTCGCGCCGCAGCAGGATGACGAGACATGGATAACGGTTTCTCTATCATCGGCAAGCCGACCGCCATGGTCGACGCTGCCTATAAGACCACGGGCTCGGGCAAATACACCGACGATCTGAGCCTGCCTGGGATGCTCGTGGGTAAGATTCTGCACTCGCCGTATCCGCATGCTCACATCAAGAGCATCGACACGACCCGGGCCGAAAAGCTCGAAGGCGTAGTAGCGGTCGTGGTCGGCAAAGACGCACCAAATCCTTATGGCATTCTCCCTGTGGGACACGATGAGCACGCGCTGGCGCTCGATAAGGTTCGCTACGTTGGCGATCACGTGGCCTGTGTTGTGGCGGTGGATGATGTCACTGCCGATAAGGCGCTGGAACTCATCGACGTTGAATATGAAGTTCTGCCCGCCTACTTCGATCCCGAAGAATCGATGAAGGCGGAGACCCATCTCATCCACGACAACAAAACGCACAACATCGAAAAGGATTATCACCATGTCTTCGGCGATCCGGAAAAAGGTTTTGCCGAGGCCGACCATGTTGCCGAGGCGCGCTTCGTTGCGAACGAAGTGACGCATGCCGCCATGGAGCCGCATTCCACGCTGGCGTCTTTTGAGCTCGATCCGCACACGGGCAAGATGGGGCGGCTGACGGTGTGGTCGTCGACCCAAGTTCCGTATTACCTGCAGCACAAACTGTCGCTGGTGCTGGAAATGCCGATGTCGCAGATTCGCGTTATCAAACCTCTGGTGGGCGGTGGTTTCGGCGGCAAGAGCGAAGTAATTCCGCTGGAGATTATTGCCGCGGTGGCGGCACGCAAGGCCAATGCCCCGGTCAAAATTACCTATACCCGCGAGGAGGTCTTCTGGGCGCACCGCGGACGGCCGCGAACGATCATTGATCTCAAGACCGGCGTCAGGAATGACGGGCGCATTACGTCCGTGAAAGCGCGCGTCGTGCAGGATGGCGGGGCATATTGCTCATACGGCGTCGTCACAATTCTCTATTCGGGTGCGCTGCTGGGGGCGCTCTACGACATCCCTAACATTCAATACGACGGATACCGTGTGCTCACAAACAAACCGGCTTGCGGCGCCATGCGGGGGCACGGCACGGTGAACGTGCGCTTCGCCTTCGAGACCCAACTGGATGAACTGGCGGCTGAAATTGACATGGATCCGGCCGAGATACGCCAACGCAATCTGCTCACGCCGCCTTGCGTCACCGTCAACGGGCTGCGTGTGCAGAGCTACGGCTTGCCGGAATGTATTGCGAGAACGGTGGAGCGTTCCGGCTGGAAGCAGCGCAAGGGTAAGCTGGCGAAGGGGCGTGGGTTAGGCATTGCCTGTAGCCACTATGTGAGTGGTGCAGCAAATTCCATCATTCGTTCCGACATGCCGCATTCGACTGTGAACATCAAGATTGACCGCGATGGCGGCGTGGTTGTGTATACCGGGGCTTCAGAAATTGGCCAGGGCTCGGACACCATGACCGCGCAGATCGCCGCCGAGGCGCTGGGATGCTCGCTGGCTCGCGTACGAGTGATCGCTGCTGATACGGATCTCACTCCGATCGACATTGGCTCGTACTCCAGCCGCGTAACTTTCATGGCTGGGAATGCGACCCTGCGCGCTGCCGAGGAGGTAAAGAAGCGGATTGCGGCCGCTGCAGCGAAAAAGATGAACTGTGCGGCAGATGATCTCCTATTTCGCGACGATGTTGTGTCGAAAAGGGGAAGCGCACCCCATGCCATGAAGAACAACCCCGGAGAAGAAGAAGAGACAACGCAAGCCGGAGCGACGGTCAGCGGGCGCGTTGAGGGGCAGATTCTGCGGGGATCGCTGCAGCAAAAGCGGAAAGATGAAGGGCCGAAGGATTGGATGACCTTCGAGGAGGCGGTTGTGGCGGCGATTGATTTCCACGGAGCGCTGAGCGGGACTGGATCTTATGCGCCTCCTCAGGAAGCCCGCGGGGGCAAGCACAAAGGAGCGGGCGTGGGACCGTCGCCGGCATATTCTTATGCGGCGCAAGTGGCTGAAGTCAGCGTCGATGAAGAGACCGGCGAGGTGACGGTGCATAAGGTTTGGGCTGCGCACGATTGCGGTCGGGCGTTGAATCCGGTCTCGGTGGAAGGCCAAATTATCGGTTCCGTCTGGATGGGCATGGGTCAGGCGCTGACCGAAGAGATGGTGTGGAAAGACGGCATGCTCATGAACCCGGGGCTGCTCGAATATCGCAGTCCTTCATCGGTGGAATCGCCAGAGGTGGAACCGATCATCGTGGAGAGTATTGATCCCGAGGGACCATTCGGTGCGAAAGAATGTAGCGAGGGATCCCTGGCCGCGACAATTCCTGCGATTGCCAACGCGATCTACGACGCCGTGGGGGTACGCCTACATGAGTGTCCGTTTACGCCGGAGCGCGTTCTGGCAGCACTGCGTGCGAAAAAGAACGCAAAACCACTGAACCTTACCGAGGGGATCGATCCTACCGCGCCGGTGCGTTTTCGCGAGCACGGCGGCTCTCTCTGGTTCAGGGGCAAGGGGCCGCAGCGTCATGCGCTGGATCCATCGCGGCGCGAAGGGCCTGAGCCGGCGGGAGGCGCCGATTGAGCCTTCCGCAATTCAAGTTACTACGGCCGCGCACAGTCGATGAGGCGGTCGGTGATCTCGCCAAACATGCGGCAAACGTTCGGATATTGGCTGGGGGCACGGACCTGATTCCGTCGATGCAGCAGAAGCTGTTTGAGCCAGAATATGTGCTGGATCTGCGCAGAATCCCGGGATTGCGTGGCATTCGGTCGCAGGCGAACGCTGGAGTGGAGATTGGGGCGGCGACGCCTCTTAGTGAAATCGAGCGCTCCAGCTTCCTGCAAGGACACTACAGCGTCCTGTCCCAGGCGGCGGCGACCGTAGCTTCTCCTTTACTGCGCAACATGGGCACGGTAGGTGGCAACATATGCCTGGATACGCGATGCCTCTGGTACAACCAATCGCTCACATGGCGTAAGGGTTGCGGTTTCTGTATCAAGAAAGACGGCGACCTGTGCCACGTGGCGCCGGGCGGAACCAAGTGCTGGGCTGTGTTTTCCGGCGACACGCCCGCGGCCCTGCTATGTCTGGAAGCGGAAGTTGAGATCGTTGGTCCGGAAGGGGTACGGCGCATGCCGCTCGCCCAGTTCTATACGGGGATTGGGGATAATTACAGGAAACTTCAGCCCAATGAGTTGTTGACACGCGTGTTCCTGCCGACGTCTTCTGCGGATTATCACGGTGTGTACCGCAAGCTACGCGTGCGTGGATCGATTGATTACCCGCTGGCCGGTGTGGCGGTAGTGATGAAGCGATCGAATGGCCATGTGGTGGATGCGCGCTTGGCGATTACGGCGGTGAATCCGGCACCGATGCTGGTGAAAGGCGCGAGCGGGATTCTTGCTGGCAAGATGGTGGATGATTCGCTGGCCGAGGTCGTGGGCGATCTCGCGGCGAGGACGGCGAAGCCCCTGACCACGTCAGCTCTGACGCCGGAGTATCGACGGGAGATGATTCGGGTGTTCACGAAGCGGGCGGTATTGGCGGCGGCCAGCAACTGAAGACAGGTTTTCTGCGGTCCCGCCGGGACCTGGTTATTCTGTTTTTCAGTCTTCCCAGCACGGAAGTGCTGGGCTACTATCAATCGTCCCTTCGGGACGAATGTCGGACCTAACTGCCGCAATTGCGCGATGGTGAAACCAGCAACCACAAACGGCTCATTGTCTTGATTACCGACTGCCACATACACATCCAGCCCGTCGAGATGTTCAAGCCGCAGGCGCTGGAGCTGATGAAAAAGAAGCGGCCGGACTTCGACCAGATTGTTGAATTTTGCCGTTCTCCCAAGCTATTCCTGAACCACCTTGACGTTTGCGGCGTCGACCGAGCGGTGCTCATCAACTATGTGGCTCCGGAAGTGATTGGCTTTACCCATGGCGTGAATCAGTTCGTGGCCGATTATGTTAAGACAGATCCCAAGCGGCTGATCTCCTGCGGGAGTTTGCATCCTCGGCATACAGCCAACGTGCTGGCGGACATGGAGCAAATCCTGAGGCTCGGCATCCGGATGATCAAGATTCATCCGCCGCATCAGTTGTTGTTCCCCAACGATTACTTAACCGGCGTGAAGGAGCTGGAGATCATTTACCGGGCAGCGGAAGCGAATGGCGTCCCTGTGATGTTTCACACGGGAACGTCGGTGTTTCCTGGGGCGCGCAACAAATACGGCGACCCGATCTACGTCGATGATGTCGCCGTGGACTTTCCCAAGCTGAAGATCCTGCTGGCGCATGGCGGGCGTCCGCTGTGGATGCAGACGGCGTTTTTTCTGGTGCGTCGGCATCCTCATGTCTACCTCGATATCAGCGGTATCCCGCCTAAAACCCTGCCGAAGTATTTCCCGCGGCTGGAAGAGATCGCGCAGAAGACGCTTTTTGGTACCGACTGGCCGGGACCGGGCGTGCCTGATATCAGGAAAAATCTCGATGCGTTTCGGGCGCTGCCCCTGACCGAAGAAGTACGGCAACAGATTCTAAGCAAGACTGCTTCCAGTATCTGGCCGAGCTGAAGCCACACAGGGCAGCGGGAAGCCTGGGCCACGCGCAACCTTTTCGAGGCAGCAAAGAGATCAGTGAAGCACGACCCCTATGTACTACTTCCCGGATGCCTTGGCTGTCGCTGCACTCGCTGTCGTCAGTTCATCGGCCAGCGCCGTAGCACCGTAGATCTTGCGTAGCGCCTCCTGAATCCCACGCGAGTCCACCGAAACGGCGCGGCCTTGTAGGTCACGATAGCCGAAGTTCCAAGGCAGCGATTGGATGTTGCCGTCGAAGATGATACCGACGACTTCGCCCCTCTGGTTAACCGTCGGAGAACCGGAGTTTCCGCCAATGATGTCTGGGGTGGAAACGAAGTTCAGCGGCGTTTTCAGATCGAGGCTGGGCTTCGCGTTCATCCAACTCTCGGGAAGGTTGTATGGCGGCTGGTTGTTATGTTCCGCGGCATGCAGATACGCGCCGCCAATACTCGTTTCGTAAGGCACGGCTTTGCCATTTTCCTCGTAACCCTTCACCGCTCCGTAGCTAAGGCGCAGCGTAAAAGTGGCATCGGGTGGCTGGGTGAATCCGCTCTGGGCAAAACGCGCCTGAGCGATCAATGTTCCATCACGACGTGTGACAGATTCGATCTTATCGTCATATTGTGTACGGACAGCGCGGGCATCCGGGTCGATGGCGCGCATGACAATCATCAGGGGATCGGCGCTGGCCTCGACGGCTGCCTTGCCGGCTGTATAGAGTTGCTTACGAAAGGCCACGTCGTCGAGCTTGGTATTGGCGATCATGTCCTTAGCGGCATCCTCTGGTGTCCTGCCGTTCAGCACTTTCTGGACGTCAGGATGGTTCTTGCCCAATGCATCCTGCATTTCGGCCAGGGAATCGGCGAGAATAATCTGGTCGAGATTCTTGTAGATCGGTTCGGTGGAAAACAGTTGCTGCTCGAAGGAGGGAAGGGCGGAGTCGCGATACTCTCGCAGGCGATCCTGGTTGGGCTTGGTTTTCTCGACGGCCACGCGCACCAGAGCCCGGGCGATTTGGGGCAGGTGGCCAGCAAAGCCGCGCATTCGCTCCAGATAAGCAAGCTGTGGATAGATGTCGCGCTGCAGCTTCATGGCCTGTGCGATTTCTTCCCATGGGTCAGGCGCGCCCGCGTTCTTGGGATCGGCCCTAAAAGCTGCGCGCAGCCTGGCTTCATCGGCAGCTTTGCTGTCCATGATGGACTTGTCGAGCAGCCCCGACTGATAACCGGTGATCGCCTTCTGCGAATTCTCGAGGCCGAATATCATTTCCTTGGCGATGCGGGCGTTTTCTTCCGATTGTCTACTGAAGTCCTGAAGCAGAGCAATGCGGCGTCTGTAGAGTTGGAGGTTCGCGGGATACTGCACGTTGCGCAGAAAATCCAGATTTGCCATCGCGAGCCAGCGTCCTGTATTCCCGGGATGCCCGGAGACAAAGATGAGGTCGCCGTCGTTTACTCCGCTGGGCGACCATCGCAGATAGTTGTCAAGATGTGCGGGCTTGTCGTTTTCGTAGACTCGGAAAAACGTGATGTCCAAATCGTAGCGGGGATAGGTGAAATTATCGGGATCACCGCCAAAGAACGCGATGTCAAATTCTGGAGCGAAAACGAGACGCACATCGGTGTACTTCTTGTACTTGTACAGGTTATAGACCTGGCCGGAGTAGAGGACGACGACATCGCAGCGCAGGCGGGTCGAAGTGCTGCAGTCCTTTTCGACCTGGGACATGGCGGCGCGTTGTGCCTGTCCCGCATCGGCAGCGGACATGCGCGGCTTGACCCCCGCGTTGACCTTGTCGGTGACGTCCTCGATGCCCACCAGTTGATTGAGCTCAAGGTTTGGGCATTCGGTTTCTTCGGCGCGGGTCTTGGCGTAAAACCCGGTTTTGATGTAGTCGTGGCCCGCGGTGGAGAGTTGCTGCACGCAGCCTGCGCCGACGTGGTGATTGGTGAATGTCAGTCCGTCGGCGGAAACGAAGGAGCCGGAGCCCCCATTGTTAAAGCGGACGGAGGAAAGCCGGACGTGATCGAGCCACTTCTGCGTGAGCTCGAAGCCGTACTTGGCCTTGATCCTATCTTTCGGCGGCTGGTTGTAGAGCCACATGCCCTCATCGGCTAAGGCCGCAAGAGGGAAAAGAAAAATGACGATAACGAACGCTGGCCAATAACGCTTCATGGGGAATGGTTTCTCCACAGAAATACAAAACGAGACCGCAGCGGACGGTGGGCGAACTTTTTAATATATCCCGTCGCGGATGCGGCTGGCAAAGGCGAGAGGCGAGTGGCCGAGTGGCGGAGCCTATCCACATCGTATCCCCCTAATGAAGGTGAAGTGCATGGGCGAGAAACGAAACAGCGAGCTGGCCGACCGGCTCCTACAAAGCCGGGCGGACGGCTCGCGCTGCCATTTCCGTTCTTGGCCGCGCCTTAGTTCACTTTGATTCGCGAAATGCTTGGTTTTGAGGCAATCGCAAACGGCACTGCGGCGCAAACGGTTGGAAACTTAACCTTTTTGGCGTATAACAGGTAGTTGCGATACCCGCGTACCTCCTCTCGCGGTCCAGCAACGAAAATCATCTACGCGATTGAGCGAGACACTCATGTCCAGCGGAACCACCACAGCGCCCAAGGGTCTGGAAGGCGTGGTTGCCACCAACTCGAGCATTTGCTACATCGACGGCGACCGAGGCATTCTGGCCTATAGGGGCATCGATATTCACGAGCTGGCCGACAACTCCACCTTCGAAGAGACCTGCTACCTGCTGTGGTTTGGCCGCCTACCGAAGCGCGATGAACTGAAACATCTGCAACAAAAGCTGGCGGAGGAGCGCAGGTTGGACCCGGCCATCATTGATTTTTTGCGGCGCGCTCCCAAGACTGCGCTTCCGATGGATGTGTTACGGACAGCGGTTTCAGCGCTGTCATTCTACGATCCTGAGGACCGGAAGAACGATCACGAAGCCAATGTGCACAAAGCCATTCGGCTGACTTCCGAAATCGCCATGATCGTGGCGGCGTACGACCGCATACGCAAAGGCAAGAACGTGGTGGAGCCGGACAAGTCACTGTCCCACTCGGCGAGCTTCCTCTTGCAACTCAATGGCACGAAACCATCATCCACGGCGGAACGCGCATTGGATATCGCCCTCATTCTGCACGCGGACCATGAGTTGAACGCTTCCACCTTTGCCGCTCGCGTCACCGCGGCAACGTTGTCTGACATGCACTCGGCTATTACCTCCGCCATCGGTGCGCTTAAAGGGCCGCTGCACGGAGGGGCGAACGAGGCCGTATTCCAGATTTTGCAAGGGATTGATCGCTCCAAGGCCGATCCGATCGTATATGTAAAAGATATGCTGGCACAGAAAAAGAAGGTGCCGGGTTTTGGCCACCGGGTTTACCACACCGAAGATCCGCGGGCGACGCATCTGCGCAAGATGTCACATGATTTGGGCGAATCCAGCGGGCAACGCCAGTGGTACGACATGTCGGAAAAAATCGAGCACTTCCTGAAGGCCGAGAAGAAGCTGAACGCGAACGTCGACTTCTACTCGGCTTCCACCTACCACACTCTGGGAATCGATCTCGACCTGTTCACCCCGATATTCGCGGTCTCGCGCATTAGCGGATGGACAGCGCATGTGATCGAGCAACTGGATGACAACCGATTGATCCGGCCACGGGCGGAATATATGGGCCCGGAATATCCCAATCGCTACGTGCCTATCGATAAACGATAAACGGTAAGCGATGGTTGACAGTTTTGAAGGTTGCAGAATGGCGCCCCTGGTGGGCGCCATCGCTCTTCAGTGGCACGACATGCTGCGCTGATATGTGCGAAAGCAGCGTAAAATAGATGCCATGAGCAGCATGCGTCGGGTTTATCTCGACAACAACGCCAGCACCCCGGTGTTGCCGGAAGTAGTTGAGGCCATGCGGCCCTACTTCGGGGAGACCTTCGGCAATGCATCGTCGATCCACCATTATGGGCAGGAGACGCGGGCCGCGGTGGAACGGGCGCGAGACTCGGTGGCTCGATTGTTAGCGTGCCGGGCTTCGGAAGTTGTGTTCACCAGCGGTGGAACCGAAGGCGACAACCTGGCGATTGCGGGTCTGGTTACGGCAGGAGATCACGTCATCAGTTCGAGCATCGAGCACCACGCAGTGCTCAACAGCTGCAAGCATTTAGAAGCTTTGGGCTGTGAAGTGACGTACGTGCCGGTAGACGGCCGCGGTTTAGTGGATCCCGATGATATTCGCCGGGCGTTGCGGCCAACCACGAAGCTGCTCTCGATCATGATGGCCAACAACGAGACAGGAGTGCTCCAACCCGTCGAGGAGATTGGGCGAATTGCTGTCGAGTCCGATGTTTATTTTCATACCGACGCCGTCCAGGCTGCGGGAAAAGTGGCAGTCAATGTGCAAAAGATCGGCTGCGATTTGCTCTCGATCTCCGGCCACAAGATGCACGCGCCCCAAGGAGCGGGGGCGTTATATGTCCGGAAAGGAACCCGTCTGCAGCCGCTGTTTTACGGCGGGCGCCACGAGCGTTCGCGTCGCGCTGGTACGGAGAACGTGCCCGGAATTGTGGGCCTGGGCAAAGCAGCAGAGCTGGCGCTGGAAGCTCTCGAACCTGGGGAGGGGCGCAACATGGCCGCGTTGCGCGATCGACTCCAACAGGGAATTCTGACCCACATAGACGAAGCGGGCGTGAATGGCGATGGAGCGCCACGAGTGCCGAACACGACAAATATTTTCTTCGATCACATCGAGGGCGAGGCCATGGTGATTGCGCTCGACCTGAAGGGACTGGCGATCTCGACCGGGGCGGCTTGCTCCTCGGGGGCATTGGAGCCCTCGCATGTACTGGTGGCTATGGGGCTGCCCGGAGGTCGGGCGCGCGCTAGCATCCGGTTCAGCCTGGGCAAGCAAAACACGGCGGAGGATGTGGAGTTCGCCTTGGCGCTGGTGCCCGAGACGGTATCGCGGCTGCGGGAATTGTCTCCCGTTTACCGAAGGCAAACGGTTAGCTCTTAACTGTTAATCACATGCCAGATTCCAGGACCATAGCAGTAGCCATGTCGGGCGGAGTGGATTCCTCGACCGTGGCGGCAATGCTTCGCGCCGAGGGACACAACGTCATCGGGCTGACGATGCAACTGTGGAACCAGCGACGGCTGGCAGGGCACGAAGGCATGCCGGAGTCGGTTCAAGGCCGCTGTTGCTCGCTGGACGACGTTTACGATGCGCGGCGCGTGGCGGAGCACATTGGCATTCCCTATTATGTGGTCAATCATGAGGAGCGATTCGAGCGCGACGTGGTGCGGCCGTTTGTCAGGGAGTACCTATCCGGAAGAACGCCTATTCCTTGCAGTCTTTGCAACAATCACTTGAAGTTTGATCAGTTGCTTGTTGTAGCACAGCAGATTGGCGCGGATAGCGTCGCCACCGGCCATTACGCTCGGGTTGAATATGACCCGGGCGTCGGACGCTGGTTGCTCAAGCGTCCAGCGGATGAAAGCAAGGACCAGACTTATTTTCTCTTCGGACTGACGCAAGAGCAGCTCAGCCGGACCATCTTTCCGCTGGGGGGAATGACGAAGCCAGAGGTGCGGGAACTGGCTCGCACGCATGGTCTCGCGCTGGCTGAGAAGCCTGATTCGCAGGAGATATGTTTTGTTCCGGGTGGTGACTACAAGCGCTTTCTCGATGCTTATCTGGCCGAGCAAGGCGGAGCCTTGCCTGATACTGCCGGCGAACTGGTCACCACGAGCGGGGAAGTGATCGGCGAGCACAACGGCATCCACAACTTTACGGTGGGACAGCGCAAAGGACTGGGCGTGGCAACAGGTTCGCCGCTATACGTAATTCAGATCAATGGCCGAGATAAGCAAGTCGTGGTGGGCGGCGCTGAGAATCTGTATTCGTGTACGCTACGCACGCGGCGAGTGAACCTGGTCGCGGTGGATGAGTTGAGGGAACCTTTGCGGGTGGGAGTGAAAATTCGCCACCGGCATGCACCCGCCGCAGCGATGATCGAGAGGATTTCATCCGACGACGGCGATGACGAGATTCTCGTGACCTTTGATGAGCCTCAGCGTGCCATTACCCCAGGACAGGCAGCAGTGTTCTACGACGGGGAAGTTGTCGTTGGCGGAGGCTGGATCGCCTAGAGAGTCATCTCACAAATACCTCAATAGGATTATCAGCCAGGCAAGATGGAGCATCCCGAGAACGTTCTCGGCGTATCGTTCGTACCCCGGCAAACAAACAACCTCTCGATATTCCAACGCCGACCATAACGTCGCAGGCGTCCCAGATCCTGGGTTTTGTTTTTGCGGTTGATGCGTTGTCGCCGATCAGATTCTTAGGAGCTTCTGGAATCACGATCTGAATCAAGGTGAGCCGCACTCGCACAAAACCCTGCTTCGCCTCCACCAGGGACGAAGCCCCTTCTATCGTGCCTTCCCCGGACGGCCGCCACTTGGCTCTTTATGAACGGAGTATGAGTGCCAACATGTGGATGCAGAACTCCTGAGGTTGCGGCCCGGGCATTGTCGCCCTGTGCAGAGCGCAGATTTCCTTTTGTTACCCGAGCGCCACCGTTAGGGTAGCGTTTCACACTGATATTTGTTGAGATGAGTTGTAGTCCTTCAGTCGTTCCGCAGTGAATCCAGGAAGGGCTTTCCCGAGGCCTTCAGTTTCTGTTCCAGTCGCGCAGTACAGTCACAATCACCGCAGGCCCAGGGTTTCGAGCCGTTCTGATCACGGCAACGGCGACGGTCATGGGCATCCTGTACGCGGGTAAGTTCGAAATACTGTTCCCAGTAAGGCCGTTCTTCCTCGAGCGGCGTGGGGCAATAGCAGACTTCCACCCAGCGAGCGGTCTGGTCGGAACACAGCCGCGCGTCCTGCATATTGCGTAGGTATTCCCCTTCCGCGACCGAGCCCTTACCAAGAGTCTGAGCCTCGATGGTCTGAAGGAGTTCGGCTTCGCGGTCGGGTTTCACCCGGGCACGTACGAGATAGCGCATGGGAGGAAAATTGTTGAATGTTGATTTTGATTAAAGTCGCAAGCGTCCAGGCAGACTTGATGGCTTTAAAATCCACAATCAAAAATCAACATGGCACACACGTCAGATAAACATCTCATCCTGCGGGACGGAGCGGCGGCTTTCACGCCTGCCCCCATTGCGGCGTCCGCGATTTCCGATCAGGAACTCGAGACCAGCGGTGAGGCCTTGCACGAGACCGGAAAGCTGCCGCACCGGCGAGACCACGGTCTTGTGCACCATGTCGGAAGCTTCCTCAACCCGATCGAGCGTACGGGTGAGCATTTCGTCGGCCCGAATGATTTGCAGCCGTGCTCGATCGGCCGCGTCATTTACGATGGCATCCATACGTTGCACTTCGGCCCGGATGGTAATGGTCGTCTCGTGCAAATTCTCCGCGATCACCTCTAACTTGGGGCGCAGGTCACCCAGAATGGACTGGGCCGACTCCAAGGCGGGGAGTGCCTTGGCTTTGACCTCGGTAGCCAGTCCCTCCATGCGCGCGCTGGTTTTGCGCACGGACAAATAGAGCGCGAGAAGGACACACGCCTGCAGAACTACGGCTGCACCGGTGAGAGCGATGAACAAAGGTATGAGATTTTCCATAAATCTGCCTCCACGAACCGGACTTGCCGGCCTGGGAAGAGGTGGGCCGGTCGCCGACCTTTACAGATTTTTGGGCGCGCCGCTCTCTGTGGTTGCCTCTTGATAAGCCTGACGACCCGCTTCGTAAGCGGCGCGGAACTGCTCCTTTTGCCGACCCACTACATCACGGCCGCGCTCGATCAATTCGGAAGCCTGCTCACGAGCCTCGCGCGCGCGATCTCGCACATAGTCCTTACCTTCCTCGGCGCGGGAGCGCAGCACTTCTCGCGTCTCATTGCCTGGACGCGGTGCATAAAGGGTTCCCACCACAGCGCCTACACCCAATCCAGCTAGAAACCACACAAAGCTATTACTGTCACGGTCCGACATTGATACCTCCTGTTTACCAGTGCTGACAAGGCGATGGTAGCATCGGCCATAGCGAAATACAATTACAGTGAAGTGGGTACACGAGGCTCAGAAAAGCCTCTCATGGCATGCTGGGCTGAATTGCGGAAAGGGTGACAGGAACCAGACGGCTCGAAATCAACGATTGTTGTTTGGTAAAGACATGCGTTTCCGTGGCGCCTACGCGGCCGCGGCAGGCAAAGCTGGTCGTCGGGTGCGCTGGACGATCCAAACAACCAGGGCGACCAACAAGCCCAATAGAACTATCGGCATAAGTAGGATCGGCAACAACCAGCCGTGCCCACCGAAAGATGTCACGTCACCGGCGATGGCAGCCTGCGGATCACGGCGAACCTGACCGCCGAAAACAGAGACATCTCCGGCAACCCTTGCCCCTCGATCCAACCGCGCGTCACCACCGAAAATGCTCACGTCTCCCGCCACTTGTGCCTGGTCTTCCACGGTTACGCTTCCCCCGAACGTCATGACGTCGCCCGCGACCTCTCCGCGGATGTGAATATTACAGCCGAAGCAGGTCAAATCGCCGACTTTTTCACTGGGTCCAACATTGATACTGCGTCCCAGTTGAGTGTAGTTAGGGTTATCTTTGGCGAACGCCGCCGTGGAAAACACGACCCAGAATAAGAGCGCATAAAAACAGATGCTGCGCGCGCCAGAACGTATCATGGAAGATCTCCCCTAGGAACGGCGTCCAGTGTCCAGAAAGGGCATAATTATGGCACAAACCAGCAATGGAGTGAACACTCCCAGGCCGTGTAGGCCGTGTAGCCAGAATGCGGGATTTGCCTCGGGAAAGAATTGACGTGGGGGGAATGCGGGGGGAATGCAATCTCGGTTGACATGTGGATAGCATGAAAGTATGCTTGCAACATGTCAAAGATGATTCAGGTTCGCAATGTACCCGATGCCCTGCACCGAGGCCTGAAAGCTCGCGCTGCCATGGCGGGCATGTCACTTTCGGACTATCTGTTGGCGGAGATGAAGGAAATCGCGGAACGGCCAACGCTCGCAGAATTGCGCGACCGCCTGCATAAGCGTAAGCCGGTTTCGGCGCAGCTCGATACCGCCCGCTTGGTGCGAGAAGAGCGCGAGGCACGATGATCGTGCTGGATGCGTCTGCGGCAGTTGACTGGCTTCTTCAGACACCAGCGGGGCAGCGCATTGAGAACCGGATTTATTCACAAAACGAAACTCTGCATACGCCTCACCTACTAGATCTTGAGGTCATCCAAGTGCTACGGCGTCTGGCACAGCAAGGGGTGGTCCCTGTACACCGTGCTGACGAGGCGGTGCGCGATCTGCTGGATCTTCGCATTACTCGGTATCCTCATCTGGTGCTCCTCCCCCGGATCTGGCAACTGCGCCACAATTTTTCTGCCTATGATGCTGCCTACATTGTGCTGGCCGAAAAGCTCGGAGCTGCGTTGGTTACACGGGACGGTCGACTCGCTTCTGCCTCGGGCCATGCGGCACCCATCGAGCTGTTTTAATTCGCCTTACGGTTTTGCTCAGTGGTACATGGCTCACAGATCATTGGGGCGAGACCCTGCCAGGGACGAGATTTATGCGCTTGGACGTGAGATGGCCCTGAGAAGCGGGCACCCTGTGATGAGACCTCCAAGAAAGGCTCAGACTTCCCGGTAGCGGCCAGAAGTTCAGCGCGGTGTGTCTTACTCACTCCGCGGTCGCTTTCGGGTGACTGGCAATCCGGAAGCGAAGGATGGCCAACCGATCGGCCGTAAGCGGAATACCTGCTATGCCCGTTCCACGCTTCGTGCCGTTCGGCAACTTCCGGCACACAATCGATTCCATCTCGGAAGGAAGCTAGCTCGTCGTAAACGGGTTGAGAATTCGAACGTCCAGCTGCCGGAAATCCGCTTCATTTCTCGTGGCTACGATCAGTTGGTGAACGCGTGCAGTGGCAGCAATCATGGCGTCCTCCAGCAATCTATCTGGTTTTCGCTCCATGATACGGCCCCACTCTCGAAAGCACGGTGTATCCATTGGCAGTATCTGATACGAAGCTGCCAGCTGATCCACCCAAGACTCGATGTCCCTCGCCTTCGATGGATCTTGGCGGCGGGTCCGCTCAATGCCTGCTTGTAATTCGCCCATCGTCACGGCCGAAAGAAACAATTGGTCCTCCTCTTGATTGTTGAGCCAAGCGACCACTCCCCCATGCGGGCGCGGCTTTCGCAATTCGGACACGACATTGGTATCTAAGAGGTACCTGTTCATTTGCTCTCCCGGACAGTGCGTCGCCGCAATTTGCGGCGCTCCGGGATCAAATTGTCAAAGCGAGTTTTCGGCGCCAACAACAAGTCCTTGAGACTCGGGCGGGCAGCCTGTTGCAAACGGTTCCACTCCCTAATCGGTACAAGGACAGCGGTTTCAACTCCCCGGCGGGTGACGACCTGCGGACCCTTCCGGATGCTGGCATCCAAGAATTCGCTAAACCGGGCCTTCGCATCTTGCACTTGCCATGAACCCATGCCAAACCTCCTTGTTCGAGAAACTCTAATTATAGGGACTAGTCATATGACTAGTCAACACAAGAGATCGCTGACTGATCGGCCGTTTACCGGCTGCAGACCTGATTGGTTCTGAGGTGATCATGTTTTCAACGAGATTAGCAGAACTCGCAGCGCGAGAATGTGACGGCAAGGATGCTTTCTCGGTTCCTGTCCTGATCGCCGCTATCCGCCAACGCAGGCTCGAAGTCAAAATGCGGGAAATTGGAAGCTCGGTTGGCACCTGTCGCCGATTACGGCTGGATGACGGGCAACCCTGACTGCGGCCTGAAAGCTGTTGGAATGATTGTCTGACAAGGAGGAAATCGATCAGACCGTGCGTCCCATCGCACATAGCCTACGAGGTTGGAGCGGCGAGGCAACAGACCGTTCGAAGCCCTCGGACAATGGACCCACATTCGT
>WNGK01001567.1_pt1 | contig 49182 bp, 47 predicted proteins | sample 5400601 | NCBI WGS metagenome assembly WNGK01 (sample SAMN13153376, study PRJNA577476) | soil metagenome | isolation source: 60 cm soil or saprolite under Garry oak tree replicate 1 | place: USA:California | collected 2016-06-15 | reverse complement strand
TGCAGGCCTACGAAGAGGACGACATGGTCGGGAACGCGAAGCGAATGGGCGCGGTGCTTGCGCGCCAGCACCAGCGGCTGATGGAGCGGCACCCGTGCGTCGGCGCCGTCCGCTCGATCGGGCTCTTTGGCGCCATCGAGCTGGTGCGCAGCCGCAAGACGATGGAGCCGCTGGCGCCCTTCAACGGCACCTCGCCGGAGATGAAGGCGATCGTGCAGGCGCTGCTCGACGCAGGCCTGTTCACGTTTGTGCGCTGGAACACGATCATGACCAACCCGCCTCTGTGCATCAACGAGGCGGAGCTCGACGAAGGATTCGAGATTCTCGACACCGCACTTGAGATCGGAGACCGCGCAGGCGTCTGAGGACGCAGTCCGCGCGCTGCAGCTCGAGAAGCTGCGCGCCGGATTGCGTCAGGTGCTGAAGTCGAACCACTTCTGGCGCGGACGCCTGCACGACGTGACCGGATGGGATGACTTCGAGCGCCTGCCGCTGACGACCAAGCCCGAGCTTCTGGGCGACCAGGCCGCCAACGCGCCCTTCGGGACCAACCTCACCTTCCCACTCGAGGACTACACGCGGCTTCACCAGACCTCAGGCTCGAGCGGAGACCAGCCGCTGCGGTGGCTCGACACGCAGCAGTCATGGACCTGGTGGCTGCGCATCTGGGCCGATCACGTCTACCACGCCGCGGGCATGACGCCGACCGACCGTGTCTTCTTCGCGTTCTCGTTCGGTCCGTTCATCGGCTTCTGGTCGGCGTTCGGTGGCGCCGAGCGCCTCGGCGCGATGGCCATCTCGGGCGGCGCGATGACCACGGAGCAGCGCATCCGCAACCTGCGCGACGTCGGCGCGACCGTGCTGCTCGCGACTCCTACTTACGCGCTGCGCATGGCCGACACGGCGCAGGAGCTGCACCTTGACCTCGCGTCCTCAGACATCAGGCTCACGATCCACGCGGGTGAGCCGGGCGCGAGCATCCCGTCGACGCGCTCGGCCATCGAGGCCGCCTACATGGCGGTGTCGTTCGACCACACAGGCATGACCGAGCTTGGTCCGACAGGCCACAGCTGCACGCAGCGGGACGGCATCCACCTGATCGAGAGCGAGTTCATCTTCGAGGTCGTCGACGCCAAGGGCCGGCCGGCGCTCGAGGGTGAGCTGGTCGCCACCAACCTCGGACGCTGGGGCTCGCCTCTCTTTCGGTACCGGACCGGCGACCACGTCAGCCTCTCGCGCGAACTGTGCTCTTGCGGCAGCTCGTTCGTGAAAGTCGTCGGGGGCATTCGAGGACGCGTCGACGACATGTTCACCGTGCGCGGGGTGAACCTCTATCCGTCCCAGGTCGAAGACATCGTCCGCCGTCACAGGGCGGTGCGCGACTTTGTCATCGAACGCCGAACGGTTCAGCGCATGGACGAGGTCGTGCTGGTGGTCGAGATGGCCGAGGCCGACGCTCCGACCGACCGACTCGAGGCGGACCTCCGCCAGGCTCTGGGTGTGCGCATCGGCTGCCGGGTCGTGCCGGCCGGGACGTTGCCGCCAGGCGAGCTGAAGTCGAAGCGAATAGTCAACGCCGCCTCCTGACACCGCCGCTCTTAGCGGCCCCCCACACCCCACATATAAGGAAGAGGCCGGACCCGGCGGCCCGGCCTCACGAGAGGGGAGGAAGGGTTCAGGGTGTGGACGACGGCACGCGGACGGCCGCCGGCACCGCCACCTGGAACACTTCGGGCGGCAACAGCGACCGGGGGGCGTCTTTCGCGCCTCCGATCAGAGTCCGCAGGCGCCCACGACGCCCATCTCGCCAGTGCCTCGAGCGCCGAGGTGCAGGATTGCGAACTACGGGATCCAGCACGCGGGCCAGCTCAATGTCGAGGAACCTGTCGAAGTCGTCCATATGCATCAGAAACGCGTGCCTCAAGTGAAGTACCGAGGCTGGACGACCTAGGCGGCTCGGGCCCTCTCCTCGGGCTGCTCGCGGTCGAGCTCATGCACGTACCGGACCATCCGCAACCGTAAGGGGCCGGGGCCGAGGACCCGCACGGCCAGCTTGGCCAGGGGCCGCAGTGGCACGCGTGCCGGTGCGATATAGAGGGGTCTGCGTACGTCCATACGACATTGAAACGCACGCTGTGCCGCGAGTATTGATCGCTCGCGCATCGAGGCGCGCAGTTACCTCGTTTGTGCGACCGCAGCCCCGCTGCCCTGGGCGTTTTCAAATAGGAGCGCTTACAAATGGGAAGCAATGGCCACAGCCCACGGAGGTCGCGAGGCGTGCTGCAACGCTTGCTCGGCACTGATCGCAAGGTTGCGTTCGTGCTTTCAGGCGGGGTCAGCCTCGGCGCCATCCAGGTTGGCATGCTCAAGGCGCTCTTCGAGGCCGGCATCAAGCCGGACTTTCTCGTCGGCACGTCAGTCGGCGCCATCAATGCAGCGTGGATCGCCGGCTGGCCGAGCAAAGAGGGCATCGCCAAGCTCGAGGAGATCTGGCTCGGCCTTCGCCGCGATGACGTGTTCCCGCTCGGATGGACTGCCGCCACCGGCCTGCTCGGCAAGACTAATCACCTGTTCTCGAACCGTGCGCTGCGCAGCCTCATCGAACGGAACCTGCCGTACGAGCGGCTCGAGCACGCGGCCGTGCCGGTGCACGTGGTCACGTCGGAGCTCAAGAGCGGAAGCGCGGTGGTCCTGTCGAGCGGACCAACGGTGCCATCGCTTCTCGCGAGCTGCGCGATCCCTGGAGTCTTTCCTCCGGTGACCATCGGCCGGCGCGACCTCGTGGATGGGGGCGTAGCCAACCACACGTCCATCGACGCGGCCGTGAAGCTTGGCGCGACCCGGATCTATGTGCTGCCGATCAGCTACCCGTGGCTGTATGAAGAGCCAACCAACGCGCTCGGCATGGCGCTGCAGGCGCTGGCGCGCATGGTGGCGCAGAGGTTGGAATCCGAGGTCGCCGCCTACCAGGACACGGCGGAGATCATCGTGATCCCTCCGCTCGAGCCGATGGCGGTGTCGCCGGCCGACTTCAGCCACACTGCCGAGCTCATCGAGCACGGCTACGGGTCGGCGCGCAAGATGCTCGGGGCACGCCGAACGACGACCAAGGCGCGGCCAGAGCTGCGGCCGTCGACCGAACCTTCAGCCGCCTAAGCGCAGGGCGGCAGCGGGTCGTCGGAGGCGCCTAGCTCGCGCAACAGCGGGCGCTTGCGACTCCACAGCCACTCGATGAGCTCCTTGCGCTCGGCTGAACGGCCCAGGTCGAGTCCAAGTCCGCGGAGCTCGCTGCGCACGCTCCGTGGCACCCCACTACCCAGCCGCGCAGGCCGGGCAAGTAGATCCAGAACCCGGTCAAGCTCGTTCAGCTCGCGCCACTGGGAGCCGAGCGTCCCCCACCCATTCGCGTCCACTTCTTCCCACCTCGTCCCAAGTGGGAGTGCCACTGAAGCAGCCAGTGGCGACCCCTCGCTACCAGAACGCGGCCGACCGACTCAGTACCGGCAACTTGAGGACGGTTAGTGTACAGATGTGAAGTTTCAGAGTAGAATCACCAGCGCCAGGGGAGGAGCCAGACAACTTTGAAGACCGTGGACCGCTCGGAGTTCGACATGCTGCCGTCGAACCAGGCTGAGCGCTCGGAGCAGCTCGCTGTCGACGTACTTCGCGTCATCTCGGCGAGCCTCGGCGCCGGCGCATCGCTGGAATCCTTCTACCGTTCGCTGACCGCCAACGTGGCCGACCTGGTCGGCGCCTCCAAGGTGGTCTTCTGGCAGCTTGGATCCGACCGCAAGCTCAGGGCCATCCCGGGCGCGCACGGCGTGGACGACGACTTCGTCACGCGCCTCGATCCAGTGCCCTGCTTCCCCGAGGGCACGGACATCACGAGCCAGGTCGTCTACCGTGACCTCATCTTCCGCGCCGCGCTCGGCGACCCCGACCAGTCACCGAGCGATCGCCGCGTGCTCGACGTCCTGCAGGTCTCGAATGCGATCAGCGCGCCCTGGCGCGCGGGCGATGCGAGGCTCGGCGTGGTCGCCGCGTACGACTCGATAAACCGTGACGGATTCACGTCAGAGGACGCGTGGATGCTCGAGATCACCGGCCTCGCCGCAGGCCTGGTGTGGCAGCTCAAGCAAGCCGAGTCTCAGCTGAGCGAGACGGTCGAGCGGTTGGAGCAGGTCGACTCGGCGCGGCAGCTGCTGCTGCGCAACCTGTCGACTGCGGTCGATCGCGCCAGCAAGCGATTTGCTGCCGAGCTGCACGACGATGGCCTTCAGAAGCTGACCGCAGCGGAGATCCGGCTCGCGGGGCTGGCGGCCACGATGGCCGCCGACGACCGGACGAAGATTGGGATCGACGAGATCAGCGCGCTGCTGCAGCAGGTCGAGGAAGCGCTCCGCAACCTCCTCGAGAACGTTCGGCCGCCGTCCCTGGAAACTCCAGGTGGGCTCGAGACGACGATCCGCCAGCGACTGGCCGCGCTGGGCGCCCACAGCGGGATCACCGCTGAATGCGCCGTCGAGCTGCCCAAGGACCCGCCTTACGAGGTCAAATCCGTCTTGCACCGTCAGATCTCCGAGGCGATCACGAATATCGAGAAGCACGCACAGGCCACTCGGGTGCGCGTGGAGCTGAAGGTGGAGAACGACGGCATCTACGGCGCGGTCACCGACAACGGGACGGGCTTCATCGTCTCCGAAAGGGACCGCCTGCCAGGCCACCTGGGACTTCTCGCGCTCGGCGAGAGGCCGCTGCTGGCGGGAGGCTGGGGCAAGGTCAGGAGCGAGCCCGGCGCGGGTACGATCGTCGAGTTCTGGGTACCGTTACCTAAGTGACGACCGTCAACCCAACGCGCGTCCTCATCGTTGAAGACCACCAGGTGGTTGCGGACGGCCTGAGCGCACTGCTCAACACCCAGCGTGACATGACAGTGGTGGGTCATGCAGGCTCGGTGGCCGAGTCCGCGGAGCGAGCGGCGGAGCTGCAGCCCGACGTCGTGCTGCTCGACTTTCGGCTCACCGACGGCACTGGAGCGGATGCAGCCGCGGCGATCCGTCGCGTGGTGCCGCAGGCCAAGCACATCTTCCTCACACGCGAAGACAGCGACGTCGCGAGGTTTGCCGCGCTGGAGTCAGGCGCAAGCGGCTTCATTCACAAGTCAAAGGCCGCAAGCGAGGTCGTGGATGCGATCCGAATCGTCGCGTCAGGTGGCAACCTCATCACGCCGGGGACGATTGCCACGCTGCTCAACCGCCGACGGCAGTCAGAGAGCCAGCGGGAGAGCCTGACCGCGCGAGAGAAGGAGGTGCTGCGCCTCATGGCCGACGGCGTGTCGAGCCGCGACATCGCCGGCAAGCTCGGGATCAGCTATGCGACCGTGCGCACGCACATCCGCAGCCTGGGTGCGAAGCTTGGCGTGCACTCGAAAGTTCAGGCGATCGTCAAGGCGCGAGAGCTCGCTCTCCTCGACTAGCAGGCCGCTGAAAAAGTAATCGTCGGACCTGCGACGCCCATTTCGGTCCATGCCGGCGTCGGCTCCTGCGCTCCTCGCTCAGGTATTTCCAATACGTTCGCTCCGGTGCTCGTCGCCTCCTTGGCCTGGACCGTCTGTGCGCCGCAGCTCTCGACGCCCTTTTTCATCGTCCTGCTGCTAGCCGCCCGCTACTCGCCGGCGGCTCGTCCCTCCTCCGATGATCGTCGGGCTTTTCCTCTCGGCGCTGGACCAGCGCCTGACCTCCTTACGGTGGCGCTTGTCCTCGTACAGGGCAAGGTCGGCGACCTGGACCAGCGCCTCCCAGTCCATCCCGGGCCGCCAGGCGCCGAGCCCGATGCTGACCTCGACCGTGTTCGTGGACCGCGCGCCGAGGTTCATGGACTGAATCGAATCTCGGAGCCGGCGCGCAACCTCCCCCGCGCGGTGCGGGTCGGTCTCGGGCATGGCGACGGCAAACTCGTCGCCACCGAGCCTGCCGCAGACATCGGACGCTCGCATCACGCGCTGCAGCTCCTGCGCCACCAACTTGAGCGCGGCGTCGCCGGCGCTGTGCCCGTGGCGGTCGTTGATCTTCTTCAGGTTGTCGACGTCGATCATCATCACGGTGATCTGGCGGTCGTGCCGCTCGGCAAGAGCCACCTCGCGCTCGATGGCGCGCTCGAACTCGCGGCGGTTGGCCAGTCCGGTGAGGTGGTCGGTGCGCGCTTCGTTGGAGAACTGGCGGGCACGGTCGAGCGCGATCGCGATCTGATCCGCGACCGCGGCCATCATCAGCAGCTCTGAGGCGCTGAAGATCCGGTCGCGCCGGGTGCCAACCGACATCATGCCGATCGCACGCCCACCGACTCGAAGCTGCGCGCGCAGCGCATTCCAGCCGTCGCTTGCGACCACGCCGTCAACGCGCGACTCAGAGCGACCGACGGCAGAGACCGCGGCCTTGACGTCCGGCCCCATCCGCGCGATGAAGTCGTCCATCTCATCGGGCTCGAGGCCGATGGTGTGCACGAGCCTGTGGCTTGCGCGCTCGCGCAGCCATATGGCGCCGCCGTCGAGACCGAACGCCGCCAGCGTTTCTGCCAGCGCAACCTCCGCGGTGTCGTTGATGTCGAGCGAGCGGCCCATCACCGCAGCGATCGCGGCCAGACCGTAGAGCTCGTTTTCGCGGATGCGGTGCTCCTCATCCAGGTAATCGAGGTAGCCGCGCGCGATGGTCGATGTGAGGCGCTCGATCACGCTCTCCAGCCGGCTCTGCGCAAGGGCGATGACCTCGTCGCTGCGCGGCTTGCCTTCAAGCGGTTGTGCCAGGAGCTCGAGCGTGGCGCGCCGGTACACGGCCAGCACCTCGATCAGCGATTCGAGCGGCACACCTTGTGCTGCGCGAAGACGGCCATGGGCGCGGGCCCGCTGGTCGTACTCGTTCCACGGAAGTTCCTCATCGACGCGAAGCGATGCAAGCAAGACGTCGATGAAAGAGACCGACGTGGCGACCAGGTCCTCGCCGCTCTCCTCACTCAACGTGAAAAGCTCAGGCGACCTCGCGCGGAGTACTTCGAGCGCCTTCTTGCCACTCTCGCCAGTGTCCGCAGCGAGCCCGCTCGCGAGCGCTCCCAGAACGTCGCTGGCGTCGCTCATAACCGAAGCGGCCCAGATCTGGGTCTAGTCACGCTAGGGGAACGTTGTGTGCGAGGTCCTTACTCGAATTGCGGCTACCGCACATGTGCTAGTCAAAAACCGCGCGGCCGTACGGTGACCGAACTCACCTCCGTGAAGGAAATTAGAGGGCAAGGGAAGGGCCGATCAACTCGATCGGAATCGATCTCACGGGGGGTTACACATGGCACAGCGAAGTACACAGGCCGCAGCCGTAAACACGACGACTACGACCGACGCAGCAAGCGCATACGAGCCGGGATCTGAGGCCGACTTCGAGCGCCTCTACCAGACTTCATACGGCCGCATCCTCGGCACGTTGACCGCGATGCTCGGTGATCGAGCCGCAGCGGAAGACTGCTGCCAGGACGCATTCGAACGTGCTTACAAGAAGTGGTCCGCGTGGCAGCCGATCGCGCCGGCGGAGGCATGGGTGCACCGCATCGCGATCAACGCGGCGGTTTCATACCGCCGCAAGATGAAGCTGCGCGAGGTCGGCGAGGTCATCCGGCGCATGGGCCGGCCCGAGGGGCCGCCGGACCCGCAGGACCAGATCGAGCGGCGCGACCTGGCCGAGGCGCTGGCCAAGCTGCCGCCGAAGCAGGCGGCGGCCATCGTGCTGCGCCACTACCACGGCTATACCAACCGGGCCATCGCCCAGGCGCTCGGCATTCCCGAGCGCACGGTGGCGTCGCGATTGGCGATCGCCAAGCAGCGGCTGCGCGGGATGCTCAGCCAGTCGTACGGCATCCAGGCCGACGAAGAGAAGCCGCGGCCAGAGCGCGGCTTCGCAATAGCGGACTAGGTAAATCTCTCGGCCCCCTCCCCCCGTCCGTGGGGAGGGGGTTGGGCACCCTCCCGCTTAGTCGGGGAGGGACCATTTGGGCACCCTCCCCACAATGTGGGGAGGGATCAGGGGTGGGGTGCTCGACCAATCCTTATCCGGTCTCAGACCGTCGCGTCGGCACCAGACCTCGGATCACTCGGAACAACTCCCGGTGCACAGAGCTCCACCCACCGCTGCGCGTGACATCCTGCCGCCGCTCGTAGCGCGGCTCACCTGAGTCCTCGCACAAACCGCATCCGCATCCGTGCCCAGTGTCGGGCAGCTGCTTACCCCTCTTGTCGTGCCGGATCTGCGCCGTCAAAGGTCAGCGCCGCGGCTGGGTGCCGGGGAGGTACCAGTTGCCGCGCACGTTGACCAGGCCGGCGGGCGCGGCGTACCAGGAGTCCGGCCCAAGCGTGGGCAGCGCGCCGGCCAGGAATGCATGCCAGGCGGGGACCGCGACGTAGAAGCTGTCCGAACCCTGCGTCATCTTGATCCGCCAGTCGGGGTTGCCCATCCAGACGGCGACTGCGATCTTCGGGGTGAACCCGACCGTCCACGCGTCGGCGAAGCTATCCGACGTGCCGGTCTTCACGGCCACGTGGAAGCCCCGCACGTTGAGGATCGTGCCCATGCCGAAGATCAGGGCGTGGTTGCGGTCGTTGGACATGATCTGGGCCAGGATGAACGCGACCCGTGGGTCGAGGACCTGCTTGGAGCTGTCCTCGTGCGTATAGATGGTCTTGCCTTCCTTGGCGACGGTCTGGATCGCGAACGGCTGGTGCAGCACGCCCTGCGCCGCGAGGACCGATGCGCCCGTCGCCATCTGGAGCGGCGTCTCACCATAGCCACCCAGTGTCAGTGACGGTCCATAACTGTTGAGCGGATCGTCGTTCGTGTACGAGCCGTCCGCGTGCTGCGTCCACGGCGGCGCACCCATGTTGCGCGCCGTGGTCACCACGTTCTGCGTGCCCACACCCAGCTCGACCTTGACCGCGGGGATGTTCAGCGAGTTGCCCATGCATTGCTGCAGCTGAAGCGTCCCGTGAAAACGGCCGTCATAGTTCCTCGGCTTCCACCAGGTGGAGCCGTCGAGGTACGAGATCGGCGTGTCCGCGATCGGCGTCGTCATCGTGTAGCGGCCGCTCGCGATCGCGGTCGTGTACGTATAGATCTTCATCGAGGAGCCGGGGTTCCTCGGCGGCCAGACGGCCAGGTTGAACTGACCGCCGTTCGCGTTCTGCACGGCCGACGAGACCATGGCGATGATGGCCCCTGACGTTGGATCGATCGCCACGAGCGCGCCCTGCTGCACCCGGCGCCAGGAGATGCTGTGCTGCGTTCCGGAGATGGCGCTCTGGCCGATCTGCTGCAGCTGCATGTTCAGCGTGGTGACCACGCGCAGGCCGCCGCCGTATGTCATCTCGTTGCCGTACTTCTTGATCAGCTGACCGGTCAGGTAGCTGACGAATCCCGGAGCGATGACCTGGTTCGCGGGCATGAACATGTGCTTCGGCGGGCTCAGGTCCTCTGCGTAGGCCTTGTCGGCCTCGGGCTGGGTGATCTTGTCGTCGCGCACCATCGCGGCCAGAACCTCTTTCTGGCGCGCCTTCGCGCGGTTCCAGGCGTAGAGCGGACTGTAATACGTAGGACCGCGCACCAGCCCCGCGAGCATCGCGGCCTCACCCAGCGTGAGGTCGGCGGTCTTCTTGTGGAAGTAGATCTGCGAGGCCGCCGCGCTGCCTGCCGCGCTGTTCCCGTAGAACACCGCGTTGAGGTACATCTCGAGGATCTGGTCCTTCGAATAGCGCTGCTCGATCTCAAATGAAAGCAGCGCCTCCCGCAGCTTGCGGTCGATCGTGCGCTCGTCACCGACGAGCCGGACCTTCACCAGCTGCTGCGTGATCGTCGACGCGCCCTGCACCGTTCCGTGCGACTTCCAGTCGACCAGGGCCGCGCGTGCGATGCCGCCTGGGTCGACGCCGGGTTCCGAATAGAAGTTGCGGTCTTCGATTGCGATCGTCGCCTCCGGCAGGTACGTGCCCATGGCCGACAGCGGCGCGTAGTAGTGCTGGTAGCCGGGCGGGTGCAGGTCGGCCAGCAGCGTCGTGCCGTCGGCCGCGTAGATCAGCGTGTCGCCCGGCACGTCCGTCGACACCTCGTTGATGTCGGGCAACTTGCTTGCATAGGAGGCGTATGACGGCGACGTGACGATGAGACTCGGCAGCACGATCACGATCAGAAGAAAGACGCGAATCAGCCAGCCGAGGGGACCCCACAGCCTTTGCCGTCGGATCGCCTGCTCCGCGGTGGCGCGACGCCTGCCGCCCCGCGTCCTACGAGGCCAGTTTGTCTCGCCTATCCCGCTCTTGTGCTTCATCGTCCTCGATCCCCCCATCCATGCGCGGCGGCAGAGCTTCGTAGCCGCTCATCCAGTCGAACTGAGGCGCTGACGCGACCTGATCCAGGGCACCGCCGGCCCAACCGCGAAAGCTCGCGGTCCTGGTGGCGAGTGTCTCCATGTCCACGACCTTCGTCAGGCGCGCGGGCTCGGTGAGAACCCCATGCGCGCCGTCCGCGACCCGCCGGCGCGCGCCGTTGGCGGCGAATGCCGCGTCGCGCAGCCTCCGTGCGGCCGCGGGCACCATGACGTCGAGCGACCAGATCAAAAGCAGCGTCAGCTGCATGAGGGCGCCTGCGGTTGCCAGAGGCGCCCATCTGTTGAATCTCCCGTTGAGCTCATCCACACCCGACTCGATCGGCGGCCGGGCCGGCTGCGGCTTGGCCGGACGCGGCATCTCCATCCAGTCGCGAAGCCGCACCCGAGGCTGCCAGCCGACCGCCTGGCGGTGGGTCTGCAGCAGAACGATCGCCAGCAGGTCCACGCCAAACGCCAGAACGACCCAGGTTGCGACCGCGATCCGGTGCTCGCTCAGCCAGGCCATGAAGGTCTGACTCATGACTCCCGCGACCGCGCCAACGCTCTGGGTTGCCCCCCAGGCGGCGGCCGATGTCAGCTCGCGCGTCTGCTTGTCATGCGTGCTCGTGACGCCCAGCACGCAAACCCAGATCAGCCCGATCCAGAGCACGATCTCGATCGACCTCGACGTCCCGCGCCGCAAGATCGCGAACCCCACCATGCCGGCGAAGAGGGCGATCAGGACCTCCGAGACGACCGCGTCGTTCATCGCTTGGCCACCATCGAAAGAACAACGCGTCCGCTGGGTCGAGTATTGATCGCCGGCGCCGGTTAGATCGACCTCGATCGAGCGTTAACCAGATGGCTAGGACGCTGCCCCGCTCAGTGTCCTGGCCGCCACCTCAAAAAGATGCCGATCCTGCTGATCATCCTGGCGACAGTGCTGGCCCTCGCCTGGAGGGCTCGCGTCGTTCAGCGCTGCTTCAACCCGGTCGATGCCGAGATGGGCGACGAGTCCGGTCTCTTCGACGCCTGCACGCGAGCTTCGCTGCTCGTGCTCGTGTCGCTGGTCGGCCTTCTGGTGCTCGGCGTGATGTACGGAAACGTGCTGGGCGCAGGCAGCACCGCTCCGTAGGGAGCGGGAGCCTCGGTAGCTCGGGTCCCCAGCACGTTCTCTCAGTAGGGCGCGCGGCAGCGGATCAATAGGGCTCATGCGCACAAACCGAAGGGGGGAGCCATATTGCCCGTGACCTTCAGCGACGAGATCACGACCCTTGCCCTCGAGCTCGTCAAGAGCCTGTGGGCCGAGCTAGGCGTCGGCGGCAGCCAGTGCCGTCACGACTGGCAGGCCATCGATCTCGAGGCGCTCATCATCTTCACCGCCTCTCTCGCGCGCTCAGACGACGCGTTCGTCACAAGAACGATCCGCTGGTGCGCGCTCAATTCCTCGTGGATGTCGATCGACAGGCTGCGCAACCTGTCTCCGCGCTTCTGCCCCTCGACGCGCCACTCACTCGATGTGTTCCTCAGCGCCACCGACGTGGCGGCAAGATCGAAGAAACCGGACGAGGGCTCCGGTCACGCGGTGCAGGTCGCTTCGGGCGAATGGCCTGACCTGAAGCGCCCTGCCCTCATCCAGCTGCGGCTTCGGGCGCTCGTCGGAGCTGGAGCGAGGGCTGAAGTGCTGAAGCTGATGCTGGCCGACCCCGAGGAGCCGATATCCGCGGCCGAGCTCGCGCGGAACGCAGCGTTTGGAACACGCGGCTGCGCCGAGGCGCTGGACGCGTTGGGCGCCGCGGGCTTCCTAAAGGTCGAGCCAGCCGGTGACGTCTTCGTGTATCGACTCGCGCGTCCATCGGACCTCGCGATGGCCGTGAACGGCGTGCCCGTCGCGTTTCCCGACTGGATCGCGGTCTTCACGACGATCGATGCGATCCGAGAGTACGCAGCGCGCAAAGGTGAAGGCCAGGCCGGCGGTGTGGCCGCTGCCAAAAAGCTCACCGGCGCGCTGCGGACGCGGTTCGGCCGGCTCGGTGTTGCCGCCGAGGTTCCTGACATCAAGGACGAGACGTCGGTGATGGCGTTCGAGCACTGGGCGCGGTCGTTTGTCGCCGACCATGCGGGAGCGGCGCTGCGCACTGATGTCAACGAGGCTTCGTACTCGGTGCACCGGCTGGCACTCGGCGGATGGATAGCAACCGTGACGGTGGCCGGGGGGCAGCCGAGACCGCTCGCCCTCAGCGACACGCCTATGCTGCGACCCGAACGCAGGAAGCAGCGACGGATCAGGCCCGACTCGCTTGGCGACGCTGCGGTCGTGGTCGAGATGATGCTGCAGGACCTGCTCACACGGGCGTTGCAGCGCCGCCTCGGGTCGACGGTCAGCGGGAAGGCCGCCTCAGAGCCGCCGCTGTCCGGGGTGAGCCGCGAGTTCGCCGCCGAGCTCTTGCTCCCGATGCACGCAGGGCAGGCGACGAGCTTCTCTGAGAAGTTCCTGCAGCGCTGGCTCGCCAACCGCCGCCACTGGCACGACATCAGCGCCTAAAGGCGGCAAATCCGGCGCAATCCGGGGCCTTTGACAGAACTTCAACCTAATTAACCCGGCTATGGCCGGGAGGTTGGCACTCCGCCGCTAACTTTCCTCCGACCAAAACTGTGCTTGCCGTGGGGGGTGAGCGCCCGGAGGAAGGGCCTACTTGCAGCCGACCAATCGTGCGTCCAAGCGCGGCCGAAAGCCGCAATCCGTCGCCGCCGTTCTGCTGGCGTTCATATCGGTCGCGTCCCAGATGGTCGCGCTCGCGGCGATCACCGGCGCGGTGCCGCTGTCCTTGCGCCACACGCCCGCTGCCGTGATGGCGTCCGCTCTGCTGCGCGGTATCACGCCCAGCCCGGCACCGGTCGCGGAGAGCAAGCTGATCGAGCGCATCGAGGTGCCCAGCGGCGCGGCACCGTGTCCGAACTCCGGCGCGGGCGCAGCGTGCACGCACGCGGCTGCCGCGCCTCAGGCGGGCATCTCGGCAGTGCCCACGGGCCTCGCCGCCTGTCCGGCCGACGGCGACAAGCCGGTGCTCGCTCCGGGCGCCTGCAGCACCGAGGCCGCCCCTGCGATCACCGCTGGCGGCGCTCCCGTGCGCCTTCTGCCCACGATTCCAACTGTCACGTTGAGCGCCGACAACTCAGTGCTTGGGTCTGGCGCGACCACGCTGCTGGTCGCGAAGTCGACGCCGAGCGTCACGGGCACTCCCTGGGCGATCGAGATCTTCGACGTCACCAACCGCAGCCTCGTCGGCGCGTGCGCGCAGGCAGCGATCTGCACCGTGGCGTACACGGGCAAGGCCGGGCGGCACTCGTTCGCCGCGTACGTGATGACTCCGGGCGAGAAGCTGCCGTCCGGCCGGGCCGCTGCATCGTCGAATCGTGTGGATGTGAGCTGGCTCGGTGTGAGCATCGCGGTCAGCGATCCGTCGATCGTCGCGCCAGGAAAGCCGATCACCTTCGCGGCGTCCGCCAGCGAGAACGTGGCCAAGATCGGCTATCGCATCGAGCTGCGCGACGCCACGAGCGGCCAGAGGGTCACGTTCTGCAGCGAAGGCACGACGTGCAGCACCGCGCTGGTCGAGCCGTCCGCCGGCACGCGCACCATCGCGGCTGCGTTGGTGGCGCAGTCGCCCGCCACCCACGCCGGCACCGTTTCGGTAAGCCCCACGTCCGCGGGCGTGTCGGGTACATGGATGGGAGTCGACCTGAGCTCGAGCAGCACCGGCGGCATCGTCTCGCTGGCCGCGACCGCGAATGCGGACCTGAGCCAGACGCCCTGGAGCATCTACATCCAGAACGAGGCCGGCCAGCAGGTCGGCCAGCCCTGCAACGCCAGCACCTGCTCGGCCAGCATCACAGTTGGCGCGAAGGACAACTCGCGATATCGCGCCGTCATCGCGGGGAGCGTTCCAGATCAGGCTCTATCGGGGCCGCTGGGCTCGGTGCTGAAAACAGCGCCGGCGAAGACGTCTCACCTGGATCTGCAGGCGACCTCACCGCTGGTCCGGCCAACGCATTTGCTCTGGGGTGTCGATTCGTGCAAGTCGTACACCGATGATCCGAACGGGGGCACCGGCCTGCTTCCGCAGGTCGCGTCCTCGCTGGGCACGCCTGGCTTCTGGGGACGCTACCTACCCAACACACCGAACTGCCCGGGCCTGAGCAGCGCCGAGATCAGCGCCGCGCACGCGCGGCACATGGGCATCCTCCCGATCTACAACGACTACGACTGCTCGGCAGTGAACAGCAATGCCACCGGCTCCGAGTACGGCCTGGCGGCCGTGCAGTGGGCCTGGAACGACATCGTGCCGCAGGGCACCGCCATCGCCATCGACATCGAGCCCCCTGGGGACGCCTGCCCCGGTGCCGCCAACGTCGACAAAGGCTTCATCGAAGGCTGGTACGACCAACTGAAGCGAGCCGGATTCGTGCCCGCGTTCTACGGGAACACCACGCCCGGCAGCGAGTTCGGCAATGCCTGGTGCGCAGCGGTGGCGGAGCGGCCGGACATCGCGTACGGGTCGTACGTGTGGTCCTTTGAGCCCTCGCTCATCACGAACCACGGAGCGCAGAGCGCGCCCGCATGGGGGCCGAACAACCCAGGATGCCCCGGACACTACGTCGTGTGGCAGTACTCGCTCAGTGCGGGCGCCGCGCCCGACGTTGACGTGGACGAGGCCACCACCGAATTCCCGTTCTGGTGGCCCTGATCCAGTACTCCCGGTAGCCCGCTCCGGCAGGGCGTTTCTTCCAGGTAAGGGCTACGCGCTCACGCGAAGCGTGCCCTGCCAAAAGGAGGGCGGAATGGAACCAGAAGAGCGGATCGTGCGTGAGGAGCCCGGGCCGGGCGGGCCTTATCGCGAGCATCACCTGCACCACCAGGACAACTCCGACGTCTACGACGAGCCCACCGCGGTGAGCTCTGACGAGACCGATGTCGTCAGCCGGTTCTCGCCGGCGCGCAGGGCGTACGAGACGATCTACGTCGTCTTCGCGATCATCGTCGGCGCGATCTTCATCCGCGTGCTGCTCAAGGTGCTCGGCGCCAACACCGCCGTGGCGTTCACGCAGTTCACGTACGGCGTGACCGATCCACTGCTGGCGCCATTTCGTGGCCTGCTGCCTACGTTCGCCAGCGGTCGAGCGATCCTCGAGAGCTCATCCCTGTTCGCGATCCTCATCTACGGCTTGATCGGCATCGCGCTGGCGAGGCTCGTGTCCCTCATGTTCAGGCGCGACGTGACGGTGGCCGCGCACGGCCGGCGAGCGAGCCGGATCCGGCCTCGAGCCGACTGAGCCGCTGAGTGCGAGTCCGCGGACTCGCATTGTGATACTTGTAGCCGATCAATCAGTTCCGGGTTGCTGGATTCGCTGCGCTGGCGCTGCTATCGGTTTGCGGCCAGCTCGCAGTCGAAGCCGCGGTGGTGCATGCTGCCGAGCCAGTCCTGCTCTGGGGAGTCGACTCCTGCAGTCCGTACGTTGACCACCCGCTCCGCGGTCCCGGCCCGCTCCCGGTGGTGACGTTGGCCCTGGGACGGCCGGACTTCTGGGGCCGGTACCTGACCGACAGCGTCTGTCCGGCCCTCAGCAGCCAGGAGGTTCAGGCCGCGCACGCCAGGCGTATGGGGATCCTGCCGATCTTCAACGAGGCGGACTGTTCGGCCGTGCAGGGCAGGGACCGCTCCATCGCGTACGGGTTCGGCGCGGTCGCGCGCGCGATTGATGACGGAATCCCTGCGGGTACAGCGATAGCGATCGACATCGAGCCGGCGAGCTCTGTTTGTCCGGGAGCTGCTCGCGTGGACAAGGCGTTCATCGAAGGCTGGTTCGACGTGATCCGGTGGACCGGCTACACGCCGGCGTTCTACGGCAACACCATTCCGCGGAGTGCGTTCGCCAATGCATGGTGTGCAGCCGTCCTGGAAAGACCCGAAATCGCCGGCAATTCCTACCTCTGGTCCTTCGAGCCCTCACTCGTGCACATCAGTCACGCGGCCAGGAACGCTCCGGCGTTCGCTCCGGACGACCCAGGATGCCCCAGCCGGCTGGCAGTCTGGCAGTACTCGATCACTCCATCGAAGCCCGATGTGGATGTCGACCTCGCCAGCAGTGACTTTCCGTTCTGGTGGCCGTGAGCCCCACCCTGACCCTCCCGACTTGGTGGGGAGGGATAGAGCTACCCGGACGAAGCCCAGTCCGCCATCAGCCTCAAGAACCGGCTGACCTCTTCGGGACCGGACATCACCACGTCGCACTGAGCGAAGAGGTCGGCCGGGGCCTCGGCTGAGCCGACCCCGACGATCAGGTGTGGCCGCGGAAAGCCGCTGACCAGGTCGAACATGGGCCGGTCGTTCTCGTCGTCGCCGATGCAGACAACCCCGCCAGGCTCCCACTTCTCGATGAGGCGCTCGAGCGCCGATCCCTTCGGCCGGTCGGTGGGCATCACCTCGATCACCCTCCGGCCGGGCTGCGCGATGAGGTCTGTTGTGCCGAGCACCGGTCTGAGCACCGCCATCAGCTCGTCGAAGGTCGCGTTGGAGTGGCGGTAATGGACCGCGGTGGCCCCCGGCTTCATCTCCAGCCATACGCCGTTGAAGGTGCGCAGCTGCTTCGCCGCGCGGGCGTTGAAACTGTCCAGGCGCTGCCTGGCCTCGAGCGGAAGGTGACCCACGCCGGAATCGCCGATGAGGTCGGCGCCCGCAAGCGGCACAAGGCTCTCGAGATCCGACGTGGGGCGGCTGCTCAGGATCGCGACGCGGCGCAGTCGATTCGCCAGGCGTTCCAGCGCGTGCAGCGATCCAGGCAGGATCACAGCCTCGACCGGATCGGAGACGATCTCGGCAAGGGTGCCGTCGAAGTCGGTAACCAGCATGACCCGGCCGGGCGCCAGCGGTGAGATCGCGGAGGATGCCCAAGCCTCTTCCATGCCGGCCGTGAACGCAGGCCGCACTACCTTGAGGTTACGACGACATGCGGGCCCGTATCCCGGGGGTGCCCACCAGGTCGCGGATGTCCTGGACCTGGCGGCTGATCCAGCGCGAGATGTCATTGGTGCGCACGACGTCGCGCGCGCCCTCGTTGCGCCGCCTCTTTTCCTCCACGCCCATCACCAGGCCGCGGTAGATCGCGTCGGCGGTCGCCTCGATGTCGAACGGATTGACCGAGAGGACGTGAGGATGCAGCTCCTCATGTGAGCCCGCGTTCTCGGAGAGCACGATGACGCCGTTGTTGCGGTTGACGAGCGCGCCTTCTTTGGAGACGAGGTTGAGGCCGTCGTATACAGGGTTGACCAGCAGCACGTCGAAGTTGCGCAGCGCGGCCATCGCCTTGCGCACGCTCTCGCCGAAGTCGAGCCGGATCGGCGACCAGCCGCCGCCGCCGTAACGCCGGTTGATGCGATGCGCCGTGCTCCTGATTAGCCGCAGGTAGTCGCGGTAGACGGCGACGTCCTGCCGCGAAGGTTGGAGAAAGGCCCAGAACTGCACGTGTCCCTTCAGCTCAGGGTGGTAGTCGAGCAGCTTCTCGTAGGCGAGGAAGCCGCGCACGATGTTCTTCGACGGATCGGTGCGGTCGATCCTCACGATAAGGTGCTCGGGCCGCCACTCCCTGAGCTTTCGCTCCTCCACGAGCACGCTGTGTGAGAAGGCCAGCCGCGTGGTCGCGGCGACCTCGATGGAGATCGGGTAATGACGCGCATACACGACGCGTCCGTCGATCAGCACCGCGCGCTCCTTGTCGTCGACCGTGAGGCCGGCGTTCTCGTCGCAGGTCATCAGGAAGTTGCGCACGTCGAGGCTCGACTGGAAACCGACGATGTCGCAGCCGAGCAGTCCCTCGAGGATCGCGTCGCGCATGTTGCGCGGCAGCACCTTCCAGTACTGCGGCGTCGGCCATGGGATGTGCACGAAGTGCGTGATGACCGCGCCGGGCAGCTCTCGCCGAACCATCTTCGGCACCAGGTAGAGCTGGTAGTCGTGGACCATGATCAGCGGCCGCTCGGGCAGCTGATGTCCCACCTCGACGACGCGCCGCGCGACCTGGCGATTGACCTCGACGTAACCGTCGGCCCACGCGGTGTGGATCTCGCTGTCGACGTTCGGCTCCTGCGCAAGGTTCCACAGGTAGTGCTGGATGAACCACAGGACAGGGTTCGCGATGACCGAGTAGTACTTGTGGTACTGGTCGCGCGTCGGGTTGACGTAGTGAAGCTTGGTGGTCGAGCGGCCGAGCGGCGCCACGATCGTCTCGCCCTGCTGCTCGACCATGTTCCTTTCGGCCTCGGTCCGCACGCACGACACCCAGTCCGCCGACGTGACCTCGGCGAGTGTAAGGAGCGCCGTGACCACGCCGCCTGCGCCACGCGCGAATCCTCCTTCCGGTCGAGGCTCGTGCGGCGCGCGATTGCTGACGACCACCGCGGAGCTGTGCGGCAGCGTGCGCGTGACGTAGTTGCGCATTGAACTGCCGGGCCGGCGGCGCTCGACGCTCTGCAGGAACGGGCTATCAGCCATCAGCTCCCCCCTACGTCGGTGACGGCTTAGGTGATGGTAGCGGAGAGGGTATCGGCGTGACGCTCGGTAACGGCGAGATTGAAGGGCTCGCGCTCGGCGACGGCGACGGCGATGGGCTTGGTGACGGGCTCGGGCACATGTTCTCCGTGCCGGTCAGGAAGATCTCCTTGCCGCCTGCGCATCCATGCATGATGCCGTTGGGCTGCGAATACCAGTCGCGCATCTTGTTCGGCAGCCCGTTGACGAAGTAACGCAGCAACGTCGAGCCGACGCTCTCTCCGAACGCGAGGATGTGGCCGCCTCCGCCATTCGGCGCGGTGTTGCCGACCCAGGTCCCGATGACGATGTCGGGGTTGTAGGCCATCACCCACGAGTCGGGGATCTGGCCGTGCCCGTTGTCGCTGGTGCCGGTCTTGCTTGCCATCTGGCGGTTCCAGCCGAAGCCCCACTGGTACTGGTAGTGCCGCAGGACGTCGGTGATGAGGTAGGACTCCGGCGGCGTGAGCACGTTCTTGGTGTCAGTGCCGGGCCGCTGGTAAACGACGTTGCCTTGCCCGTCGTCGACGCTGTTGATCCAGCTCAGGTTCACGCGCTGGCCCTGGTTGGCGAAGACCTCGTAGCCCTGGACGTGCTCGAGCATCGTCACGTCGCTGCCGCCGATCGCGGTGGAGAGTCCCGGATCGAGCTTGCTGTTGATGCCCATCTTCTGGGCGAGGTCGATGACGTTGCTCATCCCTTCCATCTGGGCGACCTGCACCGCCGGGATGTTGCGCGAGAACAGCAGCGCCGTTCGCGCGGGGATCATGCCCATCCCGCCGTTGTCGAAGTCGTGCGGCGTGTAGCCGTTGAAGTTGGTGAGCTGGTCCTTCAGTACTGTCGCGAGCGTGATCTTGTGGTCGCGCAGCGCGGCCTCGTACACGTACGGCTTGAACGAGGATCCCGGCTGGCGCTCGGCTGTGACCACATCGAACTGGCCGCCGATGGAGTCATTGCTGTAGTCAGCCGAACCCACCCACGCCAGCACCTCGCCCGATTTCGGATCGGCGGCAAGCAGCGCCGCATTGTTTACGTTCGCCCAGTGAAGGTCACGCACCCCCTGCGCCACCGCCTGCTGCGCCAGCGCCTGCAGGTTGAGGTCGAGCGTCGTGTGGACTACCAGACCGCCCTGCTGGACGGTAGCCGAGCCGAACATCGACTCGAGCTGCGTCAGCACGAAGTCGACGAAGTGCGGTGCCTTGCTCTGGCGCGCGCTCACGCGTATGTGCAGCTCGCTCTTGAGATCTTCGGCGGCCGCCTGATCGGCCTCGCTCTGACTCAGCGCGCTGGTAGTGACCATGCCCCCGAGCACGTAATCCTGTCGCGCCTTTGCCTCCGAGTAATGCAGCACAGGGTCGTAAGCGCTCGGCGCCTGGATCAGGCCGGCGAGGAACGCAGCCTGCGCCGGACTGAGGTCCTTCGCTTCCTTGTTGAAGTACGTGCGCGCCGCGGCGCCGATGCCGTAAGCGCCGTGGCCGAAGTAGACGCGGTTCATATACATCGTGAGGATCTGGTCCTTCGAGAAGCGCTGCTCGAGGCCGATCGCAAGCACCATCTCATGGACCTTGCGGGGAAGCGATTTCTCCGGAGTGAGCAGCTGGATCTTCACCAGCTGCTGCGTGATCGTGCTGCCGCCCTGGTTCAGGCCGCCGCTCGTGAGGTCGACCCAGATGGCGCGCGCGGTCGATGGCAGGTCGATGGCGCCGTGGTGGTAGAAGTTGCGGTCCTCCGCGGCGATGACCGCTGCGGGCGGGTACTTGCCCATCTGGTCCAGAGTCAGGTTCACGTGGTAGTGGCCGGCCGGGCTGTAGTCCTCGATGACCTGGCCGTTGCGGTCGAGGATGATGATGTCGCCCGCCGCGAGCCCGCTGTTGGGGTCGGGCAGATCCTTGAGGGCCCACGCCACGTACACGGTGGACAGCGCGAAGATCGCCGCGATCGTGGCGGCGATCGCGATCCGGCGCCTCCACAGCCACCCGCTGAGTCCGCGCGTTCGCCAGCTGCGGGGAGCGGACGGTGCAGGGGTCCAGGCCAACCCTCAACCCTCCTGACAGCGCCAAGGGATAAGTAAGACTGCTGCGGCGCTTCGGAGTTAGAACGCCAAGTTCCGGGTGCCTACTCGAATTGTAAAAACGCCCAATTCGAGCTCGGATGGCCCCCGATTGGGCCCTTTAGGAGAACTCCACGGCGATGTAGCCGGCCCCGTTTGCCCCGATTGCCCAGGCGGTGCCCACGTAGTGGTATGGACCCATGATGTTGGCCCGGTGCTCGGGGCTGTTCATGAACATGGTGTTCAGCTGCGCGTCGTTGACGCCGCCGCTCCACCAGCCGACGTTCTCACCGGCCTGGTTGCCGAGGCGGCAACCGAGGTCGAGCGATGTGCCGTTGGTGTGATACGGCTGCACCCAACCCTGCCGCGAAAGGCGCACGGCGTTGGCCGCGGCCACGGACGCAAGGCATGAGCTCCACGTCACCGGGCCGAGTCCAGCGGAGGCGCGGTCGCGGTTGATCAATGACTGCTGGTACGAGCCGATGACGATTGAGCCCGGCGCGCGGGAGACCGGCGCGGTGTAGCGTGGCGCGGCCGTCGGCTTCGTTCCGCTGGATACGCCCGGGGCTGCGGACGCAGTGGCTAGCGCGAGCTTGTCCGTGTGCTGGTGGCCGGCCGCCGGCACCAGAAAGATGCTCGACGTGGCGAATCGGCTGGGCTGCTGTCCGTGGACTGACACGACGATGATGGCTGCGACCGCGAGCGCGGCCAGGCAGGCGGCGATAGATGAGGTGAGGCGCATGGTGCGGAGTGTGGGCGGCGATCACGACGGCGCGCCGCAGATGAGGTAAAAGCTTGTAAAACGGCCTCTAGGCGACTTCTGGAAGGCGCGTGTTCAGCCGCTCCTGGGCCATCACCAGGAACACCTCGGCCGCGTGCTCCCAGCCGCGGTGCTGCGACCACATCATCGTCATCGCGCGCAGGGCCAGGATCAGCGCCTCGTAGATCTGGAAGCGGTCGAGCGTCGCGTGAGGCCTTAGCTGTCGATAACGGCTCAAGAACGCGCTCCGCACCGCCTCCGCCGCGACCGTGTCCTCCCATCCGCCTGGCGCGGACGGAATGGCGTATGCGCAGAACTTCGCGAGGTCGTAGCTGGTTTCTGCGAGCGCGAAGTAATCGAAGTCGATCAGTGAGTAGGTGCCGGCGTCGTACATGAACTGGTCGTACTTGAGGTCGGCGTGCGTCGCCAGGATCTCCTCTTCGTAGGTCTTCTCGAGCCGGTCCCGAATGTGCAGCAGCAGCTCGGTCAGCAGGAAGTGCGCCTTCGGGTCGACGTAGATGAACTGCTCGGCCACCGAATCGAGGCGGTCGAGCTCCGTCTCGATGTGGATGCGCTCGTCCGGCTCCATTCCCGTCTCGTGGATCACCGCGATGGCTTCGGCTGCGGCGGTGCCCACGCCCTGGAACTCCTTGCTGGCTCGGTCGCCCTTGACAGGCTCGCCCGGCACCTCGCCCTCGAGCAGGATCCCGAGCTCCTTGACGAACACGAGTGGGCGCGGGATGCGCAGCAGCCCATCCGACTCCACCGCCGCCCGCCACAGCTTTTCTTCGAGCTGGAATGTGCGCAAGCCCCGGTGGCCCGGCTGCACCTTGCCGTACACGGCCGACCGCACGCCGCCCGGCTCGTCGAGGTCATAGCGCAGGATCGCGCTGATCTCCGGCGTGTAGCGCACTCGCTCGACGTGCAGCCGGTCGATCTGCCGCTTGTTGCCGGCGAACCCGCCGTGCAGGCTCGACAGCACGTGCCACATCGTCTCGGCGTCCGACGCCACCGGAAGGCCGGGCAGGGCAAGGTCAAACGGGTAGAACCAGTAGGCGAGCTGCGATTCGTCGCTGATGTGCGGATAGCCGATGCTCTCTATGGGGTCGCAGCGGTGTCCCGCGCTCTCGGTCACCAGCCGCTCGCGCAGCAGATCCCACGCGCCCGAGTCGAACGCACCCCTTGCGACCAGCCGGAGCTTGCGCTCTTCCCCTTCCTTATTAATTGTGACCTCGTGGATCACCCAGTAAGCGTGGGGTGGCTCGAGCCGCGATGCTCTCTTGCGGACGCGCCCCACTTCCCAACCGGTACCGTCCAGTACCTTTCGCGTGAAATCGGCCACGGCGTCCGTTCCAGTGGCCTCCTGCATGGTTAGTAAAGAGATCGAAGGCGTTCTCAACTCAGGGGTTTCCCAACTAACAACGCCGGAGCGGGCGTTCAGCGACATGTCCCGGTGACGGGATTTGCGCAGAGCGGCGGCGAGGGAAAACCGTCCCAAATCCTCATTACCGCTCCGGAGGTGGCGTATTGGATAACTCATTTGTCGGGTCCATCGCCCACGCACCAGGACTCCTGCGCCAGGTGGTGGTGTCGTTGGCGATTTTCTTGTGCGGTCTGATGCTCATGCTTGCGAGGTCGTCCCCGGCGCTGGCCGCTGACTCGCACAGCAAGGACGATCACGGGAAGCAGAGCTCAGCGACGGCGCAGCGGCATGACGGGCCTTCCCATCACCACGACCAGGAGATCGGTGGTTCGGGTGGTGGCGACGGCAAAGGAAACGGCGACGGTAAGAACACGCACTCGAGCGGGGCAAGCTCCAGTTCGAGCGCGAAGAGCAGTGACAGTCAGAAGGCCGCCGGCTCCGCAGGAAGCTCGGAGACCGCAACCGGCGGCGGCAAGTCGATGAGCTCGTCGAGCTCTTCGAGCAACGCAGCCGCGACCTCGAGCGCAAGCTCGAACACGAGCTCGGGCGCCAGCTCGTCCGGCAGCAACGCTCCCGCCAACGGCGGCGATAGCGGCAAGTCCGGGGCAACCGCGGGCGCCAGCGACACAACCGGGCATCACAAGGAGCCCGGCGAAGGCAACTCGGACTCGAACGGCGATCTGCACAGCGGCGGCAACGGCGATGACACGCCGAAGACACACGGGCACGGCGACACAACCTCTGCACCTAGCACCGGCACGAGCACTGGTACCACCGCGAACAGCACGCAGAGCGCGCCCAGCGCCAGGGTCGGGTCCACCGGATCCATCGGCAGCACTGGCAGCGTGAACGGCAGCACCGGCAACTCGACCAAGGTCGGAAGCACCGGATCTGTCGGCAGCGCGGGCAGCGCCAACGGCAGCACCGGCAACTCCGGCGGCGTTTCAGGCTCGACTCAGAGCAGCGGCGCCTCCACGGGCAACACCGCGAACAGCGCCAGGACATCGAACAGCGGTGGCGTCAGCGGCTCCTCGCAGAGCAGCGGCGCGTCCACCGGCAACACGGCCAACAGCTCCAAGACCGCGAACACGGTGAAGGTCGGGTCGACCGGATCCGTGGGCAGCGCGGGCAGCGCCAACGGCAGCACCGGCAACTCGGGCGGGGCAGCGCCAACGGCAGCACCGGCAACTCGGGCGGCGTCTCCGGCTCGACGCAGAGCAGCGGCGCCAGCAGCGGCAACACGGCCAACAGCGCCAAGTCTTCGGGCAGCGCCAAGGTCGGCAGCACCGGTTCGGTCGGCAGCGCAGGCAGCGCCAACGGCAGCACCGGCAACTCCGGCAAGGTCGGCAGCACCGGTTCGGTCGGCAGCGCAGGCAGCGCCAACGGCAGCACCGGCAATTCCGGCGGCGTCTCGGGCTCGACCAAGAGCGCGGGCAGCACCGGAGCCCCCAGCGCGGGCAGCGCCCAGGTGGGCAGCACCGGTTCCACCAACAGCACCGGCAACTCGGCGGTCAACGGCAGCACCGGCAACTCCGGCGGCGTCTCGGGCTCGACCAAGAGCGCGGGCAGCACCGGAGCCCCCAGCGCCGGCAGCGCCCAGGCCAGCGGAGGCGCGGGCGGCACGGGTGGCGTCAGCGGCACCACCGCAACGGGTGGCGTCAGCGGCACCACCGCAACAGGGACAGGCGGCGTCAGCGCAGGCACCACGCTCGCGAACACCGGACTCCCACTCCTGGGAGCTCCGTTGGGCGCCCTCCTAGTCGCACTCGGCGGCATCGGCCTTCGGCTGAGGCGCCGCAAGTAAGTCAGCGCGCGTGACCGGGTCCGCATCGCGCGGGCCCGGTCTTCTTTTTGTGGGGACGTGAACGCCACCACGCGTTTCAGTGATGGGTCCACTCCGCAAGGCGTGGGCCCACCAGATTTCAGCTGCGGAGGCATCGATGGCTCTATCGCCCGGCGGAATCATTGCGTGGCTCTTGGTTGGTTTGATCGCAGGCTGGGCGGCAGGCAAGGTGAGCCGCGGCCATGGCTTCGGCCTCATCGGCGACCTGGTCGTAGGGCTTATCGGCGCCCTGATCGGCGGGCTGGTCGCAGGCGCTTTCATCCAGGGCAGCGTGGGCTTTATCGGAAGCATCATCGTGGCCTTCCTCGGCGCCCTCCTCCTCCTGGTACTGATCCGCCTCCTGAGCGGGCGACGAACCACTACCTGACTGACAGCCAACCGGCCGAGGCGGCGACTCGGCCCAACGATTACCTCACTTGTACGGTGACGCGGCACGCCCCCGGGCGATTTGATTTAGCGGTCCCTTAACACGCCTGGAGGCCGATTGGACATAGCAGCACGACCCGGCGCGAACGAGGGCGGCCGGGCAAAGCGGATCACGGAGCCGGAATCGAACCGGCGCTCCACCGGTGGCACGCGCCCATCCGGCAGCGCCGGACATGTCGCGCCTGCCGGCAAGACAAACGGCGCCATGGGGGAGCTGCGACAAACGATCTCCCGCATCGAGCAGGAGCGCGATCGAGCCGCAGCCCGGCTGCAGCAGGCCGAAGAGGACCTCGACGTAGCCCAGCAGCGCCTCGAGGACGCTGACTCGGCCCGCAGACATCTGCTCGACAACGTCGCCTCGGGAGGCGACGAGGCCAGGCGGCGGTTCGCAAGCGCCCTGCACGACGACGCCCTGCAGCTCCTCACCGCGGCGGAGCTTCAGCTCGAACGGCTTCGAGTCGACGCCCAGCGGACAAAGTACGCGGCCGACCTGGAACAGCTCAGGATCACGATGAAGCGGGTCGAGGAGTCGCTGCGAAACCTGCTCTACAACGTGAGCCCAGCCTCAGTCGACCTGCACATGCGGCTCAGCGACTCGATCCGCGACCGCGCGGTGGCGCTCAAGCAGCACACCGGCATAGAAGCGGAGCTGGACATCCGCCTTCCGGACGCACTTCCCGCTGTCGTGAAGACGAATGTGTTCAAGAACATCTCCGAGGCGTTGAGCAATGTCGAGAAGCACAGCAACGCGACGCGCGTAAGCGTCAGAGCCGAGACCGTGAACGGCGGCATCAGCATCGCCATCTCCGATGACGGGACCGGGTTCGTCGTGGCCGAGAGCCTCCATCTGCCCGGACACCTTGGCTTGATCGCCATGCGCGAACGCGCGCACCTCGCGGGCGGATGGTGCCGCCTCGACAGCGAGCCCGGGGCCGGAACCCGCGTCAATTTCTGGATTCCGTTCGGACCATAAAGCGAAAACGAGGGGGAGGATGTCTGCATTGGCTCGTCGAGCCGTAACCACTGAATCCGTCGACCCGAGGGTCACGCTCAACGTGCTGACCGCCGTCAAGCGCGGTGACTTCTCCGCGCGCATGCCGGCGAACTGGACGGGTCCGGCGGCTCGCGTGGCCGCAGCGCTCAACGAGATCATCGAGTCCAACCAGCGCCTGGAGCGTGAGCTTCATCGCCTGAGCAAGCGCGTGGGCAAGGAAGGCCAGATGAAGCGCGCGCCGCTCGGCGACGCGGGCGGCGCCTGGGCGAGCACGCTCGACGCCATCAACGACCTCATCGAGGACCTCTCGCGGCCGAACATGGAGATGGGCCGCGTCATCCGCGCGGTCGCCGGCGGCGACCTGTCGCAGACGATGCCGCTCGAGATCGATGGCCGCCGTTTGCAGGGCCAGTTCCTCAACACGGCCAAGACTGTCAACACGCTGGTCGACCAGCTGCGCCTCTTCGCCAACGAGGTGACGCGCGTGGCGCGCGAGGTGGGCACCGAGGGCAAGCTGGGCGGCCAGGCCGAGGTCAAGGGAGTCGGCGGCGCCTGGAAGGAGCTGACCGACAACGTCAACACCATGGCCAGCAACCTGACCAGTCAGGTGCGAAACATCGCGGAGGTCACCACCGCGGTTCAGCAGGGAGACCTCTCCAAGAAGATCACAGTCGACGTCCAGGGCGAGCTGCTCGAGCTGAAGAACACCGTGAACACGATGGTGGACCAGCTGAACGCATTCGCAAACGAGGTGACGCGCGTGGCGCGCGAGGTGGGCACCGAGGGCAAGCTCGGCGGCCAGGCCGAGGTCGAGGGCGTCGGCGGGGTGTGGAAGGACCTGACCGACAACGTGAACTTCATGGCCGGCAACCTCACGAGCCAGGTTCGAAACATCGCCGAGGTCACCACCGCGGTGCAGCAGGGCGACCTGTCCAAGAAGATCACGGTCGACGTCCAGGGCGAGATCCTCGAGCTCAAGAACACCATCAACGTCATGGTCGACCAGCTGAATGGGTTCGCCAACGAGGTGACCCGCGTGGCGCGCGAGGTCGGCACCGAGGGCAAGCTCGGCGGTCAGGCCAAGGTCGAGGCCATCGCCGGCATCTGGAAAGACCTCACCGACAACGTGAACTTCATGGCCGGCAACCTGACGAGCCAGGTGCGGAACATCGCCGAGGTCACCACCGCCGTGCAGCAAGGGGACCTCTCCAAGAAGATCACCGTGGATGTTCAGGGCGAGATCCTCGAGCTCAAGAACACCATCAACCTGATGGTGGACCAGCTCAATGCATTCGCCCTCGAGGTCACCCGCGTGGCGCGCGAGGTGGGCACCGAAGGACAGCTGGGCGGCCAGGCCGAGGTGGAGGGCGTGGCCGGCATCTGGAAAGACCTGACCGACAACGTCAACACGATGGCCAGCAACCTCACAAGCCAGGTGCGAAACATCGCCGAGGTCACCACCGCGGTGCAGCAGGGCGACCTGTCGCGAAAGATCACCGTCGACGTTCGCGGAGAGATCCTCGAGCTCAAGAACACGATCAACGTCATGGTCGATCAGCTCAACGCGTTCGCCAACGAGGTGACGCGCGTGGCCCGCGAGGTGGGCACCGAGGGCAAGCTGGGCGGCCAGGCCGATGTCGAAGGCGTCGGCGGCATCTGGAAAGACCTGACCGACAACGTGAACACGATGGCCAGCAACCTCACCGCCCAGGTGCGCGGCATCGCGCGCGTGGTGACGGCGGTCGCCAACGGTGAGCTCGAGGGCAAGCTCGTGCTGGAGGCGAAGGGCGAGATCGCCGAGCTCGCCGACACCATCAACAGCATGACCGACACGCTGGCGACCTTCGCAGACCAGGTGAGCACCGTCGCTCGCGAGGTGGGCGTCGAGGGGCGGCTGGGCGGTCAGGCGAGCGTGCCCGGCGCCGCCGGCACGTGGCGCGACCTCACCGACAACGTCAACCGGCTATCAGCCACGCTGACGACGCAGGTGCGCGCGATCGCGGAGGTGGCCACCGCGGTGACCGAGGGCGACCTGACTCGGTCGATCGGCGTGGAGGCGAGCGGAGAGGTTGCGGTCCTCAAGGACAACATCAACGAGATGATCAGCAACCTCCGCGAGACGACCCTGAAGACGAAGGAGCAGGACTGGCTGAAGACCAACCTCGCGCGGTTCACGCGCATGCTGCAGGGCCAGCGCGATCTGCTGACCGTGTCGCGCCTCATCCTGTCGGAGCTGGCGCCCCTGATCAACGCCGAGTACGGCGCGCTTTACGGCATGGTCCACCCCGACAGCTCCGAGCCGTACCTGATGTTCCAGGCCGGCTACGCGTACAAGCCGCGCAAGGACCTCGCGCGCGAGTTCCGACTCGGTGAAGGGCTGGTCGGCCAGTGCGCGCTCGACAAGCAGCCGATCCATCTGACCAAGGTGCCGCCGGACTACATCCGGATCACGTCCGGCCTCGGCCAGGCACCGCCGCACAACATCCTCATACTCCCTGTCCTCTTCGAAGGCGACGTTCGCGCCGTGATCGAGCTCGCCGCGTTCCAGGAGCTCAGCCCGATCCACCGCGACTTCCTGGACCAGCTCACTGACAGCATCGGCGTCGTCCTGAACAACATCCAGGCCAACGGACGCACCGAGTCCCTGCTTCGCCAGTCGCAGTCGCTGGCCAACGAGCTGCAGAGCCAGCAGGACCAGCTGCAGCGCACAAACGCCGACCTGGAGGAGAAGGCCAACCAGCTCGCGCAGCAGAACGCCGAGATCGAGCAGAAGCGGGCCGAGGTTGAGGACGCCAAGAACATGCTCGAGGACAAGGCGGATCAGCTGGCGGTGACCTCGCGCTTCAAGTCCGAGTTCCTCGCCAACATGTCCCACGAGCTGCGAACGCCGCTCAACAGCCTTTTGATCCTGGCCCAGGAGCTGGCGGAGAACCCGGACGGCAACCTGCTGCCCAAGCAGGTCGAATACGCCACGATCATCCGCTCGTCGGGAAGCGACCTGCTGAAGCTGATCAACGACATCCTCGACATCTCGAAGATCGAGTCCGGCACGGTGGCGCTGGAGATCACCGACCTCCCGGTGGCCGATATCGAGCATCTGATCGAGCGCACGTTCCGCCACGTGGCCGACGTGACCAAGCTCGCCTTCACGATCGACCTGGATCCCACGCTGCCCGCGACGATTCCGACCGACCCGCAGCGCCTGCAGCAGATCCTCAACAACCTCCTGAGCAACGCGTTCAAGTTCACTGAGAAGGGCAAGGTCGAGTTCCGGGCAGCGCCGGCGACATCAGGTTGGACGTCGGAGATGCTGTCTCAGGCGGAAGGCGTGGTGGCCCTCAGCGTGACCGACACCGGCATCGGGATCCCGCTGGACATGCAGCGGTCGATCTTCGAGGCGTTCTCCCAGGGCGACGGCACCACCAGCCGCAAGTTCGGCGGCACAGGTCTGGGCCTTTCGATCTGCCGCGAGCTGGTGAGCTTGCTGGGGGGCGAGATCACGCTGAAGAGCCAGCCCGGCAAGGGCAGCACCTTCACGGTGTATCTGCCGGCGGGCACAATTCCTCCGCCGCGGCGGGCAGCAGATGCGCCGTCCAACGGTGCGGAGGTGCTCCCGCCGGCGCCTCGCGCGCACGAGCCGGCGCTGGTTGGCGCGGCGACGCGGTCGCCGCGTGGTGAGCGACCGGCTACCGCGGTCCAGCCGGCACGGGCAAAGAGCCGGCGCCGGCGGGTGGACGAGATCGTGATCGCGGAACCGGTTGCAGTCGGAAACGGCAAGGCCGTGCTCGTGGTGGAGGACGACGCGATCCAGCGGCAGCACATCGTAACCATGGTCGCGCCGCTGCAGGCGGAGGTGGTCCCGGTGGCGACGGGCGAGGAGGCGCTGGCCGAGCTGAAGCGCAAGAAGTTCGACGTCGCGGTCATCGACCTCGGTCTCCCGGGCATGAGCGGCTGGGAGGTGATCGACCGCATCCGGAGCACGAAGGCGCTGCGCTCGACTGCGCTCGTCGTTTACACCGCTCGCGACCTCAACCACGAAGAGGAGCTGAGGCTCGCCAAGGCCACACGCAGCGTCGTGGTCAAGGAGGTGCGGTCGGCGGAGCGCCTGCGAGACGAGATCTCGAGCCTGCTCAGTCAGCCGGCGGCGAACGAGGCGACGAGTCAGTCAACGTCGAACGGCAGCCCAGACCCGGCTCTCGCCGGCAAGAAGGTGCTGGTCGTGGACGACGACATCCGCAACATCTTTGCATTGACCGCCATGCTTGAGCGGCAGGGCATGCAGGTGATCGCCGTCGACAATGGCCAGGACGCGGTCGAGGTGGTTCGCGAAGAGCCCGACATCAGCATCGCGCTCGTCGATGTGATGATGCCGGAGATGGATGGCTTCACAACCATGAGCCATATGCGACAGCTGCCGAAGTTCAAGAAGCAGCCAATCGTCGCTCTGACCGCCAAGGCCATGAAAGGCGACAGAGAGAAATGCATCGAGGCAGGGGCGTCGGACTACATCGCCAAGCCGGTCAACAGCGCACATCTCTTGACAATGCTCCGCTCCTGGTTGAGCGGCTGAGCGCGACGCGCCCGAGGGCAACGTCACCAGGCTCGGACGAGCGGAGCCTGGAGGAGATAGAGCTACAACTGTTGCTGGAAGGGATATCTCTTCACTACGGCTACGACTTTCGGGATTACGCGCCGGGGCCGTTGCGCCGCAACATCATGATGAGCATGGCGCTCGAAGGAGCGCCCACCATCTCTGCGTATCAGGATCGGGTGCTTCACGATCCGGCGAGCCTCCAGCGGTTCCTCAACACGGTCGGCGTCAACGTCACGAGCATGTTTCGCGAGGCGATCGCACTGCGCGTGCTGCGTGAGGAGATCGTGCCGTGGCTGCGCACCTTTCCATCCGTGCGCATCTGGGTCGCCGGATGCGCCACGGGCGAAGAGGTGGCGTCGCTGGCAATAGTCCTGCGTGAGACGGGGATGCTGGGCCGCACGCGCATCTACGCGACCGACATCAACGACGCCAGCCTCGCGATCGCTGCACGGGGCTTGCTGCCGCTGGAAAGCATGCAGTCGGGCGAGGCGGACTACCGGCGCTCGGGGGGCAGCACCTCGCTCACCGATTACTACGCGGTGGTCGGCGATGTGGCACGGCTGGACAGGACGCTGCTATCAGGCGTGACGTGGGCCCGGCACAACCTGATCAGCGACGCGTCGTTCAACGACTTCCATGTGATCCTGTGCACGAACGTTCTGACGCATTTCAGCCGCCGGCTGCACATCCAGGTGCAGCAGCTCCTGCACGACAGCCTGGTGCGCTCGGGATACCTGATCGTGGGCCGTCTCGAGTCGGTGATCCGCTGGGGAAGCCTGGGTGATTACAACCGGGTGCACGAGAGTTCTGGCGTGTATCGCAAGGGGGCCGCGTGAGGCAGAGGCGCGCCATGCCGGAAGCAGAAGAAGCAGCCGTTGGGCCGGTCGTGAACATCCTCATCGTCGACGACGACCCGGCGAAGCTCATCGCGCTGCGCGCCGTGCTCGAACCGCTCGGCGCGAACGTGGTCGAGGCGAGGTCCGGCCCCGATGCGCTGCGCCACCTGCTCAAGGAGGACTTCGCCGTCATCCTGCTCGACGTCCGAATGCCGATCATGAACGGCTTCGAGACGGCGGAGATGATCCGGCAGCGGCCGGCTTCTGAGCTGACCCCGATCATATTCGTGACAGCATTCGATCAGGCCGAGACGAACCTGGGCCGCGGCTACGAGCTTGGCGCGGTGGACTTCGTGTTCTCCCCCATCGTGCCCGCCATCCTGCGCGCGAAGGTCACGGTCTTCATGGAGCTGTACAAGAGCCAGCAGGAGCTGAAGCGTTACCGAACTCAGCTGCAGGGACTCGTGCAGGAGCGGACAACCGCGCTGACGGCGATCAACCGCGAGCTCGAGGCGTTCAGCTACTTCGTCTCACACGACCTGCGCGCGCCGTTGCTTTCGATCGACACCATCGCGGAGTCGCTGCTGGACAACCCCGAGGTCGTGAGCGATGGCACCAAGGACCAGGTCATGCGGCTGCGCCGCACGAGCAAGCAGATGATGGCCCTCTTCGAGGGGATGCGGACGCTGTTCCGCCTGACCGGCGGCGACATCCGCCGCCAAAAGGTGGATATCAGCCGGATCGCCACCGAGATAATCGCCCAGTTTCAAGCGCAGGAGCCGAAGCGCCAGGTGGATTTCCGGGTCGAGGAGGGCCTGACAGCATCAGGCGATGCCGGGCTCGTCCGCATCCTGCTGACGAACCTCATCAGCAACGCATGGAAGTTCACGCGCGACAAGCCGCAGCCGGTGATCACCATCGGCTCCGAGCGCGTCGCGGTTGAGACCAGGCTCTTCGTTCGCGACAACGGCGTCGGCTTCGACATGATTTACGCGCACAAGCTCTTCGGCGCCTTCCAGCGCCTCCACAGCCAGAGCGAGTTTGCGGGCGAGGGCATCGGGCTCGCGGTGGCTCAGCGCATCGTCAACCGGCACGGCGGCCGGATCTGGGCCGAAGGGGCTATGGGCGAAGGCGCGACGGTCTATTTCGTGCTGTAGGTGCGCAAGGGGGACAGGTCCCCCTTGCCGGGAAACCCCCTCGGCTCGCGACGTCAGGCAAGCTAGTTGAAACGTGAAGTCATGGCTCGGCAAAGCCGAGCCAACCCTGCCACGCCAGCTACGACGAACTCTGAGGCGGCGGCGCGGGGTAGTACTGGTCGGTGAAGATCACGTAGCGCTGAGTCGCAAACGCGCCAGCCCACAAGGGCCAGCACGTGGTCAGCGTGAGGTGATAGCCGCCGCTCTGGGGCACGAGCACGGTTGTGTCCGAGGGATCCACGATTCGGGACCCGGTCACGCGATAGCGGTAGAGCCCGTATCGCGTCTGCAGGTCGACCTCGTCGCCGACCCCGATCTTCGGGAAGTCGACCCAGTACACGTTGTGGGCCGCCACGCCGACAGTGCCCTGATCGCCGGGCCACGGCGTGTCGGGGTAATGACCCGGCCCGCTGTAGAGGACGCCGCTGCTGATGCCTTCCTTCACGGCGGCGAAGTAGCCGAGCTTCGGGACCTGGATCGCGAAGTCGACGCCGCCGACCGGATGCTTGAGCGCCGGATCGACCTTTGGTGGCGTGACAGTGGGCACGACCACCTGTTGGCGCCATGCCTGATCGATGCGGTTCTGATGTTCGACCGCGACCGACGTCGCGTAGAAGAAGCTGATGATCAGAAGCACCCCTGCGGCGATGAACAGCAGAGCTGTCGCCCGCAGCGGGTCCAGGCGGTTAGCGGCCTTTGCTGTGCCCTTTCTCTCGGTGCTGCTTGAGAACAGTCCGCGCAGCCACTTCCTTGGCGCGCTCGCCATATCGTCCTTCTTCCTTGGCCGACTCGACGATGTGCTCGTACTGGCGCTGCTCTTTGGGCCCGACGCCGCGTACATGTTTCCTGCCAGGCAAAACTGCCCTCCTGATGGGTGGTCCTTAACTGGAACGCGTCCTGGCGGGCCAGTACCGGGCCTAGTCGGCCGCCAGGATCCTCCCCACTCGGCTCGCCAGCGTGGCCGGCGTCGTGTTGGCCTTGACCATCCAGTCCACGATGCCCATCTTGCGAGCCTCCTCCTCGCGGCCACCCAGGCCCGAGGCATTGGAGACGACCAGCACGGGGACGTCCTGCGTGCTCGCGTTCGATCTGAGCCGGCGCAGCACCTCGAAGCCGTCCATGCGCGGGAGCAGAAGGTCGAGCAGGATCAGCGCGGGCGGGTCGGCGAGGGCCTGGCTGAGGCCCGACTCGCCGTCGTGCGCGACCTCCACCGGCCAGCCGCCGGCCTCCAGCCCGAGACGGTACATGTCGGCGATGAACCGGTCGTCCTCGATGAAGAGGATTCGTTTGGGCCGCTGGTCGCGGGCCAGACCTTGACTGGCAACGTTCGCATGCCGCCCGGTAACCTTTTGGAGATGGCTTCTGAACGGGGGAAAGACGAGACGGCCCAGCTGCTCGACCTCGCTTTTGATGCGATGCTCGCGATTGAATCTGATAGTCACAGGATCACTTATTGGAACGCGGGAGCCCGGCGAATGTACGGCTATTCCCGCGAAGAGGCGCTCGGGCAGATCTCGACCAAGCTGCTTCAAACCCGCTATCCCGGGTCCAGAACCTCGGCGCACGCCGTGGTCAAGCAGAACGGCGCCTGGGAGGGCCGCCTCGTCCAGACCCGCAAGGACGGCAGCGTGATCGTGGTCGACGGCAGGTGGGTACTCGACCGTACCGCCGGCCGGATCCTCCAGGTGAACCGGGAGATCACCGATCAGGTAGCCACCTCGGAGCGCTTCAAGGTTCTGGTCGAGAGCGTAAAGGACTACGCGATCTTCCTTCTCGACACCAGGGGCCGCGTCTCGAGCTGGAACGAGGGTGCCCGGAGAATCAAGGGTTATGAGGAGCACGAGATCCTGGGCACGCATTTTTCGGCGTTCTATCCGCAAGAGGACGTCGAGGCAGGAAAGCCCGAGCGCGAGCTTCGCATGGCGCGAGAGTCCGGCCGCGTCGAAGACGAAGGCTGGCGCGTGCGCAAGGACGGATCTCGCTTCTTCGCGATGGTCGTGATCACCGCCCTTTACGACCCGTCCGGAAAGCTGACGGGCTACGCCAAGGTGTCTCGCGACATCACGGCGCGGCAGCTGGAACGCCAGCGCCTGCTCGACCTCGAGCGCTCGAAATCGGCTTTCCTGAACCTCGTCGCGCACGAGCTTCGCAGCCCGTTGACGGTGCTGCGCGGATACCTGTCGATGTTCCGCGACGCCTCGCCGGAGCGCAAGCGAGACCTGGAGGAACGGTCGCTGCCCGCGCTGGAGGCGAAGACGATCGAGATGAGCCGTTTGGTCGACCAGATGGTCGAGGTCGCGCGACTCGAAGAGGGCAGCCTCCGGCTGCGCTCCGACCGCGTGGACCTCTTGACCATCGCCGAGCAGGCGGTCGACCTGGTGCGGGCACTCGAGGAGCCCCCTGGCCACCGCTTGGTGTTCGAGCCCTTCCCCGGTGAGCTCAACGTCCTCGGCGACCCGGAGCGCATCCAGATGATCCTCAGCAACCTGCTGTCGAACGCCATCAAGTACTCGCCATCCGGGACTGAGGTGACGGTAATCCTCGACCAGACGGCAGAGCTCGGCCGCGTGGCGATCAACGACCAGGGGGTTGGCATCCCGCTGGCGGAGCAGATCCGCCTGTTCAGCCGGTTCATGCGCGTGGACCGCCCGGACTCCGATCATGTTCCGGGGACCGGGATGGGGCTCTACCTCTCGCGTGAGCTCGCCCGGAGGATGGGAGGCGACATCGTCCTGCAGTGGTCGGGACCGGGCGGCTCGTCGTTCGCGTTGCTGATGCCGCTGGCGAAAACCTGAGGCTCAGCTCAGCAGCGACAGCACGATCAGCGCCTGGCCTGAGTGGTACAGCATGATGTTCCCCAGGCGTCCCCACGAGAGCGGCTTGACGAAACGATTCCACGCAAGCAGGCCGTCTGAATAGAAGAACAGCAGCGCCCCCGCCAGGGCGACGAGTGAGCCGGTGCTGCCCGAGCTCGAGACCATGATCACGAACACCGTCACGTAGGCGACCACCGGCCAGACCAGTCCGGGCTGGTTCTTGCGCACCGCCCTTATCACCGGCGGAAGGATCACCGCCACAGACACAAGCGCGATCACGGCGGCCACCGCCAGCAGCGCCGCCTGGAGCGGGCGATGGTTGAAGCCCGCGATGTACGCGATGTGCTCGGCAAGCGCAGCGACCAGGCCGAGCAGGAACATGTCCCGCGGCAGCATCAGGAAGATGTCGCTGATGAGCCCAAACGTCAGGGCCACCACAAAAAAGGTGCGCTCGGTGGAATCCACCGGGTGGAGAAGGATCGCGACGGCCATCAGGCCGACCATCACCGCGGGCTTGGCCACGTACTCGAGCCCGCGCCGGGAGGCGGCGACGGCGAACCAGTCGGCAAGCGCGAACACCGCGGTCACCGCCAGCGCGAGCCACGCCAAACCGGTCACCTGATTGCCACGTTTGGCGCCAAACAGGCCCTAGCTTTCGGCATCAGCCGCGGGTTTGGCGCCAAACGGGTCGAACTGGCCCTTTAGCGGGCGGCTTTCAGCGCGGCCTTGAGGTCCGAGACGCCCATGTAGACGGTGGCGCGCTTGCCGCCGCCCGGCCCGGCGTACACGTACTCGATGTTCACGCCCGCGGCGCCGAGCTTCTTGGACACCTTGCCCAGCGTGCCGGGGTTGTCGGTCAGCGTCACCGAAAGGACCTCTTCTTCCGAGGCTTCCCAGCCCATCGATGAGCAGATCTTCTTAGCCGCGGCGGTCTTGTCGACCACGATGCGCACGGCGCCGCGGCCCCCTTCGGTGGTCGCCATCAGGGCGCGGATGTTCACCTTCTTGGCGCCCAGGGCGGCCCCTATCTCACCCAGGCGGCCCGGCTGGTCAGAGACCGAGATCGTCAGCTGCTTTGCTCGCGGCATCTTTCCCACCTCTTAGCAAATCCGGCTTGCACCGGCTCGGCTTTTGTCGGTAGCTTAGCCGCGACGGGGTACGCGTGAAAGAGGGCCTGGTCGAGCACCAGAGCGAATGGGGACCGTTCACGACGCTCGCCACCGACGAGATCGTGTCGGTCGAGCCGGCCACGCACGACTGGGCTCCCAGCCATCCAATCGATGTCGACGCCATCCTCGCCGCGCTCGGCGCTCACGCTCCTTTCCTGAGCGCCGGCATGTGGCCGCCATCCGCGAGCCCGACCTCACAGGACATCGGCTCCGACTACGGCGACACGTTGTTCCCGAGAGACCTGTTCATCTCTTTGCGGTCGCTGGCGGCTCGGTATCCGCCCGAGCGTTTCCTGCCTGTCGTCGACGAGGTTTTTCGCCATCAGGACAGCGACCGCGAACCGGGCAAGCTATTCCACGAGCACCGCGACCCGAACACGCCGCTGGCCAGGAGCATCTCGGCCATCACCGGCTGCACGTGGCCCTGGTTCGCCGCGGACGATGTGACCGGCGACGGCGCGTGCTACGTGATGGAGCTGGCGCTGGCCGATCCCTCGATCCTCGAGCGGCGAGTGGGCGACGTCACCTATGCCGGCGCGGTCTCAGCCGCGCTCAGGTGGGAGCTGCGCCGCATGCGGGAGAGCGGCCATCTCATCCTTTCGCGGCAGCTTTCGCGGCCTCCCGGCTCCACATGGATGCCGCCGATCGGCTCCGTCTGGAAGGACTCTCCCGACGGTTTCGTGCGTCCCGACGGGACGCTGCCCACCCGGGCGGTGGCCATCGTCGAGGTGCAGTGCATCCTGTACCGGTCGCTGCGGGTCGCAGCGCAGCTCCCGATCGTCGGTGACTCGCATGACTTCGATGGCCTCGCGGACAGCGTTCGCTCTGACTTTCTCGATACGTTCTGGGTCGACGACGGCGCGGGCGGCTTTCCCGGTTACTTCGCCGAGCTGGATGAACCAGGCGAGAAGCTCGTCGTGGCGCCGATCGTTGCGTCGTGCCTGATCGACGTGCTGGCAAGCGGCATGCTCGACGGCCCTACGTACGCGGACCGCATTCGGTCGGTCATGCGCCACCTCTACGACCCAGCGCTTGGCCTGCGCGGCGCGCTCGGTCCCCGGTCACTGAGCACCGAGTCGGCGCACTACTACCCGTCCGGTGGCGACAAGGGCGCGGTGTGGCCGTACTTGAACGACCGGCTTGCAACCGCTGCTGCCCAGCGCGGGTTCCACCGCTGCGCCCACCACGACGACCTGCTGACGGTGCACATCTGCGAGGCGACGGGCGCCGTGCCGGAGTTCGTGCCCGACGCCGCCGAGCCCGGCTTCGACCTCGTGCGCGTGAAGGTGAGGCGCGCGCGACCTGAGCCGTATGTGACAACCGCGATCGAGCCGGCCAAGCCCTGGCAGCTGTGGACTTTGGGCGCGCTCGTGCGCGCATCGGCTCGGGCGTCCGCGTACGACCGCGAACAGCCGAGATCTTCTTCGGCGGACGTCGATACGCTCGACTCCGAGCTCGCTGCGCTGGCGCGGCAGGCCGCGGTAGTCTGAGATCGATGACCGCGAGTGACTGGAACCAGAAGACCATCGAGGAGTTCCACGCCAAGAAGGGCCTCGGCGTGGGCCCGTGGCGGGACAACCTGCTGCTGCTGACCGCGAAGGGAGCGAAGAGCGGCGACGAGATCACGACGCCCCTCGTCTATCGAAAGGACGGCGACCGCTACGTCGTCGTGGCGTCGAAGGGCGGCGCGCCGCAGCATCCGCAATGGCTGCACAACCTCGAAACCAATCCCCTCGTCGAGATCGAGGTCGCCAAGGACGGCGGCACCGAGACGTTCAAGGCAAAGGCCCAGCCGATCATGAGCGGGCCCGAGCGCGACCGCCTGTACGAGCATCTGAGCGAGGTCTGGCCGGGCTTTCGCGACTACCAGCAGCGCACGCAGCGCACGATCCCGGTCGTCGTGTTGGAGCGCGTCCCGGGCTGATAGGCTCCCGGCGTGAGCAGCGCGCTGCCGCCCGGAACACAGGTTTCGGCGGACGGCAAGTGGTACTGGGACGGCGGCAAATGGGCGCCGGTGACGGCGCCGGCTCCGATGCAAGGTGCGTACCCACCCGCGTACGCATACGCATACGGCTCACCGCGCACGAACAGCATGGCCATCGTCTCCCTGGTAAGCGGCATCCTGGCGTGGCTGCTCTGCCCATGTCTGGGAGGTGCGCTGGCGGTGATCTTCGGGCACGTGGCCAGAGGCCAGATCAAGCAGTCGGGCGAGGCCGGCGGAGGGATGGCGATCGCCGGGCTCGTCCTCGGTTACGCCAACCTGGGCGTGACGGCGCTGGCGATCGTTGCCTGGATCTTCCTGGTCGCGGGGGTCGCAATTCTCGGGGCGTTCACTCCCTCCGTGAGCCCTACGCCTTAGTCCGGTCATGAGCGACTGCTGCACGCCGAAGGGATATCGGTGGATCTTCAGCGAGAGATCGGCCCGAGCGGAGGCGAAACGCTACCGGCGCAAAGGCCTTGACGCGACTTCGCGGCGCATCTTCGACTTCGTCAAGAAGCAAGGCGTCGAGGGCCGCACGGTGCTGGAGGTCGGTGGCGGCATCGGCGCGATCCAGATCGAGCTGCTGAAGGCTGGCGCAGCGCGCGCCGTCAGCGTCGAGCTCACACCCACCTATGAGGAGGAGGCCATGGCCTTGCTCCGCGAGGCGGGCCTGGAGGAGCGGGTCGAGCGCCGGATCATGGACTTCGCCGCCGCCGGCGCCGCGGTGGAAGGCGCGGACATCGTGATCATGAACCGCGTCATCTGCTGCTACCCCGACATGCCGCGCCTGGCGGGCGCCGGGTCCGACCACGCGCGCGAACTGCTGGTGATGAGCTTTCCCAAGCGCACGTGGTGGACGCGACTCGCGATGCTTCTCGGCAACACGATTCTTCGCGCCACCCGGCGCGAGTTCCACATCTTCCTGCACCCGCCCAAGAGCATCCTCGCGACCTCTGAGCAGCACGGGCTGCGCACGGTCCTCAACGATTCAGGCGTGCTCTGGACCGTGGCCGCGCTGCGCCGGGCCGCGTAACAAATTCGTACCGAGCCGTGACCACACACCGGCTCGAAGCATTCAGCGACGGAGTGTTCGCGATAGCCGCGACGCTTCTGATCCTCAACGTCGCCGTCACGGGGGTGAGGCCGCTCGACCGCGAGCTCATCGACATCTGGCCGAGCTACGTCGCGTACGCCATCGCGTTCCTCACGATCGGCGTCGTCTGGGCCAACCACCACACGGTCATCGACCAGTGCAAGCAGGTCAACCGGCTGTTCCTGATGCTCAACGTGATCTTCCTGATGCTGGTCGCGTTCTTCCCGTTTCCAACTCGACTGCTCGCGGAGAACATCACCACGGACGGTGCTCGCGCCGCCGCCATCGCGTACGGGGTGACCGGCGCCCTGACCGCGGTCATGTTCAACGTGATCTGGCTCTACGCGTCAGGCGGTGGGCGGCTGCTGCGACACGACGCGGACGCGCGCGTCGTGGAGGGCATCACCCGCAGCTACCTGCCAGGGCCACTCATCTACCTCGCGGCGACGCTGCTGGCGCTGGTCAACCCGATCCTCAGCGCCGCCATCTTCGCCCTCGTCCCGGTCTTCTACGTCGTGGAGAGCTCGTTTTTTGGCACGGGCGGCTGATCGCTCGACTCCTACAATTTGCGCGCACCGGCATTTCGGTTTGGAGAGGGAGGGACTTCAGTGGGCGCTATCTCCTTTGCACTGCCCTACACCCCGGAGACCGTCGCGAAGGGGTACGACTTCATCGCCCAGCTCACCGGCGAGCGCGCCGACGAGCACCATCACCGGCATAAGCTGCACGGCCTGCAGAACTTCAAGATCTGGCGCCAGCACCATCCGGTCGAGGTGGTGATCGTCTACCTGGAGGCGGACGACATCGAAGCCATGCTCGAGAGCCGGCGCAAGGCGGACCACGAGTTCGAGCAGTGGTTCGACGAGCAGGTGGTCGGCATCACCGGATACCACTGGGCCGACGCGAAAGGCGAGCTGCTGATGGACTGGCACCACGAGGAAGGCCACCGGCACCACGCCGGAGCACACGCCTAGGGGCCGCCGCCGTCAGGTAGGCGAGCCGGTCTTGTGGTGAGCGTGCCTCGGTAGCTGCTTCGCGGCCTCGTGCGCCTCAGGATCCTCGAGGATGTCCTTCAACAGCTTGTTGAAGTGGTCGATCTCGCGGTCCGTCATGCGCTGGATGATCGGCTCGGTCATGCCGAACATGTCGGCCAACTGCAGGTCGACCTCGGTCGAGAACCTCGTGCCGCCATCCTCGTCGTGAAGCGTGTAGTGGTACTCGAGCTGCTTCACGTGCGGACCCTGGCCGGTGAAGGTGATGCGCCGGTCGGCCTCGTACTCCGTGACCTCGCCATGGATCTCGACACGGCGCCCGAGGACGTTGCGGACCTCCTTGATGCGTGATCCCTTGTCCAGCCGCTCGTGCTCCTGCTCCACAAGGTTGGCCTGCCAGTAGATCCGGTTTTCGTGGTCCCGCAGGAACTCGAACACTTCATGAACGGGCCGGTCGATGTGGATCGAATGCTGCGCCTTGATCAATTGACCATGCCTCCCCAGACCTGGTGCGCCAGCGAAACCAGCGCTGCGCCGACTCTAGCACCGGCCGGCTCAAGCGAGGGGTTTTTCGTATTTGAGCTCGAACTCTCCGACGGCAATCACGGTGCCGTGCTCGATCTGAATCGCGTGGTCGGGCTCGAGCCGGAACCATTCCGAGATGCCGGCCGGCAGCACATAGGTGCCGTTGGCCGACCCCAGGTCGCGTACGAGCACCGCCCAGCCGTCGACCAGCAACTCCGCGTGCGTCCTCGAGACGCCGGTCTCGGCCGACGGCACCTCGACCCCGGCGGCGGTCCCGGCCGCAACGCCGGCGGCGTGACCCGGGCTCCGGCCGATGACCAACGGGCGGTCGACGATGAAGTCGCGGCCGTCCTGCGTGAGGAGCCTGCCCAGCGGCGGGCGGGGGCGCCGCGTGATCTCCTCGCCGATCGATGCCCCGCATATCCGGCAGGCAGCGGACTCGGGGTCGTTGAAATGCCCGGCCGCGCACAGCACTCCTTCGATATCGACCGGCCCCAGGTCCGTGGCCACAGGCGCGACCGCGAGCGTCGGCCTGTGCTCGAACGGCTCCTGCGCCTGCGCCACCTCGGCCGGAACAGCACCGATGACCGTGGCCGGCGCGACATCGGCGGCCGGCCACAGCAGCTGCAGCGAGCTGCCGCCTATGTTCAGCGAGGAGATGTTGCCGCTGAGCGTCTCCTCGATTCGCGAGTCAGCGTCGTGGCCCAGAAGCTCGAGCCGCTCGCCATTCACCGTTGCGACCAGCCCGATCCGTCCGTGGATCGCTACGTGCACGCCCGCGGCGTCGATGAGGACCGCGCAGAACGGTGTCACCGCCACAGGCCGGCGCGACCTTACAACGGTGAAAAGCGCGTCGACGTCATTGGTCGTCCGCCAGGCCTTGAGCAATTGCTCCGCCGCCTGATCGGCCGCCTCGGAGATGAACAGATATGCGCCGCCATGGGAGGCGGCGATGCCGGGCCCGGGGGTGACGGTCAGGTGGAGATCGGTCACGCCGGCGCCTCCGCGGCCACCTGGGAGGGAGCCGGGCGGATGGTCTCGGTGGCGTACACGAAGGACACGGGCCGGAAGCCGCGGATGTGGATGCGGTCGCCGTTGTGGAGCTGATTCACGGCCGGCGCCGGCGCGGCTCGATGCCCGTTGATCAAGACGCCGTTATGGCTGAGGTCGGTCAGGAAGTACTGGCCGTTGCTGAAGTCGATGCGCGCGTGTAGGCGCGAGACGTGCAGGTCGATCAGGCGCAGCTCGTTGGTCACGTCGCGCCCGATACGCAGGGGTCGAGCGGGCGACAGGCTGATCACCGAAGGTCCATCCCACGTGCCCTGCACGAGAAGCCTCGCCGGTGCCGCGGGACCTGCGGGCGCCGGCGCGCTTGCCGCGGCGGGCGCAAGCGCCGGGAGCGCCGACAGCGTGAGCGTGCCGGAGTAGCGCGGTTGCGGCTTTGGCGCCGCCGCTGCTGGCTGGCCAGGCTCGACCACCTCCACGACGCCATGCGCTATCGCCTCGCCGGTCTCTTCATGCAGATCGGGAAGGATCCGCTTGAGCCATCCGGGCATCCACCAGTTGGCGGCTCCCATCAGCCGCATCGTGGCCGGGACCAGAATGATGCGGACGATCGTCGAGTCGACGAAGACGCCGACCCCGAGCCCGACTCCGAGCTCCTTGATGACCACGGTCTTGCCGAACGCGAACGAACCAAACGTGCCGAGCAGGATGATCGCGGCCGCCGTGATCACGCCGGCCGTGTGCTGCAAGCCCGCCGCCACCGCCTCGCGGTTGCGCCCAGTCTGCTTGTAGTACTCCTTGACTCGCGACAGCATGAACACCTCGTAGTCGGTCGACAGCGCGAACAGCACGACGTAGAGGATGGCGGGGCTGATCACCGACACTCGGTCGAGCGACGTGAACCCCAAAAGCGAAGCGCCCCAGCCGTACTGGAACACGGCCACCAGCACACCGAAGGTCGCGGCGATCGAAACGAGATTCAGGATGACGGCTTTCAGCGGGAGGAATATCGACTGGAAGAACATCATCAGCACGACGAAGATCAGCGCCGCCACCACGGCGGCGATGAGAGGAAATCGCGCGTACAGGCCGGTCTCGTAGTCGCGAAAGATCGCGGTCTCGCCGCCGGCAAGCGCCTGGGCGTTTTTCAAACCAGCGGTCGACGGCAGGATCCTGTCGCGGATGGCGGTGAGCAGCGACTCGGTCGACGCGTCGAACTCTCTGTCCTTCGAATAGACGAACAGGGTCGTCGTGTCGCCGGCCGCGTCCACGAAGTTGCCAAGCGCGGCAGCCGCCGCCCCCAGCTTGTCCGGCGTGAGATTCGTGAAAGCCTCTCGTGGCTGGGAGCTGAGCGCGGTCCGCAGCGAGTCGACGCCGGCCACACGGTTGTCCGCGGCCAGCTCTGTTGTCAGGTCGTCGATGGCGCCGAGCATGCTCGGGGTCCAGATGCCGTTCTGCGAGCTCGTCTGGATCACGATCTGCACCGGCGCGAGCTGACCTGGCCCGAACGCGCGCGACACCGTGTCGGCGCCATTCGACGACTCGACCCCCGCCGGTATGCCTGGACCTCCGAGCACGATCGTGCGCAGCGGCGCCGCAAGGACGACAAGAATTGCCAGGCCGGCCACGAGCCATAACGCCGGCCGGGCCATGATCAGATCGCTGAGCCGGTACCAGAAGCCAAGCTCGCCGGGCTTCGGCCGCTTCGCCCTCGGCAGCACGGCGAGCGATTCGATGTGGCGGCCGAGCAAGTGCAGGGAGGCGGGAAGCAGGGTCAGCGCAAAGGCGAGCGCGATCACTGCGGCAAGCGCGACGGACAGGCTGATCGACCGCACCATGACGATCGGCCAGAGCAAGGCGGTCATCGCGCTCATCGCAAGAATCACCGTGATCCCGGAGTAGGTGATCGAGCGACCGGCGGTCGCCATGGCGATGAGCAAGGCGTCGTGTGGCGTCTGGCCGTCGAGCACCTCTTCTCGATACCTGGTGACGATGATCAGCGAGTAGTCGATGCAGAGGCCGAGACCGATCATGCTGCCGGTGTTCAGGGCGAACACCGAAGTCGGTATGAGAACGCCGAGCGGATAGAGCAAGCCCTGCGAGAGGACGACGGTGAGGCCGCCGAGGGCAAGCGGGATGAGCGCCGCGGTCAGCGTCCGGAACACGAGCAGAAGGAGCACGAAAAGCACTGGGAGGAAGATGAGCTCGGCAAGATGCGCGTCCTCCTCCGACGCACCGAGCGAGTCATAAGACACGGCCGCGAACCCAGTGACCCAGTGCTGCAGCTTGAGGCTTGCCAGCGCCTTGCGTATGTCGGGGATCACCGCTTGCTGCGCCTGCTCGTCGCCCTGCAGCGAAGCCGTGATCAGCGTCGTGTGGCCGTCCCTGGATGCGAAGGCTGCGCCGCCACCGGAGTAGTAGGTGCGCACCGCGCGAACGCCCTTCACCTGGCCGAGAAGCTGGGCGGCTTGCGTCACCTGCGCTTTGAACGCGGGACTGTCGACCGTGAGGTCGCCCGACTGGATGACGACGATCGCGGTGTTCTGGCTCGAGGCGTCGAGCTTGGTCCTGAGCAGCTCGTTGGCCCGATCGGATTCGGATCCGGGAATGACCAGGCTCCCGCCCTGGAGGACCTCGGTAGCGTGCGGCGCCAGCAGCAGCGCCGCCACCGCGATGACGGCAACCCACGACCCGATCACGATCCACTTGAAGCGGATGATCTGGTCGGTCAGGCGCGCGAACGGATCGGTCACCCTCTTCCTCCCATGAGGCCGGCGCGGTCACGGAGACGCTAGCGCCCGCTGAGAATCCTGTCCATCCCAACTTTGTCAGGGACGTTCCGGCCTGCTGATGGTTCTCAGAGCTGAATGAAGACCGTTTCCTGATCCCCCTGGAGGTGGATGTCGAAGCGAAGGCCGCCCTCACTCGCCGACGCGATGAGGGTGTGCCTGCGCCCCGGTTCGACCATCTGAAGGAGGGGATCGCCGTCGAGATTCGCTTCAGGAAGGTACAGCCGAGTGGCCAGGTGGCGAAGGAGCCCGCGAGCGAAGACGAGCACGTCGAAGTGGGGCGTCTGGCGGACGGTGAAATGGAAAGCGCCTTCGCGATCGGTTCCGCAGCGCGCGAACTGGTCACCGTCTGAGATCTCGACCATGGCATCCGGCACGGGCTCGCCGGCCCCGTCGAACACCTGGCCCTCGATGCGAACCGCCCCGTCCGAGCCCGGCGCAACAGCATGCGCGTCACCCTCGAATGGCATTGCGAAGCCGAAGAATGGACCCACGGTCTGCGACGGCGTCGGAATCGTCAACTTTCGCTCGGCGTCGCGTCGCGACCGCGCAGGACGATGTCCCACCGGTAAGCGAGCGCCCACTCGGGCTCGGTGGTCTCTGGATCGAATCTCGCAACGAGGAGGTCCCGGCCCCGAGCATCGGCGATCGAGTTGAGGATCGGGTCGAACGGTATGAGCGGGTCGCCGGGAAAGTACATCTGGGTCACGAGCCGGCTCGCGAGCTGCGGACCGAACAGCGAGAAGTGCACGTGAGCCGGCCGCCATGCGTTGGGGTGGTTGCGCCACGGGTAGGCGCCGGGCTTGACAGTGACGAACCGGTAGACGCCTGCGTCGTCGGTGAGGCAGCGGCCCGCGCCGGTGAAATTCGGATCGAGCGGCGCCGGATGCGTGTCGACAGGGTCGACGTACCGGCCCGCGGCATTCGCCTGCCAGACCTCGACCAGCGTGTGGCGCACGGGCCGGCCATCGCTGTCCAGCACTCGACCGATGAGGATGATTCGTTCGCCGAGCGGCTCGCCCTGATGCTGCCGCGTGAGGTCCGCGTCCCCAGGCGCGACCGGTACGCGCCCGAATGCGGGACCGCGGCCCTGGTGGAACCATTCATCGGGCAGTCGCACCAGCTCGCGGCGCGGCGCGCGCAGCTGGGTCGCGCGATAGTCGGGAAAGAGATACGGAGGCTCGAAGTCCGGCTCGGTCAAAGCCCTTGACGAGCATTATGTGGCGGCAGGAACGAGGGCGCCGCCGGGAGGGCCCCGGGTTTCGCGTTCACCTCGTACCAGCGAAGGACGCCGGCGAGCATCGCCAGCGAGTACGGGAAGGTGAACAGGATCCCGACGTAGCAGAGGTACGAGCCGAGCCCGGAGATGAAGTAGCTCACGAGCGCGAGCGCCGCCGCGGCCACGGATTCCCTCGGACTGGTGCGGATCGCGTGGACGAAGCCGGCCACGTTGAACGCGCCGCCGAGTCCCGTGCGGTCCGTGAACACGATCAGCGGCGGGATGAGGACGTAAAACGCGATGATGATCAGCCCGAACGCCGCGGAGATCCCGAACATCAGCGGAAATAAGATGAACGGGAAAGCGGCTGAGCTGCCGCTGTCGCTCGACCTGGGCGTCAGCGAGAGCATCGCGAACATGGCCACGCCCATCGACCCGTAGATGAGCACCGCTGCGGCCAGGCCCCATATGAGGCTGGCGGCGAACAGGTTGATGCCGCGGGTCGCGTACCGGAAAGCGGCCGGAGGCAGGACCTGCCAGCCGTGCCGCAGGTTGTCCAGCGAGGCCAGCATCCATCCGAGGAGCTGCAGCCAGCCGACGATGGGGATCAGCCCGATCAGTCCCATCAGGACGATCTTGTTGAACCACTCCGGGTCCCGGAACGGCCACGCGAACGAGTCGCCGAGGCTGGTGTCGGGAGAGGGGATGGCGGCCCCGGTCTGCGTATTCATTGACTGAAGCCTAGACGGGTCGAAAACGACTTTGAGGCGATCAGACTTAGCGCTTCAGCCGTTGCTAAGACTGAACATATACTTTGGAATCCCTTAGGGGATCCGCCTCCACGGGAGGCGATGGCCATCAGATCAAGGAGTGGGGGATGGATTTGGTCCTTCGGTTTTCGGATGTGACCACGACGGTCGCCGCGACCAACGGCGCCCGCGCTTCGACCAATGGCACCCACCCCCCGGCGGCGGCCGTCGCGCTTTCGAGCCGCGAGATCAACGTCCTGAACCTGGTGGCGCGCGGGCTCTCCAACAAGCAGATCGCCTCGAAGCTCGGCCTCAGCGACAAGACGGTGCGCAACCACCTGAGCCGCATCTTCCGGAAGCTCGACGCGGGCAACAGGACCCAGGCGGTCATGAACGCCATGAGAGTCGGGCTGCTCACGGTCTGAGCCGTTTCCGGCCAACAAGGGGCCTGCGTCAATCGCCCGCCTGAAACTCCCGGTGGAGGAAGCGCGCGCAGTCGTCCCACGACTTGCGAGCCCGGCTGACCACGCCCCCCATCCGGATGTAGCCGTGGATCATGTCGGGCTCGTGGATGTGCTCCACCCGCACGCCGGCTGACCTGAGCGCCTCTGCGTACGCCGCCCCTTCAGATGCCAGCGGATCGAGCTTGCATGTGATGACCAGTGCCGGAGGCAGCCCGCTCAGGTCTGGGGCGCGGAGGGGCGAAGCATCGGGCGACACCCGCGTGGCTTCATCGGGCAGGTACTGGTTCCAGTACCAGAGCATCGACTCGCGCGTGAGGCCGTAGCCGGTGGCCGCCTCGCGGTACGACAACGTGTCAAAGTCGCAGTCGGTGACCGGGTAGATCAGGACCTGCGCCGCTATCGGTGGGCCAGCCCGGTCACGCGATCGCTGCGCCACGACCGCTGCCAGGTTGCCGCCCGAGCTGTCGCCGCCGATGGCGATCCTGTCCGGGTCGGCCCCGATTTCGTGGGCGTGATCACACAGCCAGTTGAGCCCGGCCCAAGCGTCCTCGACCGCAGCCGGAAATCGGTTCTCTGGGGCGAGGCGGTAATCGAGCGAGACGACGACGCAATCCACGCGACGCGCGAGAGCGCGGCACACCGAGTCGTGAGTGTCGAGATCGCCCACAACCCATCCGCCGCCGTGCAGATAAAGGAATGCGGGCAGCGTGCGATCCGGCGCCGGCGAGTAGAGCCGGAACGGTATCTGGCCGCCGGGACCTGGGAGGCGACCGTCCTCGATTAGCGCCACCTCTTCGAGCTCACCCGCCAGTGAAGGCGCGCGCAGGTTGTTCAGACGGCGCGCCTCCACTGCTCCCTGCTCCGCCAGCGGAGGCAGGCCGAGCGAAGCCAGGAAGTCGAGATAGGCACGGGCCTCGGGATCGATCACCGAAAGCGAAGGATAGGCGGCGCCGTTGGGCGCCGCCTACTTCACCGCTCAGAGTGCGATCGAGGCTGCGAACGTGTCGGTGTTGCCGAAGTCCGTGGCGCATGCGGTGTCGGGGTTGGGCGCCACCGCCGTCTTCGACCCCGAGTAAACGGCTGCGCGGTAGGAGCTCACCGCCGAGCACAGAGCCGCGTTGCGCGAGTCCGTCCAGACCGCCCACGCGGTGGAAGGCCCCGCGACGACGCCGATGTAGTCGCCGAGGAACTGCTCCTGGAGGTTGTTGTAGGACGAACCCTCGGGGTTCGATGAGGCGGTCGATACGCGGACCGGCGACGACCACGAGCCGCCCGACAGCT